>TARA_R110002096_G_scaffold433113_2_pt1 | contig 107284 bp, 94 predicted proteins | sample TARA_R110002096 | Tara Oceans TARA_R110002096 (sample SAMEA4397295) | marine metagenome | biome: Polar Biome; feature: [DCM] deep chlorophyll maximum layer (ENVO:01000326); material: water (ENVO:00002006), including particulate matter (ENVO:01000060) such as... | depth 35 m
CCGTAGTGTATGGCCGTTTCGGCAACGCCTATTTTAATCAGCTGCTGTGCCGTGTCGATCGCTTGCATATTGGTCATAGAAGACACTCGCCTTGAATTGTCTCCCCATGCTTCAGCGTCCATATGAGCCAGATCATCGGCATTGGTCAATGCTATCGCGGACGCTGGTGATTCAAAAATTCACAGCATTCCAATCAAAACTATCTAACCTTATTCACAATATCGGGCATAATAATTTGTTAAATTAATATTAAGTTTTGGTCTTCTTTATGTAAAATAACTGAAAATAAAAATCAGTAGCTGCATAGTCGCTTATGGCACAATGGACTAAACCGCTAGCGCGGTAATGAACTGCATGCCCAGTATATCGCACCAGACCAGCATCTAGCTACGACCAGCTTCTGTGCTGAACTTAGGAATGTACATTTCTTTAGTTTAGACAAGAGCATTCTCATGGAAACTCAACCCCACACCATAAGCCCTTTACGCCAACGCATGCTTGAAGACATGTCGTCACGTAAACTTAAGCCTAAAACACAATCGGGCTATCTTCACGCCGTTAATAATTTTTCATTGTTTTTGGGACATTCACCCCACCGTGCGACCGCTGAAGACCTTCGACTTTTCCAGCTACATCTAATAAAGCAAGGGGCTTCTGCGATGAGTATTAACGCGACTATTGTGGCATTACGCTTTTTCTTTGGTGTGACGCTGGGTCATATCGAACTCACTAATAGACTGGCCACGATTTACTCTCCCAGAAAGCTACCTATTGTTTTAAGTATTGAAGAAGTTACCCGGCTACTTAGTTCAGCCTCACACATCAAATACAAAACAGCACTATCCATTGCTTATGGTGCTGGCTTACGTATCAGTGAAATTACTCAACTTAAAATCAGTGATATTGACAGTGACCGTATGGTGTTGCATGTCGAACAAGGCAAAAGAGGTAAGGATCGTAATGCCATGTTATCACCCGCTTTATTAGCGCTATTGCGAGAATGGTGGCGAGCAGGCCATGAGCAAGGATTATTATTAAAGGGTGGTTGGTTATTTCCGGGGATGAATCCTGTTAATCCCACCAACACACGACAACTCAATCGTGCCTGCCATGCAGCGGCCCATGCCGCCGAGATTAAAAAACGGGTATCCATGCATGTGCTCAGGCACAGTTTTGCAACACACTTGCTGGAGAGCGGTGTCTATATTCGGGTGATCCAGGTGTTACTGGGGCACAGCAAACTCGATACCACCGCGCTTTATACCAAGGTAGCTACCCGTGTTATATGTGAAACTCAAAACCCACTGGATGCACTAGAAAGTGCTTCATTAATTTATTGTCGATGACGCGCGTCAATGCGCGGAATTGAGGTCGCGACGATCTTTCGTCGCTGTGGTGAAGCATTGCGACAACAACATCGTGGCCATATTAGTCTCGATCAGCTTAAGGTGATGTCAGCCATTGAGCGCTGCCGCAGCGCCGAACTGGGTGGCCATGTTTTACACTGCAATCAATGTAATCACACCCATATCGCTTATAACTCTTGTCGTAATCGGCATTGCCCTAAAGACCAAGCAGCCGCAGCGAAACGTTGACTGGAAGCTCGGTAGCAAGATCTACTGCCGGTCGCGTATTATCATGTAGTGTTTACCTTGCCAGCCCCTATCAGTGAGCTGGCCTATGGCAATAAATCGGTGATGTATTCAATCTTATTTAAAGCGGCGAGTGAAACCTTACTGACGATTGCACGAGATCCTAAACACTTAGGTGTTCGCCTAGGCTTAACCATGGTGCTGCATACTTAGGGTTCGGCATTAACACATCATCCTCACGTGCATTGTATTGTGCCTAGCGGTGGATTTTCCGATGACGAACAGCATTGGATCCATTGTAAGGAAGGCTTCTTTTTACCTGTGCGGTTTTTATCACGTTTATTTCGACGACTGTTTATTGAAAAACTCTGTGTAGCTTATGCCGCTGGCGAGCTACAGTTTTTTGGTCAACATAAAACATTAAACGAACCAAAAACATTAGAACAATGGTGGCGACCCCTCAAGTAACAAGAATGGGTGGTTTACGCTAAACGGCCTTTTGCTGGGCCAAAATCAGTACTGGCGTATCTGTCTCGCTATACCCATCGCGTTGCCATCGGCAACAGTCGGCTCCTCAAACACGATCAACAGGGCGTAACGTTTTAATGGAAAGACTATCGTGTTAAAGGCCGCAAACGACAGAAAACGATGACACTGGGAACGGATGAATTTATCCGTCGGTTTTTATTGCATGTGCTGCCGAAGGGCTTTCATTGTATTCGGCACTACGGTTTATTGGCAAACACGGTGCGTAAACATAATTTAGTTAAGGCTCGTGAATGCTTAAATGTCAGCGAACCTATCATCAAACCAGTGGTTGCGACTGATGATAACACCGGCCATTCGCTTCACTTTATTTTCCCAAAATGTTCATCGCCGATGGTGGTTATCGACGTCTTAGCACGCACACAGAAAACCCGTACTCCGCCACTACAGTGGGCAGCATGAACACAATCAAGCCTTCAATTATCGGCAGGCCAGAGCCCGTCATGGATGATTTATTGCGGAGAAAAATAATTCCATGAAACGACTACTAAGCCAGTAATCTGAAACAAAAACCCCAGTACGTTTACTGTTATTTGTTAACGAATTAGTAGGTCTTATTACTCAATGTTCGACACCTCAATATCATAACAAGCAACCGGCTACTCTAATCCCCATAGCTATATTTAGATCGTCTTCCGAACCCCACGGTTTCCTCCACTGAAATTTATAAAACCTTAACCTGTCAGATAAAGCGATTTACTGCCGGTTCAACTCAGTGGCTAAGGTCTTATAAACCTAAACAAAACGATCTATTGCTAATGTTGATTCAAAAGCATTGAATTGGTATTTGATTTTTCAAAATTAATATCATCGGTATAAGCCCTTCCAAGAAGAGCAGGGCTTATCCATGTTTTAATGTTATAACTAATTGATATTAAGTTTTTTCCTTATTTATAACTTGGCTTCTAACTCAGGTAAAGCATCAAATAAATCGGCTACTAAACCGTAATCTGCTACTTGGAATATCGGTGCATCAGCATCCTTGTTAATCGCGACGATCACTTTTGAATCTTTCATACCTGCAAGGTGTTGTATTGCACCACTAATACCTACAGCAATGTATAAGTCAGGGGCAACAATTTTACCTGTTTGACCCACTTGCATATCGTTAGGAGCAAAGCCTGCATCAACAGCGGCACGTGATGCACCAATAGCGGCTCCTAATTTATCAGCTATACCATTAAGTAGCGCGAAATTTTCACCATTTTGCATACCGCGACCACCAGAAATAACGGTGCTAGCTGCACCTAATTCAGGTCGCTCTGATACTAATAACTCATCAGCAACATGACTTGAAATACCTGCGTCAGTATTATTATCAATAGAAACTATTTCAGCACTACCATCACTAGCCACAGCATCAAACCCTGTCGGGCGTACAGTAATTACTTTTTTACCGTCTACGCTCTGTACAGTGGCTATAGCATTACCTGCAAAAATAGGGCGAGTAAAGGTGTCTGTACTTTCAACACTTATAATGTCAGAAATTTGAGCTACATCTAGTAATGCAGCAACACGTGGCATGAAATTTTTACCCGTAGATAAAGCTGCAGCCAATATATGATCATAATCAGACGCTAGTTCTGTGACCAATAAACTGATATTTTCCGCTAATTGATGCTTATAAACTGCTTGGTCAGCCACTAATACTTTACTAACACCATTCACTTTCGCAGCGGCTTGCGCCACAGACCGGCAATCACTCCCTGCAACTAATAAGTGAATATCATCACCAATGGCTTGTGCGGCAGCAACTATTTTTAGGGTATCTGCTTTTAGTTCATTATTATCGTGCTCAGCAAAAACTAAAATACTCATGATATCACCTTCGCTTCATTTTTTAATTTATCAACTAATGCATCAATGGTTTCTACGATGATGCCGGCTTGACGGTCTGCTGGTGGCATTACGCTTAAAAGATTGGTACGAGCTGATAAATTGAGGCCATAATCGGCGGCTGACTTTACCTCAAGCGGCTTACGTTTTGCTTTCATAATATTAGGTAAAGAAGCATAACGAGGTTCATTTAAGCGTAAGTCACTGGTAACAATGGCTGGAAGGTTTAAGGATAAAGTTTGTAAACCACCATCAACTTCACGAGTCACCTTAACTTTATCGCCATTTACTTCTACTTTTGATGCAAAAGTACCCTGTGCCAATCCCGTTAATGCTGCTAGCATTTGGCCAGTTTGGTTGTTGTCATTGTCGATGGCTTGTTTACCTAAAATAATGAGCTGAGGCTGCTCTTCTTCAACTACCATTTGAAGTAATTTTGCAATATTTAATGATTCAAGTTGTTGGTCTGTATCTATTTGAATAGCTCGGTCTGCACCTAAAGCAAGAGCGGTACGTAACTGTTCTTGGCAAGCTTTTACTCCAATGGACACAACAATAATTTCAGTAACAATTCCTGTTTCTTTTAAGCGAATAGCTTCTTCAACAGCTATTTCACAAAAAGGATTCATAGCCATTTTTACGTTAACCAAATCAACATTAGAGTTGTCGGTTTTTACTCGAACTTTGACATTGTAATCAATGACTCGTTTGATGGGGACTAGTATTTTCATCTGGGACCCTAGTAGTATTATGTATGTGTATTTATTTTTTGATAAGGGTGATCGTATTAATTAACCTGAACGAAAAACCCGATGCAAGCAGCGGGTAGTCAAACACGAAGTAACTAAACCAATCCAATGTAATATAAAAATTTAGGGCAGTGATTTTGTCGCTAAATACGCAATCAATGCAGCCCGGTCTTCGCGGCTTTTTAAACCTGAGAAAGCCATACCCGTACCAGGGTATAAGTCCTGCGGCGACGTAATAAATTCGTCGAATTGTTTTACCGTCCAGCTCTCCGTTTGATTTGTTAGCGCCTGAGTATATGGGTAGGAATCGAGCGACCCCACCCTACGCCCCATTATGCCATGCAAACTTGGGCCGGCAGGCGAAGGGGCACCCTCTCCAATACCGTGGCAACCCGCACACATTTGAATAATCCGCTCCCCCCTCGCCACTGTGGACTCAGTCGCCCCCTCCGCAGCAACCTTCCAGTCGCTATGATCTACTACAGCACGCGCTTCGACGGCGCCAACACTGCCTGTACCGTCATCAGAGCACGACACAATAACGCCGCAGGCTGCAAAATAAATTAAGGTTTGAAACAACCGCTTCTGTTGCCAGTTTCTCATGATGCAGCCTCCATTTCTTGAGCAAGAGCTTCACGCACCTCGCGACCGACACGAATCCCGCTCTCGATCGCGCCGTCGATATACTCGTGCCAACCATCTGCCGTGGCACCTCCCGCGAAATACAGCCTACCTTCCGGCTGAGCCATGTCCTTATACTTACTGAACCAACCGACACGATAGGACGGCCAACCTTGACGAGAGAAAGGATCAGTGGCCCAGTTATAATTAGAGATAGACTCAATATCAACATTAGGAAAAATGCGTTTCATTTCCCTCTCCACAGCGTCCTGATCATTTAGATCAATGAGAGATTGACGCCCCAACGTTACCTTTACAATGGTCCCGATATCGTCATCGAAGTACTCCGTCTGAATTGCCGAAAAAGGGTTAGGATCATCACAAAAAGTAAATGTGTTGCCAATGTTTTGTTTAAATCGAACAAACATACAGGCCGCATCACACATTTCCGCGTTTGAAATAAAGGCCTGCTTCTCAGCAGACAGGGCTGGGCTGAACTCAATGCTATCGTAAACTTTTGTGGGCACAGTAATGACCACAGACTTAGCGCTTACGACCTGTCCGTCTGTGGTTGTTACTCTCACTCCAGCTTGCTCCTGCGCAATACTTGACACGACCTTACCGAGACGGACTTCGGCACCACTGTGATCAAGCATAGCTTTACATAGACCCAATGTACCGCCATCGGAAATTTTGTAATGTTTTTCCGAGTCAGTAAACGTGTCATAGTTCCAGGCGGCACACGCAAATAGCTTAACAAAACTGGTATAGCTGTATTCGGTACTCGGGGCTCCGCCGTACAGCGTCATTTCAGCATTCAAAGTCGCTTTTTGTATTTCGTTAAGGCCCAAGGTTTCGATGTGCTCGGCGGCTGAAACATTATCCAAGGCCAAAACCTCTGGATTAAAAAAGGGAGAAAATGGGCGCGGAAATAGCTCTTTAGACCGAGCACTAAAGGCTTCCATCGCGTAATCGTACTCTTCAATTAACACGGAAGGCTCGATCCGACGAATTTCTCCAGAGGAAAGCATCACATTTGTTGCATCAAGATCGACCAACGGCACCTCTTCAAAACCTTTACCATACCGTTGCATTTCAGCAAATACATGTGGCTGAACCCAGTGCACGGCTGAGCCACCATACTCCACGTTTTTGTCCTGAAATCTTCCCGTAAACGTGCGGCCACCCAAACGGGGGCGCGCTTCTATTAAGAGAACCCGTTTTCCCTCCAGGCCCAGCTCGCGCGCCGCGGTAATGCCGGCAAACCCTCCCCCCACTACTACGACATCAAAATCCAAATCGTGCGACTTTGGCTTTGGTGTCGCCGCCCCGTCCTCTGGGGAGGGAGCGCAGCTCAGAAGTGCCACCCCAGAAGAAACGGCAGCGGCCGCCAATAGAAGTCCTCTTCGAGTAATTGTCTTACGGTCGTCACTATTTTTCATAATTTCGAATCCACCTGTACTGTATTTGCCCAACTCATAAACGCTTCATTGTTATTACGTTCAGACTGATCAAGCGTTGACTAGTTAATTGCTTGTTGCTAGAGTAGCCAAACTTAATTGCTCACACGAACAATTAAACATTAGCAATTTCAACCGCGAAGGTCAACTATAAAGCCGTCGTAATCAAGAATTTATCCAGACACTGGCGGGGACCACAATATAGAACCCTCCGGGTGCTCGGCGAGGTCTTGTAGATACAGTTACAAACGATACATCTTGTAACTACAATAATTTAAAGTAAGGAGCAAACTGCTATGACACAACATGTAATCATTGTTGGCGGAGGGCCATCTGGCCTGTTAACTGCATTAGGGCTCGCACAAGCGGGAACACGTGTAACCGTGCTCGAAGCACGCGAAGAGTTGAACGATAATCCCCGCGCCTTGGTGTACCACCACCCTGTTCTACCTCATCTCGAACGACTTGGCATACTTGACGACTGTATTAGTGCCGGATTTACAAAACAGGGCTTTGCTTGGCACGTTCATAGCTCCGACGAAATGATCCGTTGGTCAATGAACTGCCTTAATGGTATTGCAGCTCACCCTTATGCTCTGCACCTTCATCAAGGGCTGCTATCCAAAATTGTAGCCAAACACCTTGCTCTCCTTGCAAACGTGGAAATTCGAAAATCTACTCGATGTTTATCCTGCTCGCAGGATGACAGCGGCGTTGTCGTCGAAGTCGAAGGTCAAAATGGACCAGAAACAATAGAAGGTGACTTTTTGATTGGAGCGGACGGCGCAGCCAGCTCAGTTAGAAAAGATATTCTCAAACTTAGCTTCTTTGGGACTACCTGGCCAATGCGTTACATCGCTACAAATACACGTATAGATCTCAATAGTCTAGGCTACGAAGACACAACAATGCAATTGGATCACAAGCACGGTGCAGTGCTATGCAGAATCGATGATACTCAGTTATGGCGAGTAACATTTATGGAGGATCCAAATTTACCTGTAGAAGGTATTCCACAGCGCATTGCGGATATGTTCGTAGACCACTTACCCGATATACCCTACGAATTAGACGCCTTTTCACCATACCAAATGCATCAGCGCGTTACCGACAAAATGAGGGTTGGACGCATTTTACTGGTGGGCGATTCTGCACACGTCACCAATCCCACAGGAGGCCTTGGCCTTGTTGGCGGCATGTTCGATGCTTTCGCTCTAACGGAGGCCTTGAATCGGATCATCCATGATGGTGCCAGTCACGATATGCTCGAACACTATGATACTGACCGACGCCGCATTTTCACTGAACTGGTATCTCCCCGAGCTAGTGACAATCTCAGGCGACTATACTACTTGCAACCCGGACAACAAAAAGACGACTGTATCGAATGGCTTCGAAAGGCCAGCCGTGACGAGGACTTAATGCGAAAAGAGTACAGCTTTACAGAACAAATGGAAACCAAGTTTTAAATCAATGGCCGCTTCAGTAGCGGCTATATCGATCGCTACAACTGTACTGTTAAATCTATTTATTCTAGCGACGACGACTCTCTTAGGGCCGGCTAAAACTCTTGCCGACGCTAAGAGTTTGCTTATCGTAACAGGGCATTTATCCCTTAAAGAAAGAGAACTATTATGGCAACTTTTAAAGAAAATGTACTGAGTTTTATGGGGCGGTTCAATGACAATGACCTAGAAGGTGCGTTGTCTGACTTCACCGATGACGGCCAATATATCGACGAATTTGGCAATACCCATCAGGGGAAAACGGAGATTCGCGCAGTATTGACTCCAATATTTGACGGTTCATTCGGAACGCTTACCTACATCACTGAAGACATCATAAGCGACCCCTCGAACGAGAGAGCAATGGTCACCTGGACGCTCAAGATTAAGGGCGCTGACAACTCAGTTTGCAAGATGCGAGGGCTCGACATACTCGATTTTGATGGTAAGAAAGTCCGCTCAAAGAACTGCTACATAAAGGCCAGAGAAGTACTGATCGAACCCATAGACTGATTAGTCAAAAAAACCTACCAAACAACAAACACTAGAGGCAGAAAAAATGTCCAAACGCGACTCTCGTTACGATATATTGTTCGAACCGATTCAAATTGGTCCGGTAAAAATGAAAAACCGTTTTTACGTCGCCCCGCATGCCGACTCTTTCGGAATGGGAAAGATGGATGAAATGATCGCGTATCGCAAAGCGCGTGCGGAAGGTGGCTGGGGAGCGGTTTGTACCGGGGAAACGATGATACACGAGACATCGGATCACGCACCGTTCGTTTGCACACGACTGTCCTCTGACAAATTCATTGAACCCATGTCTCGACTGACAGGAGCAATACACGAGCAGGGCTCGCTCGCGGGTGTTGAATTGGCACACGTTGGCGCATCGTGCCCCTCCTGGTCTTATCGTCAACATCCTATATCACCTTCTGCCCAGTTCCCTCGGTTATACAATAACCCTGTCTCCGCACGAAAAATGGATAGAAAAGATATTGCCGAGCTCAGACATTGGTACAAAAAGGCGGCCAAGCGAGCGCAGCGAGCGGGTTTTGACATCATCTACGCGTACTGCTCACATGACTTGTCGATACTGCAGGACTTTCTCATGCAAAGAACCAACAAGCGTACTGATGAGTACGGCGGGGTGTTTGAGAATAGACTTCGTTTGGTCAAGGAAGTCTTGAGTGACCTGAAGGATACAGTCGGCGATACTTGTGCCATTGCTCTCCGGTTTTCTGTAGAAGACAGGCAACAACCCTCCAGCCTGAATATTCAAGAAGACGGTCGACGAGTTGTTGAATCCCTAGCCGAAATACCCGATCTCTGGGATGTCAATGTATCAGATTGGGCGTGGGACAGCGGGAGCTCTCGGTTCTTCGAGGAAGGCGCACAAGAACCATTCATTAGCTTCGTTAAGCAGGTAACCAATAAGCCCGTTGTCGGTGTTGGACGATTTACTTCGCCAGACGCCATGGTCAGCCAAATTAAACGCGGAGTCTTAGATATCATAGGCGCTGCACGTCCCTCAATAGCAGATCCGTTCTTACCGAATAAAATTGATACAGGGAAAACCGACGACATTCGAGAGTGCATAGGCTGCAATATTTGCACCGCTGAAGTCATGAACAATACGGCAATCCGCTGCACGCAAAACCCATCGGTCGGGGAGGAGCATCGAAAGGGATGGCACCCAGAGAAAGTTCCTCCAGCACATGACGAGTCCAAGAGCATCCTGATAATCGGCGGCGGCCCCTCTGGACTTGAGGCCGCCCTAACCTTAGGGAAACGTGGATATCAAGTGTCACTCGTTGATGGCGGTAAAGAATGGGGAGGACGTCTAGTTAGAGAACGAAGAATGCCACGGCTAAGTGCTTGGGGGCGCGTTGTAGACTACCGACTTGAGCTACTGCAAGTCATGCCAAATGTTCAGATGTATCTGGATAGTCCGCTGACTGCTGAAGACGTTGAAGAGTTCGAGGCCGATCATGTTATCGTAGCCACTGGCTCTGCATGGCGCAGCGATGGAACCGGGCGCAGCCACAGCGACCCTATCCCCGGTTGGGATCAGGCACATGTCTATTCACCTGAGAATATTCTGAACGGTGAAATCCTCGAAGGCGACGTCGTCGTTTATGACGATGATTACTACTACATGGCGTCGATTATAGTTGACAAACTGGTATCGGCCGGACTCAAGGTCACTTATGTGACATCAGCCTCGATACCAGCGCCCTGGACGATAAATACTCTAGAGTTTGGCCACATAGTTAAGTCCATGAATGACTCGGGGGTTGAAATAGTAACCGACACCAATATTTCCTCTATCAATGAAGCCACCGTACGAGTGGTACGGCAGCTGACAGGGAAAGAGTCTCAGATTTCGGCAAAGGGTGTCGTACTAGTATCGGGGCAGTTGGCAAACGACTCGCTCTACTACGAACTACAGAACAAACAAGAAAACGGCCTTATCACATCGCTTGAGCGTATTGGCGACTGCATCAGCCCAGCACTGATTGCTCAATCTACACATGACGGCCGCCTCGCGGGAATGACGTACGGACAACCTGATTCTGGCCAAGACTGAAAATAGAGAATTAGCTCAGGAAAACGAAGGAGTGACGCATCTAACGATGCGCATTCACTAAGCAGTTCACCTAGTAGAGGGTACAACCGATGGGTATTCAACGAGTAACCAAGACCACCTCCTCCGATAATGTATGCGAGATCATCGATCGTGATGGCTGTGTAATTATTGAAAATATGGTGTCGCAAGAGAATCTGAGTGCATTAATTGCTGATCTTCGGCCCTATATCGATCAAACTCCGCTCGGAGAAGTGGGCTTCAGCGGAAATCGGACGCGCAGAACATCTGCACTGTTCGCAAAATCACTCCACACTGCAGCACTAGTAGAACAGCCTCTCTTTATGGCAGCTGCCGAACAGTTCTTGCAGTACGAATTCCCCATGATGTCTGGTAATAAACGGGTCCTAGTTAAACCAACGGTACAGGTCTCTGTCACGCAAGCGATTGAGATATTGCCCGGCCAGCCCTCGCAGGACCTTCATCGGGACGACGGCATGTACCACACCTTCCACCCTGGCCCAGATTCCCTCCTGCAGACCCTCTACGCAGGCACTGATTTTACAGCACAAAACGGTGCGACAATGGCGATACTAGGTAGCCACAAGTGGGATATGGACCGACGACCTCGAGCCGAAGAAGCCATTCCAGCTGAGATGTCTCGCGGCTCAGGCTTGTTGTATGTTGGCAGCCTCTATCATGGCGGCGGTGCCAACCAAACAGATAACGAAAATCGTCTTGCCATAGCGGTCTCCCTTACCCAAGGTTACCACCGACAGGAAGAGAATCAGTACCTTGTAGTTCCGCGCGAGACTGTGCGCAAGTATCCAAAACACATTCAGGACTTACTGGGGTATGCTATCTCTACCCCCTACTGCGGCTGGGTAGAGATGAATGAGCCCTCAATTGTACTGGAAACCGACGACTTCAGCGTTCTTGGAGCCAATAGCTTCCACAACGACGAACTCGATCCAACATAAGCTCCGTCATTGACCGAAGCGCTGTTTAAAACCGCGTTTCGGCTTGGCGACTTTCACACGAAACCAAATTCTAAGCTAAACTGTTTGCGGAAGATAAGTTATTACGGTCACTTCTCCTTTGATAGCGTCACTGATAAAGCCCGCCACCTGCACACCGGCCACTAGAGGCCATCAGTATCTTCGTAGAACGTTACCGGTAAGGGAACATAAATTACTCATAGGCAGCACCTGAAGCGCCGTAATATACTGCCCCACTAACAATGTCTCCCGAGCTACCACGTGGGTCTCTAAATTTCGTCCCATTTTTTGTAAGCAGCTTTCATTTGTTTGGTAGCATCGCCCTCATAAATCTCATTGCCTTCGTCATCGGTAGCTGTATAGCCGCCAATCTAAAGCAGGGGCTACTGCCGGGCAGTGGCGTTCTCGAAAATCGAGCCCGCCAACTGCTTTCGGGCCCGACGGCGGAGCCACGCCCAGGCCAACTGCTTACCGATCCCATCAAAGGGTTTTATCGGCCATTTTTTCGGCTGCCTGTTGACTATCCAAAAGTCAGTGAGTTCACTACTACGCCCACTGAGCATATGCGAAATGGTTTGACCATGCAGATGATTAATCGCCAACCCATGCCCCCAGCACCCCCCCACATAGATCACTCTCTCGTCACCCAAAAAGCACAGATGAGGCACCAGATCGCGGGTACCAGACATATGTCCACCCCAGTTGTGAGCGATGCGCACATCCTTCAGCACCGGAAAAATCTTCTTTAGATGAGCCAGCGACATTTGCCCCCCTTCGTCACTAACCTCCGGTTGCATTTCACCAAAGAGTGAGTGCCCGCCATAGTAAATCCAATAAAACTGAATGCGGCCATCCGCCGTCGGTGCCATATAATGAAACAGGTCCAGAGTACTTTCGAGTGCGTTACCGCTACCCCAATCTATAGCTTTCCACTGTTCTTTGCTGAGGCGCTCAGTGACCGCTCCGCGAGCAAAGACAGGTGCTTGAAGACGACGCATTTCCCGCCCTAAGGTACCCTCTAACTGATGCGTGTAAGCGTTTGTCGCAATAACTGTTTTGTCGGCTCTGATAATACCCCGTGGAGTAGCGACTCTGGTGCCTCCGGCGATTCGATCTAAGGAAATTGCCGGCGAATTCTCGAATATTTCAACCCCAGCCCGCTCTGCCAGACCTTTCAATTCGCGTACATGTTTACAAGGGTTCAATAGCCCCAAATCTGGGTCAAACATTGCTGCCTTGAAGTTTTTGTTACCGGAATATTCGCTCTGAACAGCCTCTCCGTCCATCCATAACACGTTATCAGCGCCGAACTCTCGATTCATTTCGTAGTGAGACCTGAGACCATCTATCCAACGGTCATCAAAGGCAACACGCATTAGTCCCGGGTGTCGATAATCACTGTCTAGTTTGTGCGTTTCGATAATTTCGCGCGTATATCTCACCGCTCTACGGCAATATTGAAAGGCAGCCTGAGAGCGCTCCGCACCGTATTTTCGGCGAATTGACATTTGATCCATGCCGAATTGCGGCATGACCCAACCGGCGGCACGCCCACTGGCCCCATAACCGATGATTTCCGATTCAATCAGCACCACTCGTGCTGATGTATCACGCGCCGCGTGCCATGCCGCTGAAAGCCCGGCAATCCCTCCACCGACAACGAGTATGTCACATGAAAGCCCACCATCTAGAGTTCTATTAGCACTGTAGGCTCCGTAATCATGCAGCCAAAATGACTTAGCCGCATGTGGTGGTGAATGTTCAATCTCCTTAACTGGAATAGTGATCTGGGATTTTTTCATAGGGATATAATTAGACACTAAATAGTTTGCGGAAGATAAGCTATAGCTGTCATTTCTACTTTGATAGCGTCACTGATAAAGCCCGCCACTTGCACACCGGCCACTGAGGGGCCATCCGTACCTACGTAGAATGCCTGCCGGTAAGGGAACATAAATTCCTCATAGTCAGCCCCTGAAACGTCGTAATATATTGTCTCACTAACGACATCGCTAGCGCAGCCACCGTGCGCCTCTAAAATTAGTCCCATCTTGTCGTAAACGGATTTCATTTGCTTGCCAGCATCATCCGCAAAAGTTTCGTTACCCTCATCATCGGTAGAGGTCAAACCACCGATATAAAGCAGATCACCGGCACGAACGGCTAATGACATACAATAGTCTTTTTCCATAGAGGGAATAAGGTGAAAGAATTGCGCTGTGGGTGTTTTTTTCATGATATATCCTCAAATGCGTTATGAACTTCATCTGCCACCAGAAACCCTGACTCAATGGCACCATCCATAAACCCAACCCATCCCTTAGCGAGGTAGTCACCCGCAAAGTGAACTTTACCTTCAGGTTCAGCGAAGGCACGATCAACCCCTACGTTTTGTCCCGGTCGTGGCATATGCCATGTACCTAAAGAATACTCGTCGTCGTTCCAGTTATGGCCAGTGGTCGCCGTCGCCTTCAGATCTGGATGGAGGTCTGCCAGCACCTGATTCACCTCATCGAGGTTTTCTGGGTCAAATGCTTTGCCATTAGTACCGAAGCCCACATACACACGGGTATTACCTTCTTCACGGATCGGATTCAATAGATTGAGCTTCGAGCCTGGTGGCGCAACAACGGTATGCCCTTCCGACTCTCCCTCGGTCGTGAATAAAACCTTGATCCCCTTCCCTGCATGCTCTTGTCGCGACAAAGTCAGCTTGGCTTCAGCCAGAGACGGAGTGAATTCTACGTTCTTGATGCAGTTCATCGGCAATGCGCAGACAACTCTATCAGCCCTGAATATCCTTTCGTCACGGGTCATCACAACGACCTGACCACCTTCCTGATCCACATGACTGACAGGGGATTCCAAACGGATATCTAACTTTGCCCTGAGGGCCATGTGCTCGATTAGTGCTGAATTACCTTTATCAGGTTTGTAGCGGGCCAGACAATCTACCATCAAGCCAAAATCCCAGCCTGAAGCCGACCACCACCGCAATTGAGACAAATAGCTAACATCTGATGGTATTGCATTCGACTGAACACTGATTTCAGCGCTGAAAACCGCTTCTTCAATGGGTGAAAGGTGCAGCTCATCAATGACATCCTGAATGCTTTTTTCATCCAAAGTACATCGGTCTGCAAGGTTTTCAAAGTCATAGGGGCGCTCCATCAAATGACCAAGCTCGGTATCACCGGCAAACCGACTCCATATATCCACTAGAATCTCACGAAATCGAGTAAACTCTAGCTCCTGTGGCTCTCTCTCAACCCATACAGTAATGGGCGGAAGCAATGGGTCTTCATGAAGAGTTAGCTGTGAGCGAACAAATTCAGCCCAAATATATGGCTGATACCAATGAATCCAAGTAGCCCCCAATTCCACCTTGTGCCCTTCCAGCTCACTTGTCCACACTCGCCCACCAATGCGATCTCGCGCCTCTAGCACTACCACGTTATAACCGAATCTCTTTAATTCACGCGCCGCCGTAACACCAGCAAAACCAGCCCCGATTACAATTACGTCAAAAACCTCATCTATCGACATTTAATACTCCTAAAAAACGCTTATTCACTCAACTTATACCCAAGTAATCTATGATACGCATCAAGAAAATAGCACTAATTATTCACGTGAGCAATAATGTTTTAAATTGCTGACTTTCGCAATAACCGGTGGCTAATATCGGTACATTGCAGTGCTCCTACCGCTCACAGCATCACCTCCGGTAATTTTGCCCAACACCACTCCAAAAAAAAATTATAAAAGGGTTGACTTAGGCGCACATAACGGGCTTAACTATATTTAATTGTTCAGGTGCATAATAAACTCGAACAATATTAAAAAGTAAGGCGCAGCTAGGAACTTGCTGGCTGCTCATACAAACCAGGTCGGAAAGAGCCAGTCTATAATAGAGGGGAAGAATATGAACTCACACCAAATTTTTGCAAAACCAAAAGACTTTCTAAAAACGTCTATATCGCTAGGTATAGTCGCCACATCCGTCTCAATAACGCCAGCGTGGGCAGCACTTGAAGAAGTTGTAGTTACGGCAACACGTAGGGCGGAGTCTATTCAGGAGATTCCATCGACTATAACCTCATTCAGCAGTGACTCATTGGATAAAATGAAGATGGATGATATTGGCGATCTCACAGGCCAAGTGCCTAATCTGAACTCTATCCAACCTTACGGTGAAGGCGGTTCACCATTTTTCGTACTTCGCGGGGTTACTACTACCGACTACACCTTTACTCAAAGCTCACCTATTGCACTTTATGTAGATGACGCTGTTCGCTCACTGCCCGTACTTGAAATTGGGCACATGTACGACATCGAGCGTATCGAGGTGCTCAGAGGACCACAGGGCTCCCTTTATGGGAAAAACGCCACGGGTGGAGCAGTCAATATTATCACCAAAAAACCCGACTTTGAACAAGAAGGTTATGTAACCCTTGGCTACGGTAACTACGATAGGAAAGAAGCCAAAGCAGCGTATCAAAATAGCCTTATCGATGATGTTCTCGCCGTGAGAATTGCCATGAATTACGTAGCAGATGACGGCCTTGTCGAAAACAAACTCGCAGGACGTGATAACGACCTTGGCACTGAAATGCTCGCTGGGCGCCTCTCCTTGCTATACACACCCAGCGCTGATTTAGAGGCTGTATTTCGAGTCTACTCACACGACAACGACACAAACCCCTACAGTGTCTTTTCCGAAGTCGTCGACACGGGGCTTACTGGCGGACTAACTCGCGAGGGTCTTGACTTTCACGAAAGTCGTTCACAGCGGAAAGACACTCGTTGGAAAAATACAAATACCGGGTTCAATCTGTCCTTATCTTGGGACCTGAATGAAGACTACACCCTCGTATCAACAACAAGTTTTGACAAAGCGGTACTTGACTATTCTGCTGATGATGATGGATTGGAGTACGCGCTTGACGAGACCGACTTGTTTGCAAAAAACATCAAACAAACGGTTCAGGAATTGCGAATAGTTTCTGATCTTGATGGCCAATACAACTGGATTGCGGGGCTCCAATACACGTCAGATGAGCTAGACAACAGCACAATCATTTATACCCTAGATGATGTGGCCCTTGGTGCTGATTTTGAGGACATCCTTGGCCTAGGTCTTGGCGGTCGAGGTATCCACTTCGGTAACTCTTATCATCAGGAACGTGATAGTAAGGCACTCTATATAAGCGGCGATTATGAATTGACATCGGATATTACCTTCAGTGCTGGTTATCGTTATAGCGATGATGATGTTGAAGTCAGCAATTACGATGCAGCCTACGGAGAAACAACCGATGCGGGGGAACGCGTTCTGAACTTTCCGACAGTCTCAGACGCAGGTCTTGCAAAGAACTATACCAACTCATCAATTGAACTTGGTCTCGATTGGCAAGCCAATGAAGATACATTGGCTTATTTCTCATTCAGTCAGGGTTATCGCTCAGGTGCCATTAACGGCCAAGCATTCACTGATGCATCAGAAATAACCGCCGCCGAACCAGAAGAAATCGATGCTTACGAGATAGGTATAAAATCAGAACTTCTAGATGGAAACTTGATTTTGAATGCAGCCGTATTCCATTATAATTACGAGAATCAACAGTTCGTAATTGCAGAGCCTGGTGGATTTTTGTTTCCTTTACGAAACGCTCCCGAATCCACGGTGGATGGCTTTGAGGCTGACATGCAGTTCCTAGCTGCTGAGAACATAACTATATCAGCGGGCATTGGTTTACTAGACGCCAAGTATGAAAAACTGATCCTAGGCGGCAACTCCGTCAAAGGTAATCAGATGATCGGGGCCCCTAAAAAGACCGGTAATATAGCTGTTGATTGGCAGATTACAAGTACCGAATTAGGCGATTTAAGCTTGAATGTGAACGGATCATATCAATCAAAGGTCTATTTTACACCCAATGAAAACGAAGCCCTTTCCCAAGATGCTTACGTGGTAGCGAACGCTAGATTGTCGCTGGAGTCGGGCGACTACAGTGTAGGACTTTGGGCAAACAACATGTTCGATGAAGAATATTTTGTTTATGGCCTTGATCTAACTAGTACCTACGGAGCAAATTATTTTCAGCGTGGCGCACCGCAGACTTATGGTATAGATTTTTCATACCGCTTCTGATGCAATATTGTAGAGTCTAGTATAGACGCGCGACGGAACGGAATACAGGGCTAAGCGGCCTGATGTTCCGTCGCACATTTCAAATTATCTCTAATGATTCTGAACCCATGATGTACATCCAAATAGCATTCGGCAATATGAGAGCTCCCCCCCTTTCATTTTCTTTTATTCTGAGCGACAAAAAAACAATCAAACTGAAGTTCTTTCTCATTTGGTTGGCAGATATAGAGGCACAATTTTTGAGCCAGTAAAATAGCAATGATAGTGCTCAAAGTCAGATGTTTCTTGTGTGGGGTGACTCATCAAGGCTGGCACTTGCTCATAACCTATCTCTTGAGTAACCGTGACACTAAAGAGGCAATGTAGAAGCGTCAATGTTAGGCCTATCGTTGACCACTGAACCTTTCGCCACTCTTTAAAGAACGGCTTTAGGGAAATACGCAGCTCTTGATAGAGCGCATTCAATCGTTCCTAGCGAACACCGACAGCATTATCAAACATCATAAAATTTATCGATAGATTGTGGAGAAGTTAAATGATCGGAAAAACACTAGAACAGAACAGTCCGCAAAAAGTATTCGAACTGCAGTCCAGCCATCAATGGACAGTTCGCCGTTCATCCTCTAGTGAACGAATTAAGAAGCTAAAACGACTTAAAGCCTCAATTCAATCGCATGAGGTGGAAGTCAAATCAGCGCTTCATAGTGACTTGCGCCAAGTTGAATTGGCCGAATCCGCCATTGCAGGTTGCTATGGTGATATAGATGACGCAATAGAGAATTTAGAGGGGTGGATGGCGCCCGTCGATGTACAAAGTTCTGGAGCAGTACCGGGAACAAGAGCAAAGATTATTTATGAAGCTCGAGGAATTATTCTTCTATTTTCTGCTTGGAATTTTCCATTTAATTTAATTTTTCAACCCTTAGTACCTATTATTGCAGCGGGTAATTGTGCAATTGTAAAGCCCAATTCAATGGCACCAAAAACTAGCGCTATAGCAGTCAAAATAATCAGGGAAGCATTCAACGAAAAAGAAATCGCCGTTTTCGAAGGCAGTGTCGAACTATCTAATCAATTACTAGCAATGCCAATCGATCACATTTTTTTTACCGGTAGCCCTGCCGTTGGCAAAATTATTTTGAGTGCGGCGGCGAAGCACCTCGCCACAGTCACTTTGGAGCTTGGTGGTAAAAACCCGGTCATAATCGATAAACAGGCAGATATTCAGGACGCCGCCACAAAGATCGCAATGTTTCGTAATATGAATAATGGTCAAGTTTGTCTTTGCCCAGAAAACGTATGGGTGCATGCTAATTGTAAAGACCAATTTATTGAAGCGACCAAAACGGCATATGAGCAGTTACTCTATACTGAAGGTGAGCTAAATATTGAGTCTGCCGGTAAGATAGTTAACCAGCGAAACCTAGACCGTATTAAAGGGTATGTAGAGGATGCTACTCAAAAGGGAGCTAAAATCGCCTATGGTGGTGAAATCTTAAATGAAACCCAATCAATGCACCCTACCGTTTTGGTTGATGTGCCCGCAGATGCCGATATTAATTTCGAGGAAGTCTTTGGCCCGATTCTTTCCGTGTTTACGTACAACGATATCAGCGAGGTATACGCAGAATTAAACAAACAGTCTAAGCCGCTTTCTTTATATATATTTAGCACTAATGATGCTTTTGTGTCTGATGTTTTGATTAATACGTCTTCTGGTGGTGTGACTGTTAACAATTGCATGTTGCACTTCATGGAACACAACCTTCCGTTCGGCGGAGTGGGAGGTAGCGGAACAGGACGATATCACAGTGTACATGGCTTTAAGGAACTCTCTCATGAGCGTTCCGTTCTTTACACTGATGTTTGATTTGTACTGAGTATACACTCGCCTACATTCAAGAAGCTGGACGATTTCGACAGCGATGATGTCAGTGGCAAAATCGGGGCGCAGACCGGTTTTTGCTTTGACTATATGGTTCGAGGGTTGCCACGAACATACCGTGCTGAGTTAACATATCGTTTTTAAATTACCCGGACAGGTCTGGGCCTTTGGAGAGTGCGGTAAAAATCTTCACTCTCCATTTTTTTAGCCTAGGGTAACCTACCCGATCACCGCTATTGAAACCGTAGTAAACTGCAACTTCATTCCGTCCTATAAACTAAACAACATCAAAGTTTAAGTGCTGAACGAACGCCTTCTACACCCCTGATATAAGTCTGTCTCCAAGTCTTCATACTCTGCATCTTCGGCAAAGAATGACATTACAGCATCCAGGTCACTCTTGTTAAAAGCATCCACAAACTGGTTGCTCAATTCTATTAATTGCTGGAGTGATTGGGTCATACCCCCCCTAAAAAGTGTTATAGATAAAGACAAAACAACTGCTTGCAGTACAAGTAAAGTCGCTTTGTATATATAACACCAATCATAAAGATGAGTAGCTTGGAAAGCTTTACGCCGCATGCCAATATAGTTATCATTAACTGTCATAAAAACAAAGCAACAAATTCTATTATTTCTCTTCTGAATATAACCGTTCATAACATCACTATCAATTACAATCAATAAAAATATCAGTTAAGTTGGCAGTAACCCCCTCATCTATTAACTAGAAAAAACTAGAATTAGTGGCAGCTGTAGTTTCAACTGCCACTAACTACGGACCCAAAAATTGCAAAGCGTAGCGATCAATCTGACCCTTTTAATTCAGCCGGGACTGCGCAAACTTCAAACATCAAAATGTAAACCATGCAGCGGGTTTGAATAAGCCTTTGCCAACATCAACCCTAGGCATTGAAAACCTGATGGACCTGAGCAAGAATAGAGAGTGCGATGGATTCAGGTGAATCACCACCTAACGCAAGTCCTGCAGGTGAGATGACTATCTCCTGCGCCCAGCCAGTATTTTCAAGCTCTGCCAATTCAATCACTTTTTGCTTTCTATCTTTAGGCCCTAACATACCGATATAATCAACATCTTTTTGCATGCTCTCTAATGCTGATAACCAGAAAGAATCAATATCAAGGTTATGGCTCTTTAGCAAAACGCCATCAAAATTTTTAATAAAACTAAAATCTTCAATCGATTCTCGCTTTCTCTTATCGAAATAATCAGCACAACCCTCGTATTCAGCATTATTACTTTGCATACGTTCGTCCCACAGATAAACATACCAACCAAGCTGCCTAGCAATTTGGCCAATGGGAGCGGCATCATGGCCACCCCCAATAAGGAGTAACTTTTCTCGAGGTTTTACACTGGTAACGGCATATTTATCATTATTGATCGTCTTAATGGTAGCCGGTTCAATAGCCGATTTTTTTTCAAGCGCTTCAGAGAAAAAAGCGCGGCCGTCTTTATATTCCCCCATGCCACATTGAGGCAGTCGCTGATTAACAATACAGGGGTAACCTAACTCAAGCTGTTGATGTAACCGCTCTATTTCACAATGTATTGAGTCGGTAATGGGTAGCAGTAGGATTTCAATCTTACCTAAACAGCCGGTGTTTTTTGTACCAAGCTGGTAACCATCCTTTAAGGAATCATATTCAATTATCGTCGTTTCACCGATACAGGAGGTTTTGTAAGCTTTATGAACAATATCGGCCTCTAGACAACCACCGCTTAACACGCCAATACACTCACCCAAGCTCGAAACAAACAGCATCGCCCCTTCTTTTCTATAACTAGAGCCAACCCTAGCTATGAGCGTGGCTAAAACCCAAAGGTTCTCACGGGCATTGTCTTTTCTGTTATTACTAGACTCGTTTTTAGACTTTAAGTACTTGGAAATGACATTGTGGCCACTATTCAATAGCCTTTTCTCCATTCATTAGCGGTGATAGGGGTAAGCACACTCACAATAAACACACCTTAAAAAGTGATTAACATAGCAGTATTCAATTGTAACAATACATGATGAAAATATCTCAACTATTACACGCGACTTATTAGATAGACGGTTAATAAAAATTAACGATACACTAGCCATGATCCTCCCCCTTATATTGAGAGCAAAGAGTGAAAGACAATAAAGCTATAGCAGTGATCATGGCTGCCGGCAGTAGCCGCCGTTTTGGCAGCGACAAACGGCTCGCTAAACTGAGCAACGGCGAGACATTACTTGCTCAGACGGTTAAAAACATTGCCGCAGCCAATATTGAATATAAAATAGCCGTACCCGCTAAAGACAAATACTATTTTCTCAAATTTTTTAGCTGAAACTTTATTACTTATTGAACATAGCCATCAAGGCATAGGACAATCGATTTCTGAAGCTATCGAGAGCATCAAAAACAACAACCAGCACTGTTTGATCTGCCTGGCCGATATGCCTTATATATTACCGTCAACTTACCAATAAATTGCCAACGCTATTCATCATTACGACGCTGCTATCCCCCATTACAATGGCAGCAAAGGTAACCCCGTAGCCATAAGTAGCAGCTTATATAAACACTTTTCTCTTTTACGTGACGACAAGGGTGGGCGTGATATTTTAAAAGACAAAACCATTAACCTCCACTCTTTAGATGTGCAAGACCAAGGAATACTGAGGGATATAGATATATTATCGGATTTTTGAATAGCGCCAATAATTATGGGCGCGCCCTACTACTAGTTATTTTTTGCAATATGAGTCGCTATAGTATCCACTAATGCTGATGATAAACGATCATAGGGCTCAAGTGATAATTCTTTTAAACGACCCCTAACACCTGAAATATCTTCAGGGTTGAAACCAGCTTCAATAATAGATGACACAAATGCAGAAAATTCTTCTGGCGGCCAACCATCCTTAGTCGAAAGCTCTGTGTAAACAAAATATAAACTATAGAATGGGTGGCCTTTATTTTCTATTCGCCCATACATGTGAACGCCACAATCTCTGCAGACATGACGTTGAATAACTGCTTTTTTATCAACAAGCTGTAACTTATCTTCGCTCTTAGTTACATTAATCTGATCTTTATAAATTACGGAAACTTGAGAAAAATGGCACCTTCAGGCTTCTAGCACTTAAGACAACCACAAACATGGTTATGTGCAGTTTGATCGTTTATTCTCACTACGACTTTATTACTTGGACATTTACACTCTAGATCGCCACCAGAAAAATATCTGCCAGAATGCTTTACGCTATTATTAACACTTGGATGTAAATTTAATGAATTATTTATAGTTTTCTCTATTTTTTTGTTAAAAATATTTCTTGATTTTATTTATAAAAACAAATAACACTTCTAATACTTTTACCCTCACGTATAAGATCAAAAGTTATCATTGATAGCCTCTAAACCCATGGAGCGAGCAATGGATTCGTTTAGCTGAAATTCGCCTGCAAGATAGCGCTCAACAATTTCAGGTAATTCTGACCTACCTTTAACACCAACACATAAAAGCATACCGGTTACGCTAGATCCCAATAAGAAAAAGGGGAAAAGGCCAACATCCCTTCCCCAAAGGGACACTCTTACTTAAAAGCTTACCGTCGCCTCCGCACCAAACATACGAGGAAGTCCCCGTTGATTATAGTCAAAGTTGAAGTAAGCAAGATTATCGAAGGCATAAGAATAATACTCTTTATCAGCTATATTTCTCACCCACAAAGAAAGCGTATACTTTTCTTCGGAAGATTTAAAAGACAGCCGTCCATTCATTAAATCATAACCTTCCTGTTCTAAGCGCTCAGTATTGGGAGCGTCGAAATACTGATCACTGCTATAGACTCCATCAAGATAAAGACTGAACGAGCCCATTTCGCTTTCCAAAAAGGTCCAATCTATTGACGCATTGAAGTTAAGTTCAGGCGCATTAATCATGTCATTACCTGAATAATCAACACCGTTAAGCATCAACTCTTCATACTCGGAATCGAGATAACCGACGCTAATATTGATAGCGACTGAACTGGAAGGTAAGTAGGTCACTTCGAATTCTACACCCTGAATACTCGCCTCGGGGGCGTTAACCAGAGAATAAAGGAAGCTCGTGGGATCACTATTGAGGAACTGCTGATTAGTATAATCGTAGTCAAAAATGGCTGCATTCAGCCTCAGATGATCATCAAAATAGGTACCCTTGATACCTAACTCAATAGCTTCCAATCTTTCAGGCTTGGAAAAATTAATCTCAGAAGGATCGTAAAAGCCCTGAACCTGATAAGATCCGCCCCTGAAGGAGCTACTCCATGAAGCATAAGCCATGACCTCTTCAGAGATAAAATAATCAAGGCCAACATTACCGCCCCAACGATCCATGTCATCAGTCATCTTAGGAAGAAACTGATTCCCATCTCCGGGAATGCCGTTGTAGTCGAACACCTGAGTCTGACTCACCGGATCAAGATAGAAGTTATCAGCACGGTATTTATCAAGCACGGCCTCTTCGCGGGTATAGCGAACACCCGCCGTCAACGTAAGCTGTTCGGCTATTTTGTAGTTGGAATGAAAGTATGATGCATAGCTTGTTTTTTTCTGTTCATAAGAGTTGACAACCGTACAGCCTGTAAAGAAATCATCTTGACAGTCATTTATACCATTGGGAACAGGATTCCAATTAGCATCGATATTATCACCTGCATAGGCGAGCAAAAACTGGTATTCATAGCCACCGTCAACTTTCTCTTCTGACGCATACAATCCACCTATCCAATTAAAATTACCACCATCATCGTAGGCAAGGCGAAGCTCTTGAGTCGTCTGCTCAACATCGGAATAGTAAATATTATGGCTTAAGTTAATTGGTGTACCGTCAGCATCTTCCAATACATCCCATGAACCATCTTGATAGGAGGTAATAGAGGTTAACGCCAAGCTATCACTAAGATCATAATTAACAGTCAGAGATGCCAGTGTGTTTTCTAGGTCATTATGCCCTTTAAGATCTGATTGCGTCTCATGAAAATTCAGTCCTTCTCGTGTATAACCTGACCAAGATATTCCACCCGGGCCGACATTAGCCTGAGCGCTTCCGGGGCCCGTTCCCTTACCGGTCAGATGCTGAAACCTAAAAGTCACATCCAACTCTTCAGTGGGATTGTAAAGCACCGTTAAACGGCCGCTGGTATCCTCTACACTAGACGCATCTTCACTGAGAACTAAATTCTCAACGTAGCCATCGACTTTCTGATAATAGAGAGCAGCTCTAACGGCAAGCACATCGTCAATGAGCGGCGTTGAAAAAGCGGCTTTAGATTCTAATCTGCCATAATCACCCGCACCCACGGTAATAAAGCCCTCTGTGTCGCTAAGGCTAGGCGCTTTGGTGTGAAAGTTCACAGCCCCCCCGGTCACATTCTTACCATAAAGTGTGCCCTGGGGACCACGTAAGACTTCTACCCGCTCAAGGTCATACAAAGGAAAAGCCTGCAATGCAGCAACCCCTCGATACACCTCATCGGTATACATGGCGATGGGGCCAGCCTGATTAAGACTATACTCCGCCATGGTAACCCCCCGGATAGTATACACCGGCATAGTTTCACCAAAGGGCATCGACACCTGCACATTTGGAATCGAAGCAGCCAACTGACTGCTGGTGTCAATCTTGGCATTCGACATTGCTTCAGCACTCAATGCCGTAATTGCTACAGGAATATCCTGAACACTTTCTGTTCTCTTTTGTGCTGTTACCATAACCTCTTCAATTGAAAAGCTTTCTGCAACCGCTAAACTTGGCACCGCTAATATAGAAATAGCGACAGCTAAACTATTTATGTTTTTATTTCTGTTCATTTTTAACCCCTAAATTATTAATTATTAGTAATTAAGTTTCTTACCTCTATTGATCTCAACTGACCCCACGACCGAATCGTGAATATCGAAAGAGTTTTCAATTCGCCGCCCCACCCATAAAAATATCAATAGGCAAAGAATCGTCGCTGCAATCATCAGCCATGTAATAGCCTCATATCCCCATTGCAAAATTAACCAGCCTCCAACCAAAGGCCCTACACCAAAACTTAAAAATGAAGCACCACTGGCAGCAGCAGCCCAACGCCCTGCTATATCCAGCTTTGCTGCCAACGCTAATAGAAATGGAAACATAAACATGTAAAGCAACCCTTGGCCGATAACCGCGCAGGCAAACAACCAACGCTGCGTTGTAACAACTGCAACGACTACGACCAAAGCGTGTAGCGTCGTCACCAGCAACAGCGGCTTGACGATGCCGACTCGCTGCCCCAAAAACGCAGCACAGCCAGCACCTACTGCGGACCCAACCATCATGCCGGTAAGAATCAAACCAATTGCTTCGAGACTTAGCTCCAAGCGTGCACCCAAACGCTCGATAAATGCGTAGTAAGCCATCATAGCCACACCGATAATAAAAACGCCCAACAACAGCATCATTCCTTCAGCAGAACTCCCTTGTTTGGGCATCGCTGACTTTCTTGTTACTGTGTTATTACCCATATGACTGGGCACTAAAAACACAAAACCTGCAACGAGACACGTCAGCACCACAAGAGTGCTGTAATAGCCACTGGGCCCAAGTGTTTCCACGAAGCGCGGCATAACAACGGTGAGCACTCCGGTTATGGAGCAGGCCGCAAGCGTGGCCAAACCATAAATTCGTGCCGGCGCTAATGCCGAAGCAATCACGGCGTTGATCGCCGCCAATAACGCACCCGCGCCGCATCCAGACAGAATGCGCCACCCATATAGTTCATCAAAGGAATCTGACAATGCCGCACCAACCGTTCCCACGAGCAACAACAAAACACCACAGAGCGCAAGCCCACGACGTGGCAAATTCACCAATAGTGGCGGCGATAACTCCCATAGCAACCAGCTCAGCGGTAATTAGCGAACCTGCCTGAGCCTCGTTGATCCTGAAGCCGACCATCAATGCACCAATAATCAACGGTGTGGTGTAAGGCGCCGCAAAAATACCCGCATTAACTATGCTCACCGCCGCAACTTGTTTGAGTGGGTCTCGCTTAACTTGTGCCTCTAACATCATTTACTTCTCATTGTTTTTTCTAAACTTTCTAATTGTAAGAATAAAACATGCTTCTTATTGAGCTGATTATTTCGCTAACTTCTTAGCCAAGTAACGGCTGAAGTCCTTGAGACATCCTTCGTGTATGGACATCTGTGATTGCTTCGCAAACTGGCTCTGCACACCCGCAGAAACCGCATTGACCGCCACTTTATCTTCTGTATTTACCTGATCAAAAAGGGCTTTCATTTCCGCAAAGAAACTTTCTCTATCGGATTCATCCACCATTGCTAATCGCTCGGGAGCCACAGACAGTCCGCGCCTCACACGCAATTTTCCAGTACCTTCCGGCTGGATAGACATATACCAAAGAAAATCACCGGTAATCTGAATCAGATGCGAAGGAAAAACACAGCCCACAGAGCCAGTTTCACGCCACTCACCCTCTAAATGCGTATTGGTTTCCGGAGCAACACAAAAACCGCTCTCAGGTTTAACCTTTGCCGTCGCGTACATATAGGCATCGCCACCCTTTTGTGGAAACTGCCAGCTGGTTGGTGAAATAGGTTCAAAAGAGGTCTTATGAATTTTGAATAAGTGATAACCCTCGATAAAATTCTCGACCAGAATTTTCCAATTCCCATCCCAAATTTCATCGTCGTGGACAAAAGTTATGTAATCAGCCATGCGATATTGTCCATAAACTTCTTGCAAACCGGCCAACTGAGCACTAACTGATTCGACTGACGGATCCAATGTCACATAGATAAAACCTTCCCAAACTTCAACTCTAAGCTCATGAAGACGTTTACCTTCAATAGTAAAATCTTTTGTCTCCGTCATATAAGGTGCCGCTAGCAACTTACCTGACATATCGTAGGTCCAAGCGTGGTAGGGGCAGTTAATACGTGGTCTATTTCCCCTCTTGTCATCGAGTAGCTTTGAACAACGATGAAGACAGGTATTGGCAAACGCTCGAATTTCATTATCTTTCTGACGAATCGCCACAACAGGTTGCCCGGCAATATCTAGCGTAACGAAATCACCAAATTTGGGAATTTCCTCTACTCTCCCAACACATACCCACTCCTTACGAAAAAGCTTTTCAAGCTCCAGCTGATGAAAGTCTTCCGAGGTATATACTGAAGGAGGCATAGTCAGAGCATCTTCAACCGACATTTCAGCTGTTTTAATCAAATCATCCAGAGTATTACAGCTGCTCATCTCTGAGCTAAAAAAAACTGAATTCATTATGTCTACCTTTACCTATTATAAAATATATTTCTGTCAGCTACCCACTTAAACAAAAGTAAAATGACACCACACGCTTTAGGTTGCCTAACCCAATTTAAGTCAGACTACTCATTGGGGAGCGTCCTGTCAACAACTATAGGTTGGTCAACCCAAAATACACTCATGCTTATTCGCTGTATAGCCAGCCCCATGTAAGTTTCGTTATAATTCAACCACTACCACTCAAGTGACAGCCCTCTTCAATACACTGCTCTCACTGGCAAATACAAAATTCACTAATAACAAGCCGCTCAATAACAAGGAAAATAAAACATGGCATCACCTAGCAGTGACGTTATAAACAGCAGCACTCAAGATGCGCCTCACTCCCAAAAAGGCAAAAAGCGCATGCAGTCTATTTCCCAAAAAGGCAAAAAGCGCATGCAATCTATTCTGGATGCCGCCATTACTGTTTTAGTTGCCGAAGGTGGGGAGGGGTATTCGATGAACAAGGTAGCGGATGAGGCAAGGATTAGCCTGGGAAATCTTCAGTACTACTTCCCAACAAAGAGCACCCTTATTGAAGGCATGCTTCAAAACATGCTCGATGAGGATATGAAAAAACTGGAGGAAGCTGCAAATAGAACAGACCACGATGCCCAAACGCGATTTTCTGTTCTTGTTGACAGCCTAATAGAATCCAGCAGCCGCATTGAAGATTGTAAACTCGTGACATATCTATGGTCAGTATCGCTGTACAGTAGCGAACTTAATGCCATTCACGATAATTGGTACTCCAAATACCGTGATTTAATGAAACAAATCATCACAGAATTAAGTCCACAACGCTCTGAAACACAACAAGAATATATTGCAGCGCTGATCATCTCGATTATTGAGGGCAGTTCGCTTTTAAGTGGTGCCGGACGGCATCGGCACCCAGAACTGAAGAGCTATGACTCAGAGTTGCGTAAAACCATCTTCACCCTCGCCACTGCGTCATCATAATGCCATATACCACTCCAAAGATTTAAATATTTAGAAAGAAGGTCCGAGATCTAATTGCGATGATCAAAGAGTTGTAGTCGCATAGCCGGAATTGGCCGCCAGTGTTTCAGTACTACGAGAATTTCCCACCGTACACTTGAAACACCAATCATCGACGTTTCTATTAACTGGCTTTGCAGCCTGCTTAATAACATGCGGATACTGTAGCTTTCTGAAATAGTGCCTTCGGCACAGATACTCAGAACGCGCCCCTTTATGTCAATGTCGACATAACCTGTATCAACAAATTCAATGTCTCTCAGCTTACCGAGAACAGAAAATACAACAGCTTTATCAATATCTGTTTTTAGTTTTACGGCTCCGCGCACTTCAAGGTATTCCATTATCATTCTCCTATCATTGATATGAACAAGAGAAAGAAGTCCCTACAGGAAATCTTTTCTCCCGTAGGGGTGGTGTAACAGGTTAACGCATCAACGGTTGCTGGTAGCGTTTTCGAGTTATACCATGTGTTAGCAGCGTAACTGCCTAGCGCTATTGAGACTGCAATAACCACAGTGTGAATCTCCATAAACACTCAGCGTCAAGGAAGAACGCAGGCGCTAGCCGAGTAATCCTTGATGCCTCGATCACCATCACCCTTTCACAGGGATTGTAGCTGTGCTGCGACCCCTGCTACCGGCGAGGGAGGGAAGGCCCTGCGGCTAGGGCAGCGCCCATTGAGCGTGATGTGTATGACATAAAGGTTACCGCCCTAAATAAACCGCTGTAATTTGTTCTCGTTCATGGCCAAGCTCTTGAGAAATTGCATAGCGAGCAACCGTATCGTTCGCACGCTCATCTTCACTGAGTTCAGTGCGAATAGGCCCGCCACAAGCTGGTGAAGACCAACCCGTTAACGCCTGATAACGTTGCTGTGCATAGCGATGGCGTAAACCATGCAGCTTAGATAATCCCACCTTTTGTGTTTCACGTTCATAGAGGCGCATTTGCTGAATATACACAAGATGGGTTGGAATCAATGATCCCTTACCTGCAAGCAATTGGGCACGATTTAATACATCCTTCTGCTCGTCGGTACGGATAGGAATTTCCCGTGCCCGACCGCCTTTGCACCAAGTGGACTTCAATCGAATATAGTTATTTTGGCCTGCGTAGTCAGGGCTAAACTTGATGGCCTCTTCACGCCGCAAACCAAACGCTTTTTGTAGCTCTAGGCTGATGCGTAAATGCGGATCACTGATCTTAGCTAATAGCTCTTTATCTAGGTCACGAGCTTTTGATACGTTAGTGACAAAGACACGAGAATCAATGCCATAGTAAGCATTATCTTTAGCGACAACATTTTGCTTGCCGATTTTTTCTGCCCACCAACGTAAAACGGCGAGGCGATTTTTAATCGTGCCGGGTGTAAGGTCCTCTTCAAGGTATTTATCCACTAAGGCATCAATGTGCTTGGGCTTAAGAGACTTTGCCTCCATACGCCGATAACCCAACTCATTAAGGTGATTGGCCATCGTTTGTAACAACTGAAAACGGTCAGCCTGTGTGCTACGGCTGCCATCCTGATTGCGTTCGCACAGGCTTTTTAATTGATAATTGAGATCTTTCACAAACACGCCTCACTGATACATAGGGTGTGTGTATTCTCAACAAAGGGGAGCGACTAGGTCGTGGGTTAACCTTTCAAGGAAGGAAGAAAAATATTTAGGATGGATGTATAACTATCAAACTACCGCACATGAAAATCCCCACTCAATAAACTCATGTCATTAGTCGTTATTTGCATCTCTCATCAAACAGGCACAATAGATTTTTTGCGCTCGGCGTTGTGAGCCGTGCGATCAACATTTCCGTTAAAGTATCTAATCGATCCGGTCAGGTTTGTTGTCTGTTCCACGCATATGGCGATCGCTCTGTACAAACGCAATGTTATTTAAAACAGTCGCGCAACCGTTCAGAACTGTCGGCACAACACAAGAACAGTGCAGTGTTAAAGTATAGGTTAGTGTTTATGACTACCCAGACGCCACGGCAGATGGAGAAGCAATCTTACTAACTGATTACTAACGTCACGGGACACCACTCCCACAAAACCTGAAAAATGGCATAACCAACAGTGCTAATTTCCGGATGGATACAACACAGTTTTGTTTTCACGCTTTAGACAGTTTTACGTTTCTTTTGCCAGGCATTATTCCTTTGCTAAATGATAAGTCACTCAATGCGGTTGCATGAGGCAACTTGAAAAGCCCTTTCGAGCTGATTTGCTATTGAGGATGCAATAGCCACATATGGAATCTGTATTGTCGGGGAACTGGGCTAGAAGAACCCTGATAATGCTTTCGTCATGTTAGAAAAGTTACTGTAGGTCAGATTTCGTAAGGGGCCGCACCTCACGTCACTGCATTTTATTTGCAGTGACGTGGGGTCGCGTTTTTGCATAATTACTCATTTCCTGAGTTGTAACGGAATATTCTCGCCATTCGCTTAACACATTGTTCAACCCATTCGTTGTAGCTTCCTTCTGTCAAAGGCAGAAAGAGTCTGTTGAAATCTGCCTCTTCATCTTTTGAAAACATGCGCATCGTCATTGACGAACCGCCCGGCGAATTAGCGACATAGGTATTTTCCATATTGCATAGCGCGATATGCACATACCCTGAATTAGCGGCAATCACATGCCTAAAACCTTTTGCGATGCTAACAAGGGTTTGTGGCGGCGCAAAATGTCCCGAGAAAAAACCGTCATTAGTTTGTGTCGGATTAGCCGTGAGCACCGTCAAACCGTTTGCGCAAAAATAGACGCTGCATTTTCCACTACTGAAGCCCGTCCAATGCGCATGATCAATCAATGCATACCCATCTCGAAATTGGGTGACGCCGCCTTGGCAAAGACGCGCAAAGTAATCATCCATCTTCTGCTCTAAAGCAATGATGTCAGTCACTCGCTCCGGCTGCGGTAGAAACGCGAGTATTAATTGAGGGTCATCCTGATAACCACGCTTCTCGTTTATCACTTGCTCAATAAGTGTTTTGAAGGCGTCTTCCGAGATCGCCTGGCTCATAGTGTCGATATGGCGCAAAGCTTTGACGATTTCATTGTTCAGCTCCAACTCTGTGCTAAAACCGGCTCGAAATACCCCAGCCTGATACGCTTCTACTTCACCAATGAAAGCCTGCTGTCGCACATCATCAATGGGTGTTTGTTGGATAAAGGCCAATATTGATTTTCCGGTAGCCTTAGCAGCTTCGAATTCAGCTTGCGTAACAGATATACCCTCCGGCGTCTCATAACCATAGGCTGATCCCAATATGAGCAAATACACGTCACATTGCTCAACCTCATGGATACACGCTTTCTCTGATGAATAGGGCCTTGCGGAAAATGCTTCACACATAACCGGGGTTTGGTCCATTAATGTGATGGCCTGCTTTGCGACACCTCGAAACTCCTCCATCCCTCCAACCACAGAACTTACAAATACCTTACTCAATTAACGACCCTCACTAACATAAAACGATTATTTTACTATTTGATGGCGGTTTAGCTCACCCTTACTATAACCCGCCTTGTCCACATTATTGATTAACCATTAATCGATGTGATGTTATGTTATGAATAGCTTACCGTACTACTGTTACACCAGCCATCACGTTTCCGCTAGGTTTCACTATCAAGTCACTTACCATACTCAGTGTGCTGGGCATTTTAACGGGCTTTACCGGGTTCGCTGAACGCTCATTCCCCTGCGGGGAACTACCGCCCTAACAATCCCTAACGCTTCATCCCTCTGGACTGCTTAAATTCAACAATAAACCCATGCTGATCAAACCCCGCTAGGGGCTTTGCCCCACGCGCATTGCAAGTGCAAGGCTTCGCGCTTCCTCACCCGTTCAGATTCCCCCGCTTCGCTCCTCCACTTAGCTGCGGCTTCCGGTGAGCCACCTGCAATTTGCTACCCCCACGCTTCGCCAGCGGTGCAGGAGCGCAGACGGGCGCTGCGCTCGTTAAACACAATTCACAGACTCAGGATTAACTACTATGAGAAAGACTATTTATGAAACTAACTACGACCGACTGATCAAACTGGGCGTTATTGCCAATGACGGTGCAATGCCGAAGCCCTACAGCAAAAGCCACACGAATGGTTTTATGGATTTAGTGTTGGAAAGAGTCGAACATATGGATGACGTATCAGGAAACTCTGGCATTGCGTTTTCAATGGCGCATTATTTCCGGCAAAACGGTGATCTTTGTAAAGATCCGGAAATGGTTGTCATCGTTTATCCAGCATTACAAATGGTAGAGGCTTTGACCTTTGGACAGTCCCTGCCACCGATCTATCAGGCAGTATTTCCTGAACCCGGTAAATTTTATCCTCAACTGAGAAAAGAGCTGAATGGATTTCTACGACTATGGTTGAATAACCTTATTGATCAGGGGCATGGTAATAATTGGGTAGAAAATAACCCATAGCAAACCAACATTCGAACTGTAAATAATATTAACGTGCTCGGTGACTAATTCATTTGGTTAATCGAGCACTTCCTGCTCATCAATCCATTGCAGAATTGACGACATGCGCCACCCAATCATTCTACCACTTCCCAATTTTATCGGTGCAGGAAACTTATTATTTTGCCGCCAACGCCAAAGCGTAACAGAACTAACCCCTAAAATTTTTGCTAGCTCAGCCTGTCGAACAATACGATCAGCGGAAGCAATATCACTTCGTTGAATATCTACCATGCGCATACACCTCCTACATTAGTAGATTGATCCTACCGCACTAGAAGGGACTCGCCACCAATAAGCCTCCTGTTAATAAAGAAAGAAAAATGCACTTAATTAAAAGCAGAGCTGTATTAACAATAAATCAGACCGTCATTTCATCAAGATAATCAGCCCACTTTTGTAACCAGACTCCCGCTTCTTTTTCATATTTATGAAGATCATAAGTGCCTTCTATACCACTGCGGCTATGGCCCAGAATGGCTTCGGCAACTTCACTTGGGCATCCCATCCGAGACAAGCCCGTTCTCACCGTTCGCCTTAAATCATGAGGTGTCCAGTGTTCAATGTTCAGCATCCTGCCGGAAGTGCGAAGGTGCCACGCCTGCTCGGTGAGCGTTTTTTGCTGGATGGGTTTTCCTGTTTTCTGCGAGGGGAATAAACAATCACCCGTTGTCAATTTTAACTGCTCCAAGAATGCAACTGCCTGCGCTGACAATTGAACATACCGCTCTATACCTGTCTTGGTATCGGTAAGGTGCCAGGTCTTTTTAACGAGATCTATGTCTTGCCAATGCGCATTACAGACCTCACCTGTTCTACAGGCCGTCCATAATGTAAACCTAAGAACATTTTTTTGGGTGGGTGTAAAAACAGACCCCGGCAACCAGGCTAAGAAGGCTTTAATTTCCTGTTCTGACAAAGTACGTTTGCCTCGCTCAGACGTAAGCCTGATTTTTGCCTGCCGTAAACTATTTTTTGCCAATAAGGCAGGGTTGGCGAAACCATCATCAAATCGATCTAGGCCAATTGCGAATTCATAAGCCGCAGACAACTCCCGCAAAACATTACCGGCCTGGACATTAGCCCCCCGCTCCACAATGTCCATAATCATCAGCACAACATCTTTTCTGATTATTTCGCATGCAGGCCTGCGACCCAAAACCAGGACGGCATCGCCATAAAGGGTTCGCCTTACTTCTTTTTGGCCTTTCTTTTTACGAGCACCATGGATCAACTTGCCGTCAACCTCGCGGTCTTCTATGTAACTCTTTAGATACAGATCCACTAGCTGCTTGACCGTCAGTCTTTGCTCTTTAGGCGCATCTTTGAATTGCTGCTTTTCCAGATTTTGCTCTGTCGCTGGACAACGCCCATCACCTCTTGCCAGCTTTAGATCCTGTAGCTTTAATCTGGCGTCAGCAAGGGATATGGACGGAAAATGGCCGATCACTATTTGAGCCAGTTTATGGGTTACCGGGCTGGTATAGCGATAGAATAAGGTTGTTGTACCACCTCGACCACAACGTACCCTCAAGCCTCTGTTTTCACCCGTATCCACCAAAACTTTATTGCCTGGCTTCATTGCTTTAAGTGCCATCGTTGATAAAGGTTTGGTATTCTGTTGGTTTGTCATTACTCCTCCTTGTAATCGGGCGGCTTCAACCAGCTGTTAGTCAATGACTTAGACTGCGATCAAGTTTAAAAGTGTAACATTTAGAGAACAATTTATTTATCACTAAAAAATGTTACACTTAATATTACACTTATTTGCGCAAAAACACGATATTTATTGAAATTTCACGAGCTTACAACCGCATAGAAATATTCGATTAATTACACAAAAAACCTTATAAAACAGTATGATAATGAAAAATACTTCAATAAAATCAAGCGCAAGCAATAACGAACACACACCAATGATGCAGCAATACCTTAAAATTAAGGCCCAACACCCTCAAGAGTTGGTGTTTTACCGCATGGGTGATTTTTACGAGATTTTTTTCGATGATGCGAAATTAGCCTCCGAAGTGCTGGACATCACCTTAACTGCACGGGGTAAGTCGGGCGGCGAACCTATTCCTATGGCGGGCATACCCTATCACTCCGCTGATGGCTATTTAGCGAAGCTAGTAAAGCACGGCATTTCGGTAGCAATCTGTGAGCAAGTGGGCGACCCCGCCACCAGCAAGGGGCCGGTAGAGCGCAAGGTCATGCGCATCGTCACCCCCGGCACCGTGAGTGATGAAGCCTTATTAGAAGACAGACGCGACAACCTGCTGCTGGCCATTAACCGGCACGGTGATCGCTACGGCGTAGCCAGCCTAGATATAGGCAGCGGCCGCTTTCAGGTATTTGAAGTAGAAGGCCTAGATGCGGTATTGGGCGAAGTGCAGCGCCTAGACCCTGCCGAGATTTTAATACCCGACAGCTTGGATAATAGCTCAGCCTTTACCCGCAAGGGTTTACGCCGCCGCCCGGTGTGGGAGTTTGAGCTAGAAACCGCTGAACGCTTATTAACCCAGCAATTTCACACCAAAGATTTAACCGGCTTTGGCTGCGCTGATTTACCCTTGGCAATTAGCTCCGCAGGCTGCCTGCTGCAATACGCACAAGAAACCCAGCGCACCGCATTACCCCATATACAAAATATTGTGCACGAGAAACGTGAAGACAGCGTCATCCTAGACGCCGCCACCCGCCGCAATCTAGAGATAGACATCAACCTCAATGGCGAAAGCGAATACACCCTGCAGTGGATTATGGACCGCTGCAAAACCGCCATGGGCAGCCGCTTGTTACGCCGTTGGCTGAACCGTCCGCTGGCCAATATACAACTCATAGGCCAGCGCCAAGATGCCATTCAAGCGTTGCTGCACAACTACCACTTTGAAAGCCTGCGCGAGATACTCAAGCCGGTAGGCGATATGGAGCGTATTTTAGCGCGCGTGGCCCTGCGCTCGGCTAGGCCCCGTGACTTATCGCGGCTATTACAATCGTTATCGGTGTTACCTGCTCTGCAACAGCACTGCCAAGATATTAGCGCCGCCCAAATACAGCAATTAGCGCTACAGGCCGGTATTTACCCCGAAACTACCGAGCTGCTAGACCGTGCCATTATCGAAAACCCACCGGTAGTACTACGCGACGGTGGTGTGATTGCCGAAGGCTACGACGCCGAGCTGGATGAGCTGCGCGCATTGAGCAGCAACGCCGGCCAATTCTTAATCGACTTAGAAACCCGCGAACGCGAGCGCACCGGCATCGCTACCTTAAAAGTGGGTTATAACCGAGTACATGGCTACTTTATAGAAATCAGCAAAGGCCAGGCCGGCAAAGCCCCCGTCGAGTATTTGCGCAGGCAAACCTTAAAAAACGCCGAGCGCTACATCACCCCCGAGTTAAAAACCTTTGAAGATAAGGCCCTAAGCGCCAAAAGCCGTGCCCTTAGCCGCGAAAAAATGCTTTATGAAGAGCTAATCGAAAACCTCAACCAGCAGCTGCGCCAATTACAAGACACCGCCGCCGCCTTGTCTGAGCTGGATGTGCTGGCTAACCTAGCCGAGCGCGCCGATCAGCTCACCCTATGCCGCCCCAACTTTGTTGAGCAACCCTGCATTAACATCGTGCAAGGCCGCCACTTGGTGGTGGAGGCGGTGATGGACGCCCCCTTTATTCCCAACGACGTTAAGCTGGACGACAGCCGCCGCATGCTGATAGTCACCGGCCCCAATATGGGTGGTAAGTCTACCTATATGCGCCAAACCGCAGTAATCACTCTGCTGGCCCATGTCGGCAGCTTTGTACCGGCACAGGCGGCTACCCTGGGCTTAACCGATCAAATCTTTACCCGCATAGGCTCCGCTGATGACTTAGCCGGTGGCCGCTCTACCTTTATGGTAGAGATGACCGAAACCGCCAACATTCTGCATAACGCCAGCGAGCGCAGCTTGGTATTAATGGATGAAATAGGCCGCGGCACCAGCACCTTTGACGGCCTATCGCTGGCCTGGGCTGCCGCTATACATCTGGCTGAGCAGGTTAAAGCGTTTACTTTGTTCGCCACTCATTATTTTGAGCTAACCGCCCTACCCGACAGCTACGCCCAGGTGAGCAACGTACACTTGGACGCCACCGAGCACAACGACCACATCGTATTTTTACACAGCATACAAGAAGGCCCAGCCAGTAAAAGCTACGGTTTACAGGTTGCTAAGCTCGCCGGTATCCCCAAGCAGGTCGTTGATGCCGCTAAACAGAAACTGCAAGAGCTGGAAAGTGGCTCAGTAGCCGATGGCTCGCAGCCGGTGGCCACCGCTATTCCCGCTTCTGTATCTGCGCCCAAGGCCGCAGCCCCTGCTAGCAGCTCGCCGCAACCCGATATGTTTGCGGTGGCTGAACATCCAGCGATTAGTAAGCTTAATAACATCAACCCCGATAATCTCACCGCCAAACAGGCGCTGGATTTGTTGTATGAGCTAAAAAAGCTATAAGCTGCAAGCCACAAGAAATTACTTACCACTTACAGCTTGTGGCTTGTGGCTTCATTAATTTGATGATGATAAACTGCGCGCCGTTGCCGATGGCAGCTTAGATTAGCGTTTAGGATTAGAGGCATAACCATGACATTCGTAGTTGGCGAAAACTGTATCAAGTGCAAACACACAGACTGTGTGGAAGTATGCCCTGTGGACTGTTTTTATGAAGGCCCAAACTTTCTTGTCATTCACCCCGACGAGTGCATAGATTGCGCCCTATGTGAGCCCGAGTGCCCCGTAGATGCGATTTACTCTGAGGATGAGCTACCTGAAGATCAGCTGGCGTTTTTAGAGCTCAATGCCGAGCTGGCGGAAGTATGGCCTAACATCACCGAGATGAAAGAAGGCCCTGCCGATGCCGAAGAATGGGACGGCAAGCCCAACAAATTAAAACTGCTAGAGCGCTAAGCGCCATAGACTATATCGCAGACGCAAAAAAGGCAGCCTAGGCTGCCTTTTTTAGTTTATGGAATTTAACCCATATTCATCTATTACTAGTGTTATTGCCCAGCAAAGACGGACTCACTGCTCAAACCCTGCTTCTCTAAAATATCTCGTAGGCGCTTAAGAGCTTCAACCTGAATTTGGCGTACCCGTTCACGGGTTAAGCCTATCTCTCTACCCACTTCTTCTAGGGTGCTGGTTTCATAACCGCGCAAGCCAAAACGACGGGCCACAACCTCACGCTGTTTTTCAGTTAGCTCACCTAACCAGTCACCTATGCTGGCGCGCATATCATCATCTTGCAGCAAGGAAGCTGGGTCTGACACATGTACGTCGGCTATGGTGTCCAGCAAAGACTTATCCGATTCAGGGCCTAAGGGAGTATCGATAGAGGCCACACGTTCGTTTAAACCCAACATGCGTTTGACATCACCAACGGGCTTATCTAATAAGTCGGCAATTTCTTCCGGCGACGGCTCATGATCTAGTTTTTGGGTTAGCTCGCGAGCGGCGCGCAAATAGACGTTTAGCTCTTTCACTACATGTATAGGTAAACGTATAGTGCGCGTTTGGTTCATGATGGCGCGCTCTATGGTTTGGCGTATCCACCAAGTCGCGTAAGTAGAAAAGCGGAAGCCGCGCTCGGGGTCAAATTTTTCAACCGCCCGAATCAAGCCCAAGTTACCCTCTTCTATTAAATCTAATAAGGTTAAGCCACGGTTAACATAGCGGCGTGCTATTTTAACCACTAAGCGCAGGTTGCTTTCTATCATGCGCTTACGCCCCGCATCTTCACCGCGCATAGCCATGCGGGCAAAATAGACTTCTTCTTCGGGGGTTAATAAGGGGGAGAAACCTATCTCATTGAGATAGAGCTGGGTAGCATCTAGCGTTTTTTGAAAGCGGTCGGCGGGGAGTTTTACCGGTTTGGATTTTTGTTTGGCTTTGGGCGCAACGACCAACTGTTCGGCATCATTGTCACTATCATCCAAATTAAGATCTATATCATTTACATCAAAATCACTGGCAACAATTTTATCAAACTCAATTTTGCCTACACTCTCTTCCCGTGTCGCTTCCATATATATACCCTCTCTCTTGGGTTAAGAAGAATACTAAGCTTACACCTAAACTAAACAGTTTTTTGGCAACACCCCTGCATACATCCTCGGGGCTAAACTCAGCACACTTTAACTGTTACTACTATGCTTACTGCAGAGTGAAACACGTACTACCTTCTCTTTGGCAACAAACTCTCTGGGTTTACCGGCTTACCATCTCGTCGAATTTCAAAGTGCAATTTAACGTGATTGGTGCTGGTACCACTATCACCCATTTCGGCAATCTTCTGGCCTACTTTAATCAGCTGGCCTTCATTCACCAGCAGCTTGCTGTTGTGGGCATAAGCACTTAAATAACTTTCACCGTGCTTAACTATAATTAACTTACCATAACCGGCTAAGCCACTACCCGCATAAACAACAGTACCGCTGTTTGCTGCCAATACAGGCTCTCGCAAAACACCATGAAGATCAATACCCTTATGCTGCGGTGCGGTGCCACGAAACGATTTGATCACCCGGCCTTTAGCAGGCCACTGCCAACGAAAAGGGTATCCCTTAGGCAAAGTTACGGAAGTAGCTTCTTTATAGCTAACAGTTTGCTTCGTGGTGCTGGCCACAGCACTTTTGCGCGATGCTTTTGGTAGGCGAGGAACAGCGGAGGGCGCTGACCCTGTCACCGCAGATGTTACTTTGGCCTGATCATTCAGTAACACTTTGTCACCGGGGCGAATAAGATAAGGGGCGGCGATATGGTTAGTTGCCGCTAACCCTCTAGCATCTAAATCATAACGCCAAGCAATAGAATATAAGGTTTCACCACGGCTCACTATGTGATGCTTATTAAAAGAAAAGGGGATTTTTGAGCGATCTTCTATGGGCGCATAGTTACTTCCCGTACCGCAACCAGAAAGCAGTAACACGTAAAACACAGTCCATAGACTTAGTAATTTCAAGCCAAAACTTGCTTGCTTTTCAGCCACAAAAATACTATCTCCAGAGGGCTAGACAGCCCAGCTCATATTAAAATTATGTCTTAAAACACTGATTTTATTCAAAAAAATTATATTTCGTCGGCCGCCCATGCTTATATTTTAAACGAATAACAACCACTTAAGTGTATAAAAAACAAAATACATATAAAAATAAAATCTAAGTATTTGTGAATTATTTCATGGTTTTTAACTTGCTTTCGTATTTTTACTGCTTACCAGCTCCAATGCTAGCACCAAAACCACTCCCAATACCGCCATAGTGATGCAACTGAGGGTTTGCGCAGATTGCTGCGTTAGCAATGCGTAGTCTGTGGGCCAGCGATTGACCTGCTCTAAGGCCAACTCTTTGCCTTTGCTATTGGTATAGGTGCTTAGGGTTTGCTTCCAAGGCCACACCAGATTGAGCGAGCCTAACAGAAATCCCGTTAGCAGACTCATGGTGGCATAGTAAAAACGCGCCAACAACCACGACAGTAAATGGGCGAAGCTCAACAAACCTACCCCGCAGCCCGCGGCAAAGCAGGCGATAATCACTAGGTTTAACTCTTTTACCGCAGTCAAGATAGGCCCATACAAGCCCATAAGTACTAATAAGAAGCTGCCGGAGACCCCCGGTAAAATCATCGCACAAATGGCGATGCTGCCCGCGGCAAACACCACCCAAGGGCTAACCGATAGTTCTGAGGGTTTCAGCTCGGTTATAGCCACCGCTAACACTACCCCCACCATCAGTATTAAGACGTAAGACCAGCGCCAGTGTTTAATTTGCTTGCCCACATGCAACGCCGAGGCGACGATTAAACCAAAAAAGAACGACCAAATCAGCAGCGGGTGCTGCTCCAATAAATAACTAATGACTCTAGCCAAAGACAATATACTGGTAACTATGCCCAGTAATAAAGCCAATAAAAAATTGCCGTTAACCGCCTGCCAAAAGGCCTTAAAGCCCTGCTGGTAAATCAGCTTAATATTGCTAGGGTTTACTGATTTAATAGACGCCAGCAAGGTTTGGTATATGCCGGTAATAAAAGCAATAGTACCGCCAGAAACCCCAGGCACCACATCGGCCGCGCCCATGGCTAGGCCTCGTAAATAAATTCCTATTAAGGACATAGATCAGTCTCTAGTTTGTAGTCTCTAGTTTGTAGTCGCTAGTCGCTAGTCGCTAGTCGCTAGAGAGAAAAAACTAGAGACTAGCGACTACAAACTATCGACTGTCTTTACTTAATAGTGCCTGATTGGAAAGGCACAAAGAAAGCGGGCTCTATAATTTTACGTTTTATACCCTGTTCGGTTTTTTCTATGAGCACTAAATCCTGCGAGGTTTCATTGCCTACGGGTATCACCAAACGGCCGCCTTCGGCTAGCTGGTCTATCAGCTCGGCGGGCACATCGGCTGGCGCAGCAGTAGAAATAATACCGTCGTAGGGGCCTTTGTAAGGCCAGCCAAAAACACCGTCGGCATGCTTGTATTGCACGTTGCGCATGTTTAATAGCCGCAGGCGCTCACGGGCTTTGTCTTGCAGAGGCTTAATGCGTTCCACTGTAAAAACATTTCCCACTAGTTGTGCCAGTATCGCGGTTTGATAACCCGAACCGGTGCCCACTTCTAACACCCGTTTTAAGGGACCCGCCGCCAATAACAACTCAGTCATCCGCGCCACTATATAGGGCTGCGATAGAGTTTGGCCGTAGCCTATAGGCAGCGATTTATCTTCGTAAGCCATATGTGCAAAGGCTTCATCTAAAAAAATATGTCTAGCGGTTTTACTCATGATATCTAACACATGAATATTGCTGATGCCTTGGTCAACCAAACGCTGTACCAGCCTATCACGGGTACGCTGGGAGGTAACGCCTATCCCGGCGAGATTAAACTGACTCACTGATTGCAACTCCTAATACAGCCTTACTGGTTTTAATTATTGTTGTTGTCCACGTTTTTACTCACGGCCACGTCTTGAGAGTAGTCGCGTTCCATAGTGCTATAGGCGACTAATTCTGCCATAACTGCGGTAGCGAAACAGCCACTGGGCAACTCAAAGCTCAACTCTAAAACATCATCAACTAATTGGTGACTGAGCTGAGCCGGTATTACCCGCAAAGCACGGCGTTCAGACGCAAGCCCTTGTTTTAACAGGCCAGCACACAAGTCTGGGTGCTGCTCAAAAATACTTTGCTCTAACTCCCCCGCCTGTTCGCTGGTCGCCATAGCAGAAGCTTTACCAAACATCGGGCCGGTACTATGCACATCAGCTTGCTGCAAACGCAGCGCTATGTCTTCTACTTCATCTAGTTCAGGTTTAAAAACACTATGGGTGCCAGCCAGCATCATAATATCGCCGGGGATATAGTCAGCCCAATTACCCTGCGCCACCCGTGCCGACAGTATCTGATTAAACAGTAAAGAACGCGCCGCCGATAGAAATATACCCTGCTGGTTGCGGCGCGGCTTAAAGGCACCGGCAAACCAACGCTGAGCCGAATTAAGATTACGGCCACCGTGGCCAAAACGTTGCTCACCAAAATAGTTAGGCACACCTAGGGTGGCGATGCTGGCCACTCTATCGGCCAAGTAACTGCTATCGCCTTCAAGCTGGCGCAAACGCAGGCGGAAGTAATTCGCCTTATGCACCCCTCTACGTAATTTACGCGGGTGGCGGCTTTGTTTTAATACGGTTATTTCATCATGTTTGAGTGCGGTAAAATCAGGGCTGGTTTTACCGGGCAGGTGCACGCTAAACCATTGCCTAGTGACCGCCCAGCGATCTTTCATACCGGAAAAGCTCACGTTTTTTATCGCCACCTTGGCAAAGGCAGCTAACTGCTCGGCAACAAACTGGGTATTGGCAGCGGTTTTTTCTATATATAAAAAAACGTGCTCGCCTTCGCCTTCTGGCTCGAAACCTAATATTTCATCAACAAAAAAGTCTTCCGGGCAGCTGCGTAATACGCCACTCAGTGTGGGCTTGTCGTAAGCGCTGTACTGGCTATTGAGTAGCGTTAGATAATCAGTCATCGCGTGCTGCCAGTAATACCACAGCGTGTGCGGCTATGCCTTCTTTACGGCCAGTAAAGCCCAGTTTTTCGGTGGTGGTGGCTTTAACATTGATTTGTTTAATTGTGGTCGACAAGTCAGCGGCGATATAGCTACGCATGGCATCGGTGTGCGGTGAAAGTTTAGGTGCTTGCGCGATAACAGTAATATCAGCATTAAGCAGTTGGTAGCCCTCTTGCTTTACTAGGCCATAAACATGGCGCAATAATTCACGGCTATCGGCACCGGCGTATTGGGCATCGGTATCGGGGAAGTGTTTGCCTATATCCCCCAGTGCACAAGCGCCTAGTAAGGCATCGGCTAAAGCGTGTAATAATACATCGCCGTCGGAATGCGCCAACAGACCTTGCTCATAGGGGATGCGCACACCGCCTAATACTATTTCATCGCCGTCACAGAAACGGTGTACATCATAACCATGACCTATACGCACCGTTATTCTTCCTCGCTGTTGTTTGTTAGATTGCTTGTTAGATTGTTAGCTAGATTGCCTGCTGGATTGTTTGCTAAATTGCTCTCTAAATAAAAAGCCGCTAGGGCTATATCTTCCGGCCGGGTAATTTTGATATTGCTAGCCAAACCTTCTACCACCTTGGGCTGTAAACCTAATAGTTCTATAGCCGAAGCCTCATCGGTAATCGCCAAGCCCTGTTGCAAGCCCTGCTGTAAACCTTGTCGTAATAAATGATAGGGGAACATCTGTGGCGTTTGCGCAGCCCATAACAGATTGCGATCCAGCGTACGGTGTATCATTTGCGGTGGGCCTACTTGCTTAACAGTATCACTCAGCGGCATAGCCAAAATACCGCCTACCTCGTCGTCTTTTAAGCTAGCTATAAGCTTGTGTATAGACGCTGCAGTAAGACAAGGCCTAGCCACATCGTGTACCAGTATCCAATCGTCAGGGTTTACCTGCAGTGTCGTTAAGGCTGCCAGCACAGAATCACTGCGCTCTTTACCGCCCTGTACTATGCGTATCAGTGGGTGCTGCAATAAGGTTATCTGCTGCCAGTGATTATCTTGTTCACTAACCGCAATTATAATTTCGCTAAACACCTCGGCACTTAATAGCGCAGCCAAGGTATGCTCTAAAATTGTTTTGCCCTGTATGCGTATATATTGCTTGGGCTTATCGGACCCTACCCGGGCGCCTACCCCAGCAGCGGGTATCACCGCGTAGTACTTTTTATGGCTAACCGTCATGGTTTGCGACTCGTATTCTTATCACTGATCAGCAGATAAAAGGTTTCATCTTCTTTAATCATGCCCAGCTCGGTACGGGCGCGCTCTTCTATCGCCTCATAACCATTTTTTAAGCTATACACTTCACGCGCTAATTCGGCGTTGCGCTGCTCTAAAGTATGCGTGGTTATTTTTTGCTCAACCAGTGTTCTTTCTATAGACACGATATTCGCCCAGCTACCCTCACCTATCCACAGGCGATATTGCAGGCCTATAAATACAATGATTAATAAAGGGAGTAGCCAGCGCATAGGGTACACAACTCAATAAAGTAAACCGTGATTATTATCCACAATAGGTTTCAATGCTATCTTCATTCTATCTACAGCACATCCTGTGCATCGTCGCTCCTGCGCATCCATGCGCCCGCGACATACCGTTCATCCTGAACATAAAAAAGGCGGGCCAAGCCCGCCTTCCTTAATGCTGAATTATGCTTTGAATTCAGCGCGTCCGCGGTAAGGTGCAGCGGCACCTAGCTCGGCTTCTATACGTAACAAACGATTGTACTTGGCGACGCGGTCGGAGCGACACAAAGAACCGGTTTTGATTTGGCCTGCAGCAGTAGCCACCGCTAAATCAGCAATCGTGGTGTCTTCGGTTTCGCCAGAACGATGCGAGATAACCGCAGTAAAACCAGCAGCTTGCGCCATTTTAATCGCATCCAAGGTTTCGGTTAAAGAACCGATTTGGTTGAATTTGATTAAGATAGAGTTGCCTATACCTTCATCGATGCCGCGCTTTAAGATTTTAGTGTTGGTGACAAATAAATCGTCACCCACTAGTTGTACCCGATCACCAATTTTATTGGTGAGATCAGCCCAGCCTGCCCAATCGCTTTCGTCCATACCATCTTCTATAGAAATGATAGGGTGCTTGGCACTTAAGTCCGCAAGATAATCGGCAAACTCAGGGGCGCTGAATACTTTGCCTTCGCCGGCTAAATCGTATTTGCCGTCTTTATAAAATTCAGACGCAGCACAATCTAAAGCTAGGGTAATGTCTTTACCTAATTCATAGCCGGCATTGGCAATGGCCTCTGAAATAATATCCAAGGCAGCTTCATTAGAGGGTAAGTCGGGGGCAAAACCACCTTCATCACCTACCGCTGTGCTCAACCCTCTGTCGCTTAATACTTTTTTCAGCGCATGAAAAATTTCAGCACCTTGACGCAAGGCCTCGGTAAAGGTTTTAGCCGCAACTGGCTGTATCATGAATTCTTGGATGTCGACGTTGTTGTCGGCGTGCTCACCACCGTTGATGATATTCATCATAGGCACAGGCATAGAGTACTGGCCGGGGGTGCCGTTTAAATCAGCAATGTGTTGATAAAGAGGAATACCCTTTTCTGCCGCTACCGCTTTTGCTGCAGCTAATGACACGGCCAAAATCGCATTGGCGCCAAACTTGGCTTTGTTTTCGGTGCCATCGGCATCAATCATAAGCTGATCTATAGCGCGCTGGTCGCTGGCATCTTTACCTACTAATAAGGCTTTAATGTCGGTATTGATATTATTAACCGCAGTTAACACGCCCTTACCTAAGTAGCGGCTTTTGTCGCCGTCGCGTAATTCCAAAGCTTCGCGGCTACCAGTAGAGGCTCCAGAAGGTGCACAAGCCGAACCTATCGCACCTGAGGCCAAAATCACATCGGCTTCTACGGTGGGGTTACCACGAGAATCTAAAACTTCGTACGCTTTAATGTCGGCAATTTCAGCCATGATGTTCTACTCCACAATTTTAAAGTTAAAAAGTTTGAAAGTTAAAAGGTCTAAAGTTAAAAAATTAATCGATATCCAGAGCCGGCAAAGATTTTACCGCCTCATCTATAGCTTTCATATGCACTAAGAACGGCTCCAATGCCGACAAAGGCAAGGCCGAGGGGCCATCACATTTAGCCTGATCGGGATTGGGATGAGCCTCTAAAAACAAGCCCGCTATGCCTACCGCCATACCAGCGCGACCCAACTCGGCTACCTGATGACGTCGTCCACCTGAGGCTGAACCCATGGGGTCGCGGCACTGCAGCGCATGGGTAACATCGAAAATAATCGGTGCGCCACCACTAACCTCTTGCATGGTGCGAAAACCCAGCATGTCTACCACTAAGTTGTCATAACCCATGCAGGAGCCACGCTCGCACAACATCACCTTTTCGTTGCCGCACTCTTTAAACTTTTCCACAATATTGCCCATTTGCGCGGGGCTTAAAAATTGGGGTTTTTTAATATTAATAGCGGCACCGGTTTTAGCCATGGCCTCTACTAAGTCCGTTTGCCGCGCCAAAAAAGCAGGCAGCTGAATAATATCGCACACTTCGGCTACGGGTTGCGCTTGGTATATCTCGTGCACATCGGTAATCACCGGCACGTTAAAAGTCTGCTTAATTTCTTGGAATATTTTTAAGCCTTCGTCCATGCCGGGGCCGCGATAGGAATGCACCGATGAGCGGTTGGCTTTATCGAAAGAGGCTTTAAACACGTAGGGGATATTTAAACGGCCACACACCTCTACATAATGCTCAGCAATTTGCATGGCCATGTCGCGAGATTCCAACACATTCATGCCGCCCATTAAAACAAAGGGGCGGTTATTGGCGATAGCGATATTGGCGACAGAGACCGTTTTATGCATGGCTAATTATCCTAAGGCTAGCGCTTATAACTGCGACTGTTTAATGGCGGCGTTAACAAAGCCAGTAAACAAAGGGTGGCCATCTCTTGGGGTAGAGGTGAACTCGGGGTGGAACTGGCAAGCGACAAACCAAGGATGGTCTACCACTTCTACCACTTCTACCAAGGTGTCATCAGCTGACCAGCCGCCTATGCGTAAACCCGCCTGCTGTAACTGATCAACAAAATTATTGTTAACCTCATAGCGGTGACGGTGACGCTCAACAATTAACTCTTTACCGTACACCTGTTTAACCAGTGAACCTTCGGCTAAGCGACACTCTTGGCCACCTAAGCGCATAGTGCCACCCAAGTCTACCGCCTCATCGCGTTTTTCTTTATTGCCTTCGGCGTCTATCCACTCGGTAATTAGCGCAATTACCGGCTCTACCGCGTGCTTATCAAACTCGGTGCTATTGGCTTTGGTTAAGCTGGCTACGTTTCTGGCGTATTCAATTACCGCCACTTGCATGCCTAGGCAAATACCTAAATAGGGGATTTTATTTTCGCGGGCGAATTTAACCGTGCTAATTTTACCTTCTACGCCGCGGGCGCCAAAACCGCCGGGGACCAATATGGCATCCACCCCTTCTAATGCGCCAGTGCCTACGCGTTCTATCTCTTCAGAATCGACATATTTAAAATTAATTTTGGTGTAGGTGTGAATACCCGCATGCTTCATGGCTTCGATTAGCGACTTATAAGCATCCAACAGCTCCATGTACTTGCCCACCATAGCGATAGTGACTTCTTGCCGGGGGTTCATGTCGCCATCTATGACTCTATCCCACTCGGATAAATCGGCAGGTTCGCAATCAATTTCAAAACGCTCAATAATAAACTGATCTAAACCGCGCTCGTGTAATAGGCGGGGGATTTTATAAATGCTATCGGCATCTTCTAAAGGAATTACCGCACGCTCTTCAACGTTGGTAAAAGAAGAAATTTTTCTCAGTGAGGGCTCATCAATTTTATGGTCTGAGCGGCACAACAAAATATCAGGCTGCAAGCCTATGGATCGCAACTCTTTAACCGAGTGCTGGGTGGGCTTGGTTTTGGTTTCACCAGCAGTGGCGATATAAGGCACTAAGGTTAAGTGCATTAGCATGGCACGCTTGGGGCCCAGCTCCGATTTAAGCTGCCTAGCGGCTTCAAAAAACGGTAGGCCTTCTATATCACCGATGGTGCCGCCAATTTCTACAACCGCGACGTCGACAGCGCCAGCACCTTCAATAACACGGCGCTTAATTTCATCGGTAATATGGGGAATGACTTGTACTGTGCCGCCTAGGTAATCACCGCGACGCTCTTTGCGCAACACGGTTTCGTAGACACGACCGGTGGTGAAGTTGTTACGGCGATTCATTTTAGCGCGTATAAAGCGCTCGTAGTGGCCTAGGTCTAAATCGGTTTCAGCGCCGTCTTCGGTAACAAATACCTCACCGTGCTGTATGGGGCTCATGGTGCCTGGGTCTACGTTAATATAAGGGTCTAACTTGAGTATGGTCACATTGAGACCGCGGGCTTCAAGTATGGCCGCTAAAGAGGCCGATGCAATACCCTTACCGAGTGATGAAACAACACCACCGGTGACGAAGACAAATCGAGTCGCCATGAAGAACCTTTATATAAACTGTATCGTTGAACGTGTGTGCAATGTACTTGAGTTGGGTGTGAACAGCTTATAAATAAGGCTAAAAAACAGCCGCTATTTTACCCCCTAAGATGGGACGCCAGTGTACCAGCATTGGCATAATGGCTCAATCAGATAATCACACTGTAAGCGCTGAAAAGCAGATTTAAGCGCCTGATATTTCAGCCACCGTAGTTTTAGGAAATTAAGGCCGCTGCCACTGAATTTGCCAGCCCGGCTCACCGGCCGCGGCCTGCCAGCCCTCGGCCACCACCATATCGGCCACCGCGATCAGCTCATCACCACAGTAAATCAGCGGCACCCGCTGGCGTAACCAGTAAGGTACAGCCAGCTCTTGCAATAGTTTTTTAAGCTTGCGGGAGCCACCTCGTCCAGCCGGCCGACACTGCTCGCCGCCTTGGCGAAAGCGTATCGTTACATCCGCAGCACTTACCCCCGCAGGTAGCCGCAAAGCGCCATCAGTACAGGACTTAACCGATAAGGCCCCTGCGCCAGCCAGTGTGATAGCACTGCGTAAATCCCAGCGGCACTGACTACCAGCCGTAAAGTCAGGCAAGGGCGCATGGGCATACAGCCTGCCCTCATAGCGGCAAACCTCTACCCCCGGCCATGAAACAGTAGGGCTGGCATCGGCCTGAGCGTTGATCACCGTTGCCATTACCGCCAGCAACTGCGCCTCGCTGGGCATAGCCAGTTGCTGCTGCGCCAACCAGTAACGCAGTAGATTTTTGCCACGTGCTGCGGTTAACTTTTTCAGGCCCGCTATGGCCAAGCCTGCGCCATACGCATCCGCTGCTTCATCCGCTAAAGCTTGGGCATCGATAGCCGCCAGCTCTTGGTTGAGTTGATAAGATTCTGCACTCAACCGCGCCGAACGAGAAAAGCTCTCTAACACTTGCGGCCAACGCTGCGCTAATTTGGGCAGCAGCTCTAAGCGCAAGAAATTGCGATCATAGTCGCTGCTTTGATTACTGGGGTCCTCTATCCACTGCAACTGCTGTTGCTGGGCGTAGGCTTCAATGTCCGATCGAGATACCGCCAACAGCGGCCGCACCAGCACACCCGCAGCCAAAGGCCTAGCTGCCGGCATAGCCCCTAAGCCTTGGCTGCCGCTGCCCCTAAGCAAACGCAGCAATAGGGTTTCGGCTTGATCATTGCTGTGATGGCCCTGCAGCAATAAGTCGCCGGGCTGCAAGAGCTTTTCAAAGACTTGATAGCGCGCCTGCCGGGCCTGATCCTCTAGACTTTGCCGGGGCTGCTTATTGATAGACACCGCCTCCACGTGCAGACGTACAGACCACGCCTGCGCCTGCTGCTGGCACTGCTGCGCCCACTGCAACGCCGGTGCCTGTAGGCCGTGGTTAATATGCACCGCACAAAGTTCAGGTAGGGCTTGAACAGATTGCTGCGCCAAAAAAGTATGACAAAGATGGAGTAAAACCAAGGAATCTACCCCGCCACTATAGGCCACCACCCAACGCTGGGCGTTGGGGTAGTCAGTGAGTAGCGGGGATAAGAGTTGGGAGGCTGAAAGTGTTACGTCTGTAGCCAATCGGCCTCCCTGCAGTGATGTGTTATTCGTTACCGTAGGACATTAAACGCTGATAGCGTTTTTCTAGCAAGTCTGCCTCGGGTAAATTTTCCAATACCGCTAAACGCTTAACCAAATGGTCTTTAATACGCTCGGCCATCAAATCGATATCGCGATGGGCGGCACCCAGCGGCTCGGGGATGGTAGCGTCAACTATGCCTAAATCTTCCAAGATAGTCGAGGTTAAGCCCATAGCCTCGGCGGCCTCAGGCGCTTTCGCTGAGGTTTTCCAAATAATATTGGCGCAGCCTTCAGGGGAAATAACGAAGTAGGTAGCGTATTGCAACATGGCTAGATGATCACCCACGCCTATGCCTAAAGCACCACCTGAGCTGCCCTCACCAATGACTATGCAGATTATCGGCGTGCTTAGACGCGACATTACCGCTAGGTTTTTGGCGATGGCTTCACTGATGCCACGCTCTTCTGAATCTATACCTGGGTAGGCCCCCGGTGTGTCGATTAGGGTAATAATGGGCAGTTTAAAGCGCTCGGCCATTTCCATTAAGCGCAGGGCTTTGCGGTAGCCTTCAGGCTTAGGCATACCAAAATTGCGGCGTACCTTTTCCTGCACGCCACGGCCTTTTTGCTGGCCTATCACCATCACAGGCTTGCCATTCAACCTGGCCATACCACCAATAATTGCGGCATCGTCGGCGAAGTGCCGGTCGCCGTGCAGTTCTTGGAAATCGGTAAATACGCGATCGATATAATCTAGCGTATAGGGACGCAGAGGATGACGGGCCACTTTGACCGTATCCCAAGGGGTTAAATTCGCGAAAATCTTTTCAGTGAGCTTGGTACTTTTTTCACGCAGCTTGTCAATTTCCTCAACAATATTGAGGTCGTTATCACTGCCTACCAGCTGTAACTCTTCAATCTTAACTTCTAGATCGGCAATGGGCTGTTCAAAATCGAGATAATTTGGGTTCATAGGGGGCAAAAAACTCAGTTTACGAAACAATGAAAGGCGCAGACTCTACTAGAATTTTTCTCCAGAGTCGACAGCTAAGGCCGCATAATCAAAGGCTTGTAGCGCATTTCACAACAAACCCGTTAGGCGATTTTACGGTGTTTATACCACAACTGGCCGCGCCAATAGGCTAACGGCCGCTATCGTCGAGAAAAAGCACAAAACCTGCGCACCGGTTCTATTAATACTTTAGCTCAACTTTTTCATTTCCGAAGCGATCTTTTAAACATTGTATTAACTCATCGCTGGGGCTGACCTGCCAACTGGGCCCCAAGCTCAGCTCACCCTGCGCTTGCGCCTGCTGATAGGCTATACGCACCGGGCAAGTACCGCCCAAAGCGGGGGTTAATATATCGCTAAACTCTTGGCTAAAGCCGCGCCTGTGGCTGGAGTTAAAATCTTCGCTATTAAGGCTTAACGTCAGCGACTGCACTAATTCCTCACGCACCTGTAATAGGCTGCGCACGGATTTGCCGCGCACCTTGGTTTGCTTGCGATACTCATCATACTCCACCTCGCCCTCTACCAAAATCACGGTATCTTTACCGAGCAAGTCTCTGGCCTGCTCATAGGCGTCAGAGAATAGGCCTATTTCTATACGCGCGGTTCTATCGTCTAATTGCACAAAGGCCATGGTGTCGCCGCGTTTGGTTTTCATGGTGCGCATGTCCACCACCAAGCCTGCGATTAGCTGGGTACTGCGATCGGGCTTTAAATCGACAATGCGATTGCGCACGATCTTTTTTAATTCTTTTTCATATTCGTCTATGGGATGACCGGTGACGTATAGGCCCAGGGTATCTTTTTCACCCTTTAATCGTTCTTTAGGGGTGAGTGGCCGCATGTCTTCAAAACCAGCGTAAACATTATCGCCCTCACCGTTGGGCACTACCTCGCCAAATAAATCCATCATGCCGGCGTTTTTATTGCTGGCGCTTTGCTCTGCCGCTTTCACCGCTTCTTGGGTGCTGGCAATCAACACCGCCCGCTCTACCCCTAAGCCATCAAAAGAGCCCGAGCGTATCAAGGCATCCAAGGCGCGTTTGTTAACCTTGCGCGGGTCTACCCGGCCACAAAAATCAAACAGGTTTTTAAAGGGGCCTCCCTCTTGCCTAGCGGCAATAATACTGTCTATCGGACCTTCGCCTAAGCCTTTAATCGCCCCTAGGCCGTAAATGATTTCGCCCTGCTCGTTAACCGTAAACATATACTCACCCTCGTTCACGTCGGGCAGTTTTAAGGGCAGCTTCATCTCGCGACACTCTTCTATGAAGATCACGATCTTATCGGTATTTTGTAATTCCGAGCTCATGGTGGCGGCCATAAACTCAGCAGGGTAATGGGTTTTTAGCCACGCGGTTTGATAAGACACCAAGGCATAAGCGGCAGAGTGGGATTTGTTAAAACCATAACCGGCAAATTTTTCCACCAAGTCAAAGATTTTCATGGCCAGGTCGCTATCCACGCCCTGCGCGATGGCACCCTCTTTAAAAATACTGCGCTGCTTGGCCATTTCTTCGGGTTTTTTCTTACCCATAGCACGGCGCAGCATGTCAGCACCACCTAGGCTATAACCCGCCAAGACCTGAGCAATTTGCATAACTTGTTCTTGGTAAACAATAACCCCGTAGGTGGGTTCTAATACCGGCTTTAGCCATTCATGTTGATACTGCACATCGGGATAGGCCACTTCTGCCACCCCGTGTTTACGGTTGACGAAGTCCTCAACCATGCCCGAATCTAGTGGACCTGGGCGGAACAGCGCCACCAGTGCAATCATGTCTTCGAGGTTATCGGGCTTGAGCTTTTTAATCAGCTCTTTCATGCCGCGAGATTCCAGCTGGAATACCGCGGTGGTTTCACCCCGTTTTAATAATTTAAACGTTTCGCCATCTTCTAAATTGATGCGATCAATGGCCAAGGCCGCGACGCTGCCGTCGGGCTTGGGGCGATTGATCATTTTAACCGCCCAGTCGATGATAGTTAGGGTGCGCAAGCCCAAGAAATCGAACTTAACCAAGCCCGCCTCTTCCACATCGTTTTTATCAAATTGCGTTACCAAACCACCGCCGGCTTCATCGCAGTACAGCGGCGCAAAATCAGTGAGTTTAGAAGGTGCGATAACCACACCACCGGCGTGCTTACCGACGTTACGAGTAACCCCTTCCAACTGCGTGGCCATGGCCCAAATTTCTGCAGCCTGCTCATCGTCAGTAATAAAGGATTTTAAACTAGGCTCTTGCTCTATCGCCTTAGACAGGGTCATGCCTATCTCAAAGGGAATCATTTTAGAGAGTTTATCGGCCAAGCCATAAGACTTGCCCTGCACCCTAGCCACGTCGCGCACTACCGCTTTTGCTGCCATAGTACCAAAGGTGACTATCTGGCTAACCGCATCCCTACCGTAGTTATCGGCCACATAGCTAATCACCTTGTCGCGGTTATCCATGCAAAAATCGACATCGAAATCCGGCATGGAAACCCGCTCGGGGTTAAGAAAGCGCTCAAACAGCAAGTCGTACTCTAGCGGGTCTAGGTCGGTTATTTTTTGCACATAGGCTACCAGCGAGCCGGCACCGGAGCCTCTACCAGGCCCTACCGGTATATCCTGATCTTTCGACCATTGAATAAAATCCATCACGATAAGAAAGTAGCCGGGGAAGCCCATTTCCAAAATTATATCTAACTCAAAATCCAAGCGATCTAGATATTCCTGATCCACCAAGGGCGGCAGACTGGCTTTACGATGCTCTTTTAAAAAAGCTAAACGTTCATCCAAACCCTCACGGGAAATTTTTCTAAAGAAAATCCCGGTGCGCAATTCTTTTTTATACTCAGGGCTGTCTTCTTTACCGGCCCAGTTTTTTGCCAGCGACTTTACCGTTTGCTGTTCAAGCAGCTGATAAGAAACTTTTTGAAAATAGGGATCAGCTTCTAAATCATCAGGGATAGGGTATTCGGGCAGATAATAAGTGCCCAGTTTGATTTCAACATTGCAGCGCTTGGCGATTTCCACGGTATTTTGTAACGCTTCCGGGATATCACTAAACAGCTCTTGCATTTCCGCAGGGGAACGCAGGTATTGTTGTTCAGAATATTTTTTAACCCGGCGCGGGTCATCCAGGGTTCGGCCCTCGTTGATACACACCCGCGCTTCATGGGCTTCAAACTCGCTGGCTTTTATAAAGCAAACTTCATTAGTCGCCACCACTGGGCACTGATACTGGTTAGCCAAGGCGACTGCTTGATGCAAGTAATTTTCATCGTTTTCTCTGCCGGTGCGCTGCAGCTCTAGATAAAATCTATCGGGGAACAGGGTCATCCAGCTTTGTATACGTTCAGCAGCCAAAGCCTGTTTGCCCGATAATAAAGCCCTACCGATTTCACCGGCCTTACCGCCGGACAACGCAATTAACCCCTCAGCCTTTTCCGCCACCCAGGAGCGTTTAACATATGCCACCCCTAAATACTGACCCTGCTGATAGGCCATAGAAATTAATTCGGTTAAGTTTCTATAGCCTTTGTCGTTTTGCGCCAGTAGGCACAGCTTAGAGATTTGGGTTTCATCGTCATCATCTTTAAGAAAAAAGTCACTACCATAAATAGGCTTAACACCGGCAGCCACTGCCGCCTTATAAAATTTTATTTGGCCATAAAAATTACAGTGGTCAGTTAAAGCTACCGCAGGCATGCCCAAGTCTGCCACTTGCTTAACCAAGGGCTTTAGGCGTACCAAACCATCAATGAGCGAAAACTCACTGTGTAGGCGTAAATGGACAAAAGATGGAGTCATAACAAGCCGCTCAGAGTAATAGTTATAGCAAACGCAGTTGTTCAATTAGTTTTTTAACCGGGCCAAAAGAGCGCCGGTGTATAGGCGTAGGGCCTAACTGCTCTAAAGCCTGCATATGCACCTTAGTAGGGTAGCCTTTATGCCCGGCTAAACCATAACCGGGGTATACCGCATCCATGGCCTGCATCTCTCGGTCGCGCGTCACTTTAGCCAGTATCGATGCTGCGGCAATGGCGGCAACACGGCTATCGCCCTTAACCACCGCTTCAGCGGGATAACGCCACTGCGGGATTTTATTGCCATCCACCAATACATGTTCAGGCTGCACCGCCAAACCCTCTACCGCTCTGGTCATAGCCAAGAGGCTGGCCTGCAAGATATTAATCTGATCTATCTCCTGCACTGAGGCTCTGGCCACACACCAGCTTAAGGCGCGCTCTTGAATGAGCGGAAACAAGGCTTCGCGTTTTTTTTCGGTAAGCTTTTTAGAATCATCCAAGCCCTCTATAGGATTATTGGGATCTAAAATAACCGCCGCGGCAACCACATCACCCGCCAGCGGCCCGCGCCCCACTTCATCAGTACCAGCCATCAGTACGCCTTGATAACTACTTTCAAAAGCCTCCATTACGCTTGCCCTGCGCTGGTTTCATCGCGACGATGTTGAATCATTTTTAATAATACCTCGGCGGCACGCGCACTGGCGTCCCGTTTTAATTCTTGATGCAACTCGGTAAAGCGCTTATCTAATACGTCACGTTTGGCTTGATTTTGTAAGGCCTCCAGCACCAACGGCCCTAACATTTCAGGCCGAACATCATCTTGTAGCACTTCCGGCACCAGCTGCTCGTTCGCTAATAGATTCGGCAGGCTGATAAATTTTGATTTCACCATGCGTGAGATGATGGCATAAGACAGCTTGGCCATTTTATACGCCACGACCATGGGACGTTTTAATAACATAGCTTCTAAGGTGGTGGTGCCCGATGCCATCAACACCACATCGGCCGCCGCCATCGCGGTTTGCGAACCACCTTGTATTAAGGTGATAGGTAAGCCCGCACCCCGTTGCGCAAGCATGGCCTGTAACTGCTGATAACGGGCCTCGTTGGCGGCGGGTAAAATAAACTGTAAATCTGCGCGTTGGTGCAAACACCAGCGGGCGGTTTCTATAAAGGCCTCACCCAGCATACGCACTTCGCCGCCACGGCTGCCGGGCAACAAAGCCACCAAAGGTTGCTGACCGGTAATGGCCAGCGCATCTTTGGCTTGCTGTTGATTATTTTGCAGCGGAAATTTATCCGCTAAGGGGTGGCCTATAAACGACACCGGCACATTATGCTGATGATAAAACTGCGCTTCAAAGGGGAATAAGGTAAGCATTCTATCTACCGCTTTGGCAATTTTATGCACCCTACCACTGCGCCAGGCCCATACCGAGGGGCTAACATAGTGAGCAGTTAGCAGCCCCTGCTTGCGCAGCGCCAGCTCTAAGCCTAGGTTAAAGTCGGGAGCATCTATGCCCAAAAATAAATCGGGCGGGTTAGTAATAAAATGCTGTTTTAAACTGCTGCGTATGCGCAATAATTCCGGCAGGCGTTTCAAGGGCTCAACCAAACCCATCACCGCCAAACGCTCCATGGGGTAATGGCTGTTAAAACCTTGCGCCAACATCAGTGGCCCACCTATGCCTTCAAACTCGGCATGGGGATGACTCAATTTTAGCGCCTGCATCAGGCTGGCACCGAGAATATCACCGGACGCTTCACCGACTACTATCCCTATGCGTAAACGTTCCGCCATGATTTAACCTTAAAGACGATGATGAAAATATGACTGACCGACGAATAAATTATTAGCGAGCTTTCCCCTAACTACAGTGGAACTACTGTGGAACTACAGAAGAGCTACAAGCAAACTATCAACCCGATATACACAGAGTATAATTAACGAACGATACCGCGCTGCGAAGCCCGTATGGATTGTATTAATGGGCCTAGCTCGGCACAGTCTGCTTGCATAGTTTGCAACTCTTGCAAGGCTTCTTCAGTGGTTAAACCGCGCCGGTAAATCACTTTATAGGCTTTGCGTATAGTGGCTATGGCCTCGCTACTAAAACCCCTACGCTTTAAACCTTCGGTGTTAATACCTTTGGCCGCAGCAGGGCTACCCACCACCGTAACATAGGCAGGTACATCTTTACCTATAGCCGAACCCATACCACTAAAAGAGTGTTCACCTATGCGACAAAATTGATGGATTAAGGTATAGCCACTGACTATGGCCCAATCCCCTATATGCACATGGCCCGCCAGAGCTGCGTTATTAACCAAGATGCAGTGATTACCCACCACCGAGTCATGGCCTATATGCACATAGGCCATAATCAAGTTGTCGTTGCCTATAGTGGTTTCGGCACGATCTTGCACGGTGCCGCGGTGTATGGTGACACCTTCGCGTATCACATTATTATCACCTATCACTAAACGGGTAGGCTCGTCCTTATATTTAAGGTCGGGGGTATCGTCACCGACAGTGGCAAACTGATAAATGGTATTGTTACGGCCGATGACTGTAGGGCCTTTTAGCACCACATGGGATTTAATTACCGTGCCCGCACCTATCTCCACGTCGGGACCGATGATACTCCAAGGGCCCACTTCTACATCGTCGGCCAGCTTGGCGCTGGGATCAATAATGGCTCTACTATCTATCAACATTCAACTGTGTACTCTTAAACTTTTTTATCTGCACATAATATAGAGGCAGATGCCGCTAATTTGCCATCGACAAAGGAACTGCATTGAAACTTCCAAATACCGCGCCTATCAGAGACATAGTCTACTTTTAGCTCTAGCTGGTCGCCAGGGACTACTTGCCGCTTAAAACGCACATTATCCACACCAACAAATAAATATATAGAGCCATCCGAGGGTTTTTTATTTTGAGTTTTAAAACCCAAAATGCCAGCTGCCTGCGCCATGGCCTCAATAATTAATACACCGGGCATAACTGGTTTATCAGGAAAATGACCGTTAAAAAAAGGTTCATTGGCGCTGACATTTTTAATCGCGGTAATGGACTCACCTAACACCAACTCAGTGACGCGATCTACCAGTAAAAAAGGATAGCGATGGGGCAAGTACTCTCGTATTTCTTTTACGTCCATAATCATGGAGTGTATCCCTATAAAACGGTGCACAGTTGCACAGCTATTGATCTATTGTTGGTTATTAGCCTTGATAAATCGGCTAAGTTTTTTAATCCATACGTCTAGCTGAGCAAAGCGTGCTGCCGCTTTGCGCCACTGCTGTGTTTCCAGCATGGGCGTGCCCGACGAATAAGAGCCGGGCCGGGTAATCGATTTAGTCACCAGGGTGTGAGCGGTAATATGGACATTATCCGCAAGGCTAATATGCCCCACTATGCCCACGCCACCCGCTATAGTACAGCGACTGCCTATGCGCGTGCTGCCCGCAATAGCGGTGCAACCGGCTATGGCCGTGCCATCACCTATTTGTACATTGTGCGCGCACTGAACTAGGTTATCGATAATCACATGATTGCCTAGGGTGGTGTTATCCAAGGCTCCTCTATCTATGCAGCTATTAGCGCCTATCTCTACGTGATCACCTAATACCACGCCGCCCAACTGCTGAATTTTTTGCCAGCCCTGTGGCGTAGGCGCAAAGCCAAAACCGTCAGCGCCTAAAACCACACCGCTGTGCAATATAACCGAGCGGCCTATGCTCACGCCGTGATACACCGTGACATTGGCGTGTAACAAACCCTGGCCACCAATGACTACGTCATCCCCTATCACACAGCCTGGGCCTATCATTACATTGTCAGCAATCTGTACACGCTCACCTATGACACAGTGGGCGCCTATACTGGCATTGCTGGCTATGGTCGCCGACGCCGCCACCACGGCAGAGGCATGCGCGCCCGCCTGTTGCGCGCTACTGGTTTTAAACAGCTGGCTGGCCTGGGCATAACTCAAATAAGGATTGTCAGACACTAAGGCTGCCACCGAACAATGGGGCAACATATCGCGGCTGACTATCACCGCCGAGGCGGCGGTGTGGGCCAGCTCTTTTTGGTAGCGCGGGTTAGCTAAAAAGCTCAGCTGGCCGCTGCCAGCCGAAGCTAGTGTTGCTAAACCAACAATGCGCAGGCTGGAATCGCCTACGCATTGTAAGTGCAGCTGCTCTGCGAGTTCAGCTAGGGAGTAGTCACGCACTGTCATGGCTGAGTGAAAATAGTCTAGGTTTATTGCAGATTTAATTTAGCAGTGACTTTAGCCGTCACGTCAAAACCGTTATCCACATGTAAGGCGGTTTTTTTATCTAATAATAAACCTAGGCTTTCTTCTTTAATCACTTCGGGCATGATTTGTTGTAACTTGGGGTAAAAAGCCTGCATTAGTTTTTTAGCCAGCTCTTGCTCAGCGGCTTGTAATTTTTCACGCACATACTTTATATCGGTAGCACTGCTTTGTAGCTTTCGCCCTTCAGCTTGTTTTTGCTCGTCACTCATTACCGCACTGTCTTTCTGCAATTTTTCTTTATTGGTCATAAATTCTTTTTGCAAAACTTCTAACTGTTTAACACTCTCGGCGTAATCGGGGCGCGCCTGCAAGTCCTTAAATTCTTTTTTAGCCACTTCGGTTTGCAAAATAGCGGTTTGCACATCTAATACCGCAATTTTACCCTGCGCCGCTGCCATTAATGGTACCGCTGCCGCTGTTATAAGCAACATGACTTTTAAGATATTTTTCATAGGTGTTCTCCTCATTATTGTTAAGCAATACTATCCGTATAGTGGACAAGCTACCAGCGCTTAGCCTAAATAGTTTAGAAACTGCGACCTAGTGAGAATTGGAAGTTTTCCGTCTCATCGTATTCGCTTTCGTTTATGGGTTTCGAATAGCTAAAGGTTAAGGGGCCAAAGCCCGTAATCCAAGTCATGCCTACACCTACGGAGTAGCGCAATTCATCGACATCGAAATTAAAACAGTTAACCTGACTAGCGCGGCAATCGGTGCTAAACACATTACCCGCATCGATGTAAAAGGCTGAACGTATAGAGCTTTGATCTTTAATAAAGGGCAGTGGGAATAATAACTCCACGCTGGCCTCTACCAATAAATTGCCGCCAAAGGGGTCGGGATCATTATCCACTAAGCTCGAAGTAAATGTACCGTCGCTAGCGATATAAGAAAGTTTATCATCCAGCTCTTTAGACTGACCGGCTACCGTGCAACTGCTTACACTATTATCAACATCAGTCTGGCTACAAATCGCCACTACAGCTTGACCTCTACTGTAACGCTGGGCCGGGGTACTTCTAGGCCCTAAAGTATTGCTCTTAAAACCACGCACCGAGCCAAAACCACCGGAGTAAAAGTTTTGGAAGAAAGGTAATTCTTCAACATCACCAAAGCCATCGCCATAACCTAAATCACTACGCAGGCGCACTATCCAGTTCTTGGTGATCGGTAAAAAGAGTTGGCCGGTATACGTTAATTTAAAAAATTCTAAATCACTACCCGGAATAGTCACCTCTAAGGCCAAGCTTTGCGAGGCGCCTCGTGTCGCCATACGGCCACGGTTTAAAGTGGATTGCGACCAGCTAGTGGTGAAGGTGAAATCATTAAACTCATTGCCGTATAAATCTATAAAGCCGGGCTCGCTGGGTGGTGTTAATAAATCGGCATTGGCTACTGGATCAAAGGTTTTGGGCAGCTCTGCCTGGGCATAAGTGTTAACACCACTTACCACGCCCGCGAATTCGCTATCGTAATAATGGTTAATAAATTCTGAATCCGTCCGCGGGCTGGCAAAAATCTCCTGCACCGCAAAGTCACCCGCCTCTATCTCAGTATTAGTATAGGTAAAGCTATACCCTACCCGCTCAGTTTCTTTAATGGGGTAACTGAAATTCATCGAGCTACCAAGGGTGTTAGTGGTGTAGTTAGAAACGTTAATTTCTGACAAATCTGCTTTCCGATAGAACACCGAGAAACCACGACTAACACCATCTTCCGTATAATAGGGGTTGGTATAGCTAAAGCGCACATTGGTCATATAGCGGCTTTTGTTGAGGCCTATACCTACCTGCTTGCCGGTACCCATCACATTGTCTTGCTGGATGTTGGCGCCAAAAATAATGCCGCTATCCTGCGAGTAACCCACGCTAGCACCTATGCTACCGGAAGGCTGCTCTTCTACTTTGTATTTAATGTCTATTTGATCGTCGCTGCCGGGGACCTCTATAGTATCTACCTTGGCGTCTTTAAAATAACCCAGGCGATCTAAACGTATGCGCGATTGTTCTATACGTGAGGACGAGGCTGGCGCACTTTCCATTTGGCGCATTTCACGGCGCAGTACTTCGTCGGCGGTTTTGCTATTGCCTTCAAACTCTATGCGACGCACATAGGTACGCTTACCGGGGTCTATAAAAAACTTGAGATTGACGGTTTGATTTTCTTGATCGATATCGGTAATGGTTTCTACCTTGGCGAAGTTATAACCATCGTTACCCAAACGCTTGGTTAACCACTCTTCGCTGCTAGTCACCGCTGACTGGGAAAAGGTTTGCCCTGACTGTATCAACACAAAAGGCCGTAACTGTTCTTCTTTGACCACTAAATCGCCAGACAGATCGACTTTATCAACGGTATACACATCACCTTCTTTAATATTAATAGTGATGTACACCGCTTTGCGATCAGGGGTTACCGTAACTTGGGTAGACTCTATGGCAAAGGTTAAATAACCGCGATCTAGGTAGAAGGATTTAATAGCTTCTATATCACCGGCTAAGGCCTCTTTGGCGTATTTATCATCGCTGGTAATCCACGACCAAAAGCCAGTGCTCGACAAGGCCACCAGGTCCAGCAACTCGTCTTCTGCAAAATCTTTATTGCCCACGATATTAATATGCTTAATCGCGGCGGTATTGCCCTCATCAATATTGATGTTAACCGACACCCGGTTACGCGGCAGTGATACTACCTCGGTATCTATGCCCGCATCGTAACGGCCCTGGGATACATATTGGCGAGTCAACTCTAGCTTCATGGTTTCTAAGGTTGAGCGTTTAAACACCTGCCCTTCTGATAAACCAGCGCCTTTTAAACCCTCTAACAAGGCCTCAGACTTAATGGCCTTATTGCCCTCTAATACGATTTCGCTAATCGAGGGACGCTCTACCACCGCCACCACCAGCACCGTGCCGTCACGGCCTATTTCCACATCGTCAAAGTTACCGCTGCGAAACAAGCCGCGGATAGCATTGCTAATCGCCATTTGATCGACAGTATCGCCCACATTAATAGGCACCGTGGTAAACACACTGGCAGCCGATACCCGCTGCAAACCCTGCACCCGTATATCAGACACCACGAAACTATCTTCGGCGTATACACTAATAGAGGAAAACAGCCATAAAGGCGCTAGCAGAACTACTGTAAGAAAACGTGTCATTGGTTATTTATTACCACAAATAATTCATTAGCACAGGCGCGCTCGCATGTTCAAAGCTAGCCTGCTATTCATTAGAGTCGACTGATATCGTTATATAAAGCAAGCATCATCATGCTAATGATAATAAAAAAGCCTAATCGGTAGCCCATTGCTTGAATGCGATCAGATACAGGACGGCCTGTTATTAGCTCCACTACCCCAAATAAAATATGTCCGCCATCCAAGACTGGTATAGGTAGTAGGTTTAACACCCCCAAACTCACACTGAGTAAGGCCAAGAAGCTCAAGTAGCTACTGAGGCCAGAGTTTGCCGAGGCGGACGCCACTTTAGCAATGGTTATCGGGCCACTCAAGTTTTTTGGTGAGATTAGGCCCATTAACATCTTTTTAATGGATTGTAGGGTAAAAGCACTCATATCCCAGGTGCGTTTTAGCGACGCAGTCAACGCTGTGACGGGGCTGTATTGAAAATCTCGGCGCAGCTCTGGTGGCCACTCCGGCCATTTCACCCCCATACCGACCTGACCATAGGCCTGGCCCTGCTCGTCTATTTTACGTTCTGGCGTTAACAAGCTGTTGAGCACTTGTTCATTGCGCAAATATTGTACCGCTATAGCTTGCTCAGGGCGCTCGCGCACATAGTCCACCCAGTCGCCCCACTGCGCGATGGGCTGCTCGTCAGCCTGCACAATAATATCGCCGGTTTTAAAGCCGGCCACAGCCGCCGGGCTACCGGCCACTACTTGATCAATTTCGGCAATCAGCTTGGGGCGGTATAACTCTATCCCTATACCTGCCATCAGATCGGTGACTTCTACCCCCGACAACCAAGTTTCAACCGTAGCGCTAGAGCTATACGTTAAATCGGAGCTGGCATATTTAACGGTGAATTCTATCTCGCCACTGTCACCTATGCGCTCTAACAAGCGTAAGTGCAAGGCTTCCCACGTGGGCGTAGCTTCACCATCAACAGCAACTATCTCCTGGCCCACTTCTAAGCCTGCTAACTCGGCGACAGAACCCGCTTCCACCTTATCGATAATTGGTGCAACACCGGAAACACCGGCTACAAACACAAACCAATACACGATAATGGCTAAGAGGAAATTGGCCAAAGGCCCTGCCGCCACAGTCGCCAAGCGATGGCCTACCGGCTTATTATTAAACGCCATATGACGTAGCTCTTCAGGCACCTCACCCTCGCGCTCGTCTAGCATTTTGACATAGCCGCCCAAAGGGATAGCGGCGATAACATACTCGGTATCCAGCTTATCGCGCCAGCGGTATAGGGGCTTACCAAAGCCCACAGAAAAACGCAGTACTTTAATACCGCAGCGTCTAGCCACCCAAAAATGGCCGTATTCGTGTATGGACACCAATATCGCTAAGGTGAAAAGGGTAATTAATACTGTTTGCAATAATTCCATGGAAAGAGACTACAACCTTTTTATTAGGGCTACTTCAATTCAATGATTAAGCGCAGGCGCGATTAGCGACCTGCTGCTGGGCTAAATCTCTGGCCTGTTGATCGGCCAATTGGACCACGGCCAAGGTAGAGGGTTCCACCAGCTGCGCGCTGGCCAACACCGACCGGATAATAACAGGGATATCAGTAAAACGTATCTGTTGATTGAGAAAAGCCTCTACTGCTACCTCATTGGCTGCATTTAACACCACCATCGCGGTTTTTCCGGTTTTAACCGCCTGCGCGGCCAACCCCAAACAAGGGAAGCGCTGGTAGTCGGGGGCTTCAAAATCCAGTGTTGCGGTGGTGATTATATCCAAGCTGGGCACACCCGACGCTATGCGCTCGGGCCAAGCTAAGGCATGCGCTATAGGGGTACGCATATCGGGATTACCCAACTGCGCCAGCACCGAACCGTCTACATACTCCACCATAGAGTGGATGATGCTTTGCGGGTGTATCACTATTTCTATATCTTCAGGCTGAGCGTTAAACAACCAACAGGCTTCGATGAATTCCAAGCCCTTATTCATCATGGTGGCGGAATCGACTGATATCTTGCGCCCCATAGACCAATTAGGGTGGGCGCAGGCTTGGTCGGGAGTTACAGCAGCCAGCTGCTCTAGTGGCGTTTGACGAAACGGACCACCTGAGCCGGTAAGTAAAATTTTGCGTATGCCGCTAGCCGCCAAGGGATGACTGCCCTGACCCTGCTGCGACTGACTGGGCATGCATTGAAAAATGGCATTGTGTTCGCTATCGATGGGCAGCAGTACCGAACCACTTTTTTTCACCGCCTCCATAAACAAGCCACCAGCCATCACCAGCGCCTCTTTATTAGCCAGTAAGACTTTTTTGCCACTCTCTACCGCCACCATAGTGGGTGCTAAACCGGCAGCGCCAACGATAGCGGCCATCACCGTATCCACCTCAACATGACTGGCCACGGCATTTAAACCTTCATCACCACTAAGCACTTCAGTATCGTGCAGGCCCTGTTCTTTAAGCAAGGTAACTAATTGCTCTGCCGCCTGCGGGTCGCGCAACACCGCATAGCGAGGCTTATGCTGGGCCACTTGAGCGGCTAACTCTACGACACTGCTATTGGCGGTTAAAGCGAATATCCGATAGCGCTCGGGGTGCCTAGCGCAAACATCCAAGGTGCTTACGCCTATAGAGCCAGTAGCGCCTAACACGGTGATATTTTCTACTGCGATGGCTTTATCCACTCTATTACCAACCTACCAATAATAAGCACAGCGCATAAACCGGCGCTGCTGCTGTTAAACTATCCAACCTATCCATAATGCCGCCATGACCGGGCAAAATAGTACCACTGTCTTTAACACCCTGATGGCGTTTAACCATACTCTCTAATAAATCACCCAGCACTGACGCCAATCCCGTTAATACAGCCACTACCAGTACGACTTCCAGGCGCATAGTGTCAGTGCCGTAGCTATACCACAGCGCCACTGACAGGCCACAGGTAGCCACTAAGCCACCCCAAAATCCAGCCCAAGACTTACCCGGGCTAACGGCTACCGCCAGCTTGGCTTTACCCCAAGCCTTACCGCTAAAATAAGCACCGGTATCGGCACAGGCCACTAAGGCCAGCAAAATAAAGAGGTAGGCTGTGCCATGAACGTTAAAACGCAGCGAAATAAATCCCAACCACGCGGGGATTAACACCAAAAACCCCATCACTAAACGCGCAGACACTGCCCCCCACAGCTTGCCGCTAGCGGGATAGCTTTTCACCCATAACAAGGCTACGGCCCACCACAGGCAGCCCAAGCCCAATACCTCACGCACCTGTAACCACGCCAAGGACTCACTCATCAACTGACAATACCAAGCCACCGCTGCCATCAGCAACAAACTACTCAGGGTGTAAGCTGCGCGACTGACAGTGCCCTGCAGGCCAGCCAAGGCCGACCATTCCCAGCTCGCCGCTAGGATGATGGCCGTCATTACCGCAGCAAAATACAAGGGAGATAAAAAAACAATGGCGCAAGTCATCGCGCCTACCAATACTAATGCTGTAATTATTCGCTGTTTAAGCACGACAGCCCTCTTTTATTTATTCTCGTTATGTACTGTCGGCGTCTTTACGAGCACCAAAGCGTCTATCACGTTGCGCGTAGGCAGCCAGTGCCTCACGCAGGTCGAGCTCGGAAAAATCTGGCCACAGAGTTTTGGAAAAAAACAATTCTGCATAAGCCAGCTGCCATAGCAAAAAATTGCTGATGCGATGTTCATCCGCGGTACGCACACACAGATCGGGGGCCGGCAAATCAGCCAAAGCCATATGCTTGGCCATGTGTTGGCTATCCACCTGTTCCAGCGCCAACTCACCGCGCTGTACCTGTCCCGCTAATACTTTAGCGGCGTTGGCTATATCCCACTGGCCGCCGTAATCCACAGCCAACACCAATACCGCCTTATCATTATTTGCGGTTAGCCGCTCAGCCTCAGACATTTGCTTGCGCAGGGCGGTACTGAAATTAGCGCGATTACCGATAAACCGCATTTGCACACCGTCGGCATGCAAGCGCTTCATTTCTTTTTTTAAGTAGCTAGCAAACAACTGCATTAGCGCCTTAACCTCTAAGGCCGGGCGCTGCCAGTTTTCGCTACTAAAGGCAAACAGGGTAACCACTTGTATGCCGTAGCCCATAGCCATTTGCAGTACTTTGCGCACTGACTCAACCCCGGCGGTATGCCCCGACGTGGTTGACTTGCCGTGCTGCTTGGCCCAACGACTATTACCGTCCATGATAAAAGCTATGTGCTGCGGTATTACCGCAAAATCACCCGCTTTTTCACCTAGCGTAATCGCTGCACCAGAGTCGCTATCACTTGAATCCGGCATAAGGTGTTTATATTTCCATTAAGTCTTTTTCTTTAATGGCCAAAGCCTTATCAACTTCAGTCACATACTTATCGGTGATTTTTTGAATATCATCCTGCGCGCGGCGCTCGTCGTCTTCAGAAATTTCTTTTTCTTTCTGTAGTTCTTTAATATCGCCCAATATGTCTCTACGTATATTGCGTAAAGACACTTTCGAATGCTCAGCCTCGGAACGGGCCTGCTTGGTATAACCCTTGCGGGTTTCTTCCGTTAGCATAGGCATAGGTATACGTATTACCGCACCGGCGGTAGACGGATTTAAACCCAAGTCCGATTTCATAATGGCTTTTTCGACTTCCGGCACCATGGGCTTTTCCCAAGGTACAACTGACAGGGTACGACCATCTTCGATATTAATAGCGGCGACTTGGCTGAGCGGGGTTTCGGAACCATAGTAATTCACGCGTATGCCATCCAATATGCTGGGATGGGCTCTGCCCGTACGAATTTTATTTAAACTAACACCCAGCGCAGCCATGGTTTTTTGCATGCGGTCTTCGGCATCTTGTTTTAATTCTTCAATCACGATTCAATCTCCTAAAACTATTATTCGCTTTTTACTAAACAGCTTACTCAACTATCTATTCATTCATTCAACAATTTCTTCAATAAGAGTGCCTTCGTCGCCACCCACTACGATATTAAGCAGGGCTCCGGCTTTTTCCATTTCGAATACACGCAAAGGCATATTGTGGTCGCGGCATAAGCAGATAGCGGTTAAATCCATTACCCCTAATTTTTTATCCAACACTTCGTCGTAGCTCAAACGATCGTACTTGGTGGCCGTTGCATCTATGGCCGGGTCGGCACTGTACACACCGTCCACTTTGGTTGCCTTAAGCACAATTTCGGCATCAACTTCTATGCCACGTAAACAGGCGGCAGAATCGGTAGTAAAAAATGGGTTGCCGGTACCGGCCGAGAAAATCACCACCTCACCGCGATGTAAGGCGCGCATGGCTTTACGTCTATCGTAATGATCAACAACACCGCTCATAGGTATAGCCGACATTACTCGCGACACAATATTACAGCGCTCTAGCGCGTCGCGCATAGCCAGGCCATTCATTACCGTGGCCAGCATACCCATGTGATCACCGGTAACTCTATCTAAACCGGCCTTCTGCAAAGCAGCGCCGCGAAAAATATTACCACCACCAACCACTAGGCCTACCTGCACGCCTATGCCGACTAATTGCCCAATCTCCAGCGCCATGCGATCCAGCACTTTTGGGTCTATGCCGAAGCCTTCATCCCCCATTAAAGCCTCACCGCTAAGCTTTAATAAAATACGCTTATACTTTCTATCGCTGGCTTTTACTGACATGGCTAAACCCTCTACACAATATATGGTTACGTTGTAACTGGTGTTAGATTAAAGCTCTAAAATACCGCCGCTAATCCCACTAGCACGCAATACCCAAAAGCCTCAATCTAACACGAATCCACCCGGCGTGGAATTGACTGACTCTGATACTAAAACGGGGCCAAAAGGCCCCGTTTGGTCACAATTAAAATTAACCTTTTAACTGTGCGGCAACTTCAGCAGCGAAGTCGACCGTTTCAACTTCTATGCCCTCACCCACTTCAAAGCGAATGAAAGACTGCACATCAGCGCCAGCATCTTTCACTAATTGACCCACAGTCAACTCTGGGTTCTTAACAAAAGCCTGCTCTACCAAGCTATTCTCTTTCAAGAACTTCTGGATGCGACCCGTCATCATTTTTTCAATAATAGCTTCGGGCTTGCCGGCCATATCTGGCTGTGCCTTGATGATTTCTTTCTCGGCATTAACCGTAGCCTCATCCATATCTTCAGGTTTGTTAACCTGAGGGTTAGATGCCGCAACGTGCATGGCTACATCTTTAGCTAACTCAGTTTCACCACCTTGCAACGAAACCAATACCGCAATCTTGTTGTTTGAGTGCGTATAGCTACCGATAACGCCGTTATTAGCTTCAACTAACTCTATGCGACGTAAACCGATGTTTTCACCGATTTTTTGTACCAGCGCTTCTCTAGCTGAAGTCATATCGCCAGCCATTAAGGCAGCAACATCTGTTTGCTTTTCGGCAAACGCTTTATCAACAACAGCATTAACAAAACCTAAGAAGCTTTCGTCACGGGCAGCAAAGTCCGTTTCAGAGTTCACTTCAACCAATACACCGTAGCTGCCATCTTCAGCAACACGCGCCACTACTACACCTTCAGCAGCAGTACGGCCGGCTTTTTTAGCAGCCTTCATACCACTACTTTTACGTAGCTCTTCAATTGCTTTTTCGATGTCGCCATCAGCTTCTTGTAGCGCTTTTTTACATTCCATCATGCCGAGCTGAGTACGCTCGCGCAGTTCTTTAACCATTGCAGCAGAAATTGCAGCCATTGAGATATCCTCCGACGCGATAATTAAGCTTGCTTAACTATCGATAATTTTTTTCAACACTAAGTTCAAACATCAGCTTCAAAAAAGGGGGCTAAGCCCCCTTTTAATGCTGGCAAACACTACTTATTCAGCAGCAGGCTTTTCTTCAACGGCATCGGCAGCGGCAGGAGCGGCAGCGGCAGCTTCTTCTACGAATTCGTTCTTCTTAGAAACAGCGCCGTCAGCAGCACGACCAGCAATAACCGCATCAGCCATAGCTGTAGCGTATAGCTTGATAGCACGGATAGCATCGTCGTTACCTGGGATAACGTAATCAACACCATCGGGGTTGCTGTTAGTATCAACAATGCCAATAACCGGTATACCTAGGTTGTTAGCTTCTTGGATAGCGATGCGCTCGTGATCAACATCAACAACGAACAAAGCGTCAGGCAAACCGCCCATATCTTTAATACCACCGATAGAACGCTCTAGCTTTTCCATATCGCGAGTACGCATTAGCGCTTCTTTCTTAGTTAACGCATCAAAAGTACCGTCTTTCATTTGCGCTTCAAGGTCACGGTAACGCTTGATAGAGCCACGGATAGTTTTGTAGTTGGTTAACATGCCGCCTAACCAGCGGTGGCTAACGTAGGGCTGGCTAGCACGTTCAGCCTGCTCTTTCATGATCTTGCCAGCAGCGCGCTTGGTACCAACAAAAAGGATTTTGTTGCGGCTGTTAGCTAGGCGCTGAATAAACGCTAGGGCATCATTAAATGCAGGAACTGTTTGTTCCAGGTTAATGATATGAATCTTGTTGCGAGCACCAAAAATGTATTTATCCATTTTTGGGTTCCAGTAACGCGTTTGGTGGCCAAAGTGCACACCAGCTTGCAGCATTTCGCGCATGCTTACTTGAGTAGTCATAATATACCTTTAATAGTTAGGGTTAGGCCTCCATATACCCCATTCTTCAACCCCTTCAGCTTACCTATAGAATAAGTAGAGCCTACAAGGCACCCAGAACAATGTGACGGTATATGTGCGGATTTGTTGCTCAAATTCAGTAGATTTAAAACACAGTGTTTTTAACCCGCCCATTTGAGTGCGCGCTTTATACCATAACAGCCCAAGAACTGGAAGAAAAATGGCTATTTTTAACAATAAGCCCCCCTGCCCGCGCTCGCGCCACCGAGATAATTTAGCCAAGCCCGCAGGCCATGGTTTACAATAGCCCGGCGCAGCGATCAGCGCCGCCAGCTAGGCGTTTAAAAAGCATACAAATTCATTACAAAACAGATAGTTATATGAACGTTACGATTAAGACAGCAGATGAAATTGCAAAAATGCGTATAGCCGGCCGCCTCGCTGCCCAAGTACTGGAGATGATCACCCCCCATGTGGTGCCCGGCATCACTACGGGTGAGCTAGATCAACTTTGTTACGACTATATTGTCAACGAGCAAAAGGCCATACCGGCGCCGTTAAACTACCACGGCTTCCCGAAATCTATCTGCACCTCGATTAACGAGGTGGTTTGCCACGGCATCCCCCATGAGAAAAAGGTGCTGCGCGACGGCGACATACTCAACATCGATATCACCGTCATTAAAGATGAATACCACGGCGACACCAGCAAAATGTTTCATGTGGGTAAACCCAAGCCCCACAACGAGCGCTTGGTCAACATCACCCAAGAGTGCCTGTACCAGGCCATAGAGATTGTTAAGCCCGGCTGCACCCTAGGCGATATAGGCCATATTATTCAGAAACACGCCGAGGCCAACTACTACTCTATCGTGCGCGAATATTGCGGCCACGGCATAGGCAAAGTTTTTCACGAAGACCCGCAAGTGGTGCACTACGGCAACAAGGGCGAGGGCATGGTGATCAAAGAAGGTATGACCTTTACCATAGAGCCTATGCTCAACGCCGGTAAGCGCCAGGTTAAGCTCAACAAAAAAGACGGCTGGACGGTATCCACCAAAGATGGCCGCGCCTCGGCCCAATGGGAACACACCCTAGCGGTCACCAGCGATGGCGTAGAAGTACTTACCGCTAGGCCAGATGAGCCCTTTTACCGACCCTAAGCCATGATCAAACAACCGCTAGACATACCATCGGATATTTTTGATCGCGAGCATTTTCTGTGCGCGGTAAAAAGCGCGCGCCAGCCATTGCCGCTGTTTAAAGACAGCATCGATAGGGTGACTGATTATTTTCACCAGCAATTCCAACAGGGTGGCGATATCCGTCAGCTGGTTTGGGGCCGCGCCCATTATATAGATCAGCTGTTGCAGTGCGCTTGGCAGCTGTTCGACTGGCCTCAACAGGTCAGTCTCAACGCGGTGGGCGGCTACGGCCGTGGCGAACTACACCCCCACTCCGATATAGATCTATTAATTTTACTAGACGATGACGCCGAGCTGGGCTGCCAGCAGGCCATTAGCCAGTTTGTCACCCTGCTATGGGACATGAAACTCAACATAGGTCACAGCGTACGCAACCTCAAAGAGTGCTTTGAGCAGGCCGAGCAAGACATCACCATAGCCACCAGCTTGCTAGAGTCCCGTACCCTAGCCGGCCCAGCCAATATGCTGGCCCATGCGGTTAACAACACCGAGCAACACAGCTGGCCCAGCCACGCTTTTTTCCGCGCCAAATGGCGTGAGCAAATTAAGCGCCACTCCAAACACGGCAATAGCGAATACAACCTAGAACCCAATGTTAAAAGCTCGCCCGGCGGCCTGCGCGACATACAAATGATAGCCTGGATAGCCAAGCGCCATTTCAACACCCAAGCCATGGACGATCTAGTTGAGCGCGGTTTTCTATTAAAACCTGAACTTAACTCGCTCAACCAAGGTTTAGAATTTTTATGGCGGGTACGCTATGCCCTACACATGATTAGCGGCCGCGCCGAAGACCGCCTGCTATTCGACCACCAGCGCACCCTAGCCAAAATGTTTGGCTTTGAAGACGACGATATACGCCTAGCCGTAGAAGGCTTTATGCAGCAATACTATCGCTGGGCCATCACTCTGGGGCAGCTCAACGACTTACTGATACAGTATTTTGATGAAACCATCTTACGCGCCAGCGAAACCGAAACCATCGTCGAGATCAACCCGCGCTTTCGGGTACGCAACGGCCATATAGAAGTCACCCACAACCAAGTGTTTGCGCAAACCCCCGCCGCTTTAATGGAAGTGTTTTTATTAATTGCCCAATCCCCCAATATAGACGGCCTGCGCGCCGCCACTATACGTCTGATACGCGAGTACGCCGCCACTATAGACGATGAGTTTCGCAGCGACCCGGTGATAGCCGACTATTTTATGACACTGTTACGCTGCGACGCAAAAGTGGCCCTACAGCTGCGCCGTATGTTGCGCTTTGGGGTACTGGAAATGTACCTGCCCGAATTCAAAGCCATCATAGGGCAGATGCAACACGACCTCTTTCATATTTATTCGGTGGATGCCCACACCATGGAAGTGGTCAAAAATCTGCGCCGTTTTCACTATCCCAAATTTCAAAAACGCTTTCCAGTCGCATCACGCATAGTACAGCGTATGGAGCAGGTAGAGCTGCTGTATATCGCCGGCCTCTACCACGACATCGCCAAGGGCCGCGGCGGCGATCATTCAGAATTAGGGGTGGAAGATGTTACCCGCTTTGCCCAGCGTCACAAACTCAGCAACAAAGATACTAACTTGGTGGCTTGGCTGGTACAGCATCATCTGCTGATGTCCTCGGTAGCTCAGCGCAAAGACATTTCCAGCCCCGATGTGATACGCGACTTTGCCACCGTGGTAGGCAGCCAGCGTCGCTTGGACTACCTCTACGCGCTAACCGTAGCCGACATCAACGGCACTAATCCCAGCCTGTGGAATAGCTGGCGCGCTGCACTGCTGCGCCAGCTCTATACCGAAACCACCGGTGCCCTGCGCCGCGGCTTAGAAAATCCTGCCGACAAACAAGAATGGATAGACGAAACCCAAGCTAGTGCCATGGAAAAATTATTAGGCCTGGGCTTTAGCGAACAAAAAATTCACGGCCTGTGGTCGGGTATGGGTGAGGAATATTTTTTACGCGAAAGTGTCGAAGACATAGTCTGGCACACCGAGGCTATAGCCCAAAGCCTCAACCAAAACGCGCCGCTAGTACTCACCAAGGAAAGCGGCGAGATAGATAGCGAAGGCGCCACCCAAATTTTCATACACACCCATGACCGGCCCACGCTATTTGCGGTAACCGCCGCGGCGCTGGAACAGCTCAACCTCAACATCATGGATGCGCGTATTTACAGCTCGGGTGATGGCTACACCCTAGATACCTTTTATGTGCTGGACGCCAACAACAAACCCATAGGCGACAACCCCAAACGCCTAGCCGCGATCAAACAAAGGCTGAAGGAAAAAATACAAAAACCGAAGCATTATTTAGCTAAAATATCCAAGCGTACACCGCGACAAATGCGGCTATTCTCTACCCCCACCTACACCCGTTTTCACAACGATGAAACTTTGGGCTTAAGCATATTAGAGATTGTCACCCCCGATAGGCCCGGCCTACTGGCCCGCATAGGTAAGATTTTTGTAGAACATGACATCATGCTGCAAAACGCCAAAATAACCACCTTGGGGGAAAAAGTAGAAGACGTCTTTTTTATTACTGACTATCAACACCAGCCTATTACCGACCCCGAGCTGGCTGAAAACATTCAACGCGCTATCTGCAAAGAATTAGATAAGCAAGCGAAAATATAATCGAACATTTAATCGATAATTTAATCGAACAACAAATCGAACAACAAATCGAAAACAGCGAAACGACATCAGCATGAACTCAGACTTACAAAAGTTACACCCCTACCCCTTTGAAAAACTTAACGCCCTCAAAGCCGCAGTAACGCCAACGGCAAGCTTGCCGCATATAGCGCTATCTATAGGCGAACCCAAGCACCCGGCACCCAGCTTTGTTACCGAAACACTGGCTAATAATTTATCACTGCTAAGCAACTACCCTAGCACCAAAGGCCTGCTCGAGCTGCGCAAGACCATCGCCGACTGGGCCACCCAACGCTTCCAATTAGCGGCAGGCAGCCTTAACCCAGAGCAACACATACTGCCGGTCAACGGCACTCGCGAGGCGCTGTTTGCCTTTACCCAAGCCGTGGTTAACCGCAGCGACGATGCCTTGGTAGTAACACCCAACCCGTTTTATCAAATCTACGAAGGCGCAGCCATGCTGGCGGGTGCCCAGCCTTACTACCTGCCTTGCTTAGACAGCCAAGGATTGATACCAAACTTTGATCAGGTAGACGCCAGTGTTTGGCAGCGCTGCCAATTATTATTTTTATGCTCGCCAGGCAACCCTACCGGTGCGGTGATAGACACCGCCACTTTGAAGAAATTGATCGCCCTAGCCGACCAATACGATTTTGTTATCGCCAGTGATGAGTGTTACTCCGAATTGTATTTTGATGAACAACAACCCCCCGCCGGTTTATTACAAGCCTGCGCCGAACTGGGCCGCAATGATTTTAAACGCTGCGTGGTATTTCACAGCCTATCCAAGCGCAGCAACTTACCCGGCCTGCGTTCGGGCTTTGTCGCCGGTGACGCCGGCATCATGCAAGCCTTTTTGCTATACCGCACCTACCACGGCTGCGCCATGCCCATACAACATCAACACGCCAGCATCGCCGCTTGGCAAGATGAAGCCCACGTCAAACAAAACCGCGAGCTATACCGGCAGAAATTTAGCGCCGTGCTGGATATTTTGGATGGCTGCCTAGACGTAGCCAAACCCGACGCCGGTTTTTATCTATGGGCCAAAACCCCCATCTGCGATCAAGACTTTGCCCAACAGCTGTTTGCCCAACAACATGTCACGGTATTACCCGGCCAGTTTTTAGGCCGCGAAGTGGACGGTTATAACCCCGGCCAGCAGCATATACGCATGGCCTTAGTCGCCTCCTTAGACGAGTGCATAGACGCCGCCCATCGCATTAAAGCCTTTGTCAGCAGCCTTAATTTATAAACAGTAGCCCTAATAAAAAGCAGACACTACTACTTATGTTAAAAGCGCAGCGAGTTGCTTACATACTTGAACAGCTACAGGCTTTATACCCCAAGCCGCCTATACCGCTGGATCATAAAGACCCCTACACCTTACTGGTGGCGGTGCTATTATCGGCGCAGTGCACCGACCAACGCGTCAACACGGTAACACCGGCACTGTTCAAATTGGCCGACAATCCCTTTGTCATGGCCAAGCAGTCAGTAGCGGATATCAAAGCCATTATTCGGCCCTGTGGCTTATCACCACAAAAATCCAAGGCCATACAAAAACTTTCCGAGATGCTGGTGGAATTTCACAACGGCATCGTGCCCGCCGACATGGATGAACTAGAAAAACTGCCCGGCGTAGGCCACAAAACCGCAGGTGTGGTAATGGCCCAAGCCTTTAATGTACCCGCCTTCCCGGTAGACACCCACATACACCGATTGGCGCAGCGCTGGGGGCTGACTAACGGTAGGTCTGTGGTGCAAACCGAAAGAGACCTCAAACGGCTCTTCCCCCAAGAGCGCTGGAACAGCCTGCATTTACAATTCATCTACTATGGCCGCGAATACTGCTCAGCCCGTGGTTGTGACGGCACCGTATGCCCACTATGCCGCAGCTGCTACCCCAACCGCCGCAAGGCTAAAAAAACCTTAAAAGCCTAAGCCACAGCCGCCAGACACAATCTGTATAACCCAAAAATAGGTATATTCCCCTACTTGGATTGCAGCACTGCCTAGCGGTATTAAAGATGGCAGGAAGTTGCTATTGCCTAACATCGGGCTAAGATTAACCGAACAGCACCAAGCCACCCCATAAAAACTAGCCACCCCTCTGATCGGAACTAACCATGCCCATCACCTCAAGCCAGCAAGGCCAAGACCTCACCATTACCTTAGACGAAAATTTTAATTTTGATGCCGTGGAAAATTTTCGCGAAGCCTACAGCGACAAAGACGCAGAAGTGTATATAGTTGATTTTAGAGCGACAGAATATATGGACAGCTCCGGCCTAGGCATGCTGCTAAATATGAAACGTTATCTCAGTGAAAAAAACATCAACACCATAAAACTCATCAACTGCCGCCAACAAATCAAAAAAGTATTAATAATCTCTCGCTTTGAAAGCAAGTTTATTATTACTTAATCATGAATATTCTACTGGTTGATGACAGCCACTCCATCACCGCCCTGCTGGAATGCATAGTGGAAGACTTAGGCTATCAAGCCTTGATTGCCAAGAGTGGTGAGCAGGCTATGGCGATAGCCAAGTCATTGGAACAACTGCCCGACCTGGTCATTCTTGATATCAAGATGGGCGGCATGGACGGTTACGAAACGGCCAAACAACTGAAAGAACTAGCTGGGGAAGTACACTTACCCATTATTTTTATCACCAGCGCTAGCGATAACAACACCCAGACTAAATGCCTTTCTATAGGCGAAGATTACATACCTAAACCCTTTAGCGTAGAAATTGTTGTTATCAAAATAAAAAGCCAGCTCAGAGTTAGCCAGCTTACCAAAAAAATGCATGCGACTAATCTCGAATTATTGCGTCGCGATAAGGATATAAAAAACGAACACCGTGTCGTAGAAAGCATTTTCACCAATCAATTTCAAAAACAAATAAACCACCCCCATGTTAAATACCATATGTCACCGGTATCGGTATTTAATGGTGATGTTTTACTAGTAGCTAACGGCCCAGCCGACAATACCTATCTGCTTATAGGCGATGCTACCGGCCATGGTTTAGCGGCCGCCGTAGGCGTCATCCCTATTTATTCAGCCTTTCGCACTATGGCTAGAAAAGGCTTAACCGTAGGCACCATAGCCGCCGAATTAAATAAAAATTTATTGCAAATACTACCCGATCATATGATGTTGGCGACGGCCATATTGGAAATCAACACCCACAGCCATCAACTCTTCATCTGGTCTGGCGGTATACCTAATGTTATTATTGATAATGGCCAAGGCAGTATCAAAACCATTATCCCCGCCTTTCATCCACCGCTAGCCTCTTGCAGTGAAGAAGAGTTTTTACAACATATAGAAATTTATGAGCTCGCAGAAAACGACCGTATCTACTTATTCACTGACGGTATAGAAGAGTCCAGAAACCGCAACAACGAGATGTATGGCGAGCAGCGCTTGCTAGCACTATTCGACGGCCACAACCCAGACGTTTATGACGACATCTTAAAATCTCATCGTGAATTCACCCTAGGCAGTTCACAAGACGATGATGTCACCTTGGTAGAGTTCACTTATCACAGCCTCAGCGACGCCGATAAACACAACCCTCCCCATATTGATCATAAAAAAATACTGCCCTGGCAAATGCACTTCCACTTACAGCCCGACACCCTACGCAACAACGACCCCATCCCCCACATCGTCCGCTTTATTAACAGTGCCAGCCAACTTAGCGCGCACCAAGATTTTATTGCCACTATTTTAACCGAGCTGTATAGCAACGCTTTAGAGCACGGCCTGTTAAAACTAGACTCCAACATGAAAAACGATAGCGAAGGCTTTATTGATTACTACCAGCAACGTATGGAGCGCTTGGCGCAGTTAACAGAAGGTCACATCGACATCCATTTACAATGCAGCCCCTCAGCACAACACAGCCACTTAAGCATCAGCATTAGCGATAGCGGTGATGGCTACAACCAGGCCGCAAGAGACAGCTTAAACGATGAGGTCAGCCACGGCCGCGGCTTATCACTAATTAAGCAGCTATGCAGCAGCCTAGAAATTTCTGATGATGGCAAAACCATAGTCGCCGTCTATCCATTATAAGCCGCTATAAGCCATTACTCGCGCAGCCCAAAAACCCTACTACCCGCAGGGATACACAACTTTTTATCCCCCTTAACAGCTACAGCCTAGCGGCTGGCAGCGGTTTTTTGCTATCCTTGTTTTTTTGCAAACAACACTCTGGATACACTGTGGTTACTCTTTACGGTATAAAAAGCTGCGATAGCGTCAAAAAAGCCCGCAAATGGTTAGACGCACACGATGTAGACTACCGCTTTCACGACTTTCGCAGCGATGGCATCAACGCACAGCAAGTCGATGGTTGGCTGGCCGCACTAGGCTGGGAAACCTTAGTCAATAAACGCAGCACCACGTGGAAGCAGCTTAGCGAAGATACTCGCAACGCCATGGATGCCAAGCTCGCGGCTAGCGTACTGCTGGAACAACCCACCCTAATCAAACGGCCACTACTAGACAGCGGCAAGGGCTTGAGCGTGGGATTTAAAGACAGCGACTACCAACAACTTTTTAAATAATTCAATACTACAACAACAGGTAATTAAGCATGAGCTCATTATTCAGCATCGGCCTAGGGGTCGGCACACAAAATGCCAAAGGCGAATGGCTAGAAGTCTTCTACGCCCTGCCCGTATTAAACCCGTCGCAAGCCCTAAGCAAAGCCGTGATAGCAGCCACCGATTACCAGCAAGGTAATCAGGCGCTAAACTTAGATAAAGGCCAGCTAGGCAGTTTAGAAGCCAGCTTACGTGCAGCCGGCGAAGTGGCTCAGGCCGACATTGTCAACGCCATGAAGCAAAGCAGCCGTCCTTTAGTGGCCACTATTTTAGCCAGCGATGACAGCCCCAGCTCTATCCCTGAAGGTTATTTAAAACTGCACCTATTATCACATCGCTTGGTTAAGCCACACGGCGTTAACTTAAACGGCTTATTTGGCGTGCTGCCCAACGTCGCCTGGACCAATAAAGGCGCGATAGATTTAGACGAACTACCACAGGCGCAATTACTAGCACGCCTAAACGGTGAAACTATCAGCGTTGACTGTGTAGATAAGTTTCCCAAAATGACTAATTACGTAGTACCCAGCGGCGTGCGTATAGCCCACACCGCTCGCGTACGCCTAGGTGCTTACATAGGCGCAGGCACTACCGTGATGCATGAAGGTTTTGTCAACTTTAATGCCGGCACCGAAGGCCCAGGCATGATAGAAGGCCGGGTATCGGCTGGCGTATTCGTAGGTAAAGGTTCTGATTTAGGTGGCGGTTGCTCCACCATGGGTACGCTGTCTGGCGGCGGTAATATTGTGATATCAGTGGGCGATGAATGCTTGATAGGTGCTAACGCTGGCATAGGTATACCCCTAGCCGATCGCTGCATCGTGGAAGCGGGTCTTTACATCACCGCTGGCACCAAAGTTATTGTGTTAGACGATAAAAATCTAGTGGTAGAAACCGTTAAAGCCCGCGACCTAGTAGGCAAAACCGACTTATTGTTCCGCCGTAACTCACTCACCGGCGCCATAGAATGTAAAACCAATAAAACCGCGATAGAACTTAACGAAGCCCTACACAACAACGACTAGCCTAATCACTAGTTCACAGTCTCTAGTCTCTAGTCTCTAGTCTCTAGCGACTGTGAACTAGAGACTGTCACTTTCCTCCATTAAAAACACCTTGTAGCCGGCCTGTTTTAATAAATACAGTGCTAACTCGCCGCGCCTGCCACAATCTGGTGCAATAATATAACTATTGTCAGCACTGAAATTTTTCAAATGTTTGCGTATATAGGCGATGGGTGAGTTCTGCGCTTCGGGATAATGGCCATGGCGATATTCTACCGCTAAACGCACATCTAAATAACAACGCAACGCCTCGGGTATAGCCGCAATCTCTTCTGCCGATAGCCGCTGAATTAAAGGCTGCTTAATAATGTGATCGAACTGTTCTTTGGCCAAACGCCCCAGCACACCATTGCTAGCCATCACTACGGTGGCATTGCGTGGGGTATCCGCCACTAGCGCCTCATCACCAAAGTAACAGCCGGCACTCAAATCAAAAGTCTCACCCTTAAAAGGCCCGCCCGTACTGGTAAGCACCTGTGCCGTACCTTGTTTAAGCAGGTAAAAATAATCTCCGGGGCTGTGTTCTTTAATCACCACCTCCCCCTGTTTAAGCGCTACATCCTCCATCACCGAAAACAGCTGCATCATGGTTGCTGCGGGGATATGCGCGGCCAGCGGGGATTTTAAAAACACCTCAGACCAGTCATCTTCATAATCGTCATCTATGGCCACATCACCCAGCTCTACTTCTGGGTCATCGTCCATATGCACCACCCGAAAAGCCTGGCTCTCACTCCAGGATAAAAACTGCTCTACCACAGCTCTGCTCACGGTTAAGATAGCGCAGTCTGGCCCCGCCTTAATGGTGCCGCCCTGTGCTAATAGTTCATCCAGTGGGTTGCAGCTATTGGCGGTAGTCAGCTGCTGACGCTGTTCAAAAGAGATACGGTGCTCCGCCTCACCTGCCAACAAATAATGGTAATAGCTGGCTGAGTCATCGCCGCGCTTAATAATGGTACTACCTAGTTTGGGATGCTTAAGCTTGACCTGTTCCAGTAGCTTATCCAGCAAGTGCTCAGCAATAACATTGAGTGGATACAGGGTTTGCACCCGGCTCTTGTCCAATAATTGTTCACTCACTCGCATAACGACCTCTATTGCATGCTCTATCTATTACCCTAGCACTATTCCACTAATTTGTAGCAAATTGCATAACAGTGGAATAGCAGCATGATAGAATAGCGCTTTTTACAATTTTGGAATGCATACTATGGCGCAAAACTCAGCCACCCTAGCCCTAACCTATGAATTATTGAGCAAACAATCCATCACCCCAGAAGATGACGGCTGCCAAGATTTAATGGTGGCGCGGCTAGCAGCCATAGGTTTCAAGGTACAACGCTTACGCTTTGGTGAAGTGGACAATTTTTGGGCCGAGCGCGGCGAATCTGGGCCCATCTTATGCTTTGCCGGCCACACTGATGTGGTACCTACCGGCCCTGCCGAGCAGTGGAAGTTCCCACCTTTTGAACCCACCTTAGACGACGATGGCATGCTCTATGCCCGCGGTGCCGCCGACATGAAAGGCAGCTTGGCCGCCATGGTGGTTGCCTGTGAACGCTTCGTGGCCGAACACCCCAACCACACGGGCCGCATCGCCTTTTTAATTACCAGCGACGAAGAAGGCCCCGCCACTAACGGCACCGTTAGAGTGATGCAGTGGTTACAAGAAAACAACGAGAAGATTACTTGGTGTGTCGTGGGCGAACCCTCTTCTACCCACTTAGTAGGCGATGTGATTAAAAACGGTCGTCGTGGCTCCTTGGGTGCCACCCTTACTGTAAAGGGTATACAGGGCCATGTTGCCTACCCACACCTAGCTCAAAACCCCATACACATGGCGGCACCTGCCTTGGCCGAATTGAGCAATGAGTTATGGGATGAGGGCAATGAATTTTTCCCCGCCACCTCTTTTCAGATTTCCAATATCAATGGCGGCACCGGTGCCACCAACGTGATACCCGGCGACTTAACTGTGGTGTTTAATTTTCGCTTTTCTACCGAGTTAACGGATCAGCAATTACAAACCCGCACCGAAGCCATACTCGACAAGCACCAACTCAACTACGACCTAGAGTGGAACCTCAGCGGCCAAGCCTTTTTAACCGCCGAAGGGGATTTAGTGGAAGCCACCGTCAAAGCCGTCAAAGACGCCAACGGCCTAGACACTGAATTATCTACCGCGGGCGGCACCTCCGATGGCCGCTTTATCGCGCCTACCGGCAGCCAAGTGGTAGAACTAGGGCCGGTTAACGCCACCATACATAAAGTGAATGAGTGCGTGAAAGCCGCTGACCTAGATACACTCACCACCATGTATCAAGGCATAATGGAAAACCTGCTGGCCCGGTAAAGCGGCTAGCACTCTATACCTACTATGGCCTTATGAAAATACTCTGCCCACAATGCCAACACCCCTTACAGCAAACTGCCAAGCATTGGCATTGTGAGCAACAACACCATTTTGATAGCGCCAAGCAGGGCTATACCAATTTACTGTTGGTGCAACATAAGCGCTCAAAAATTCCCGGTGACAGCGCCGATATGGTTAACGCCCGCAAACGGTTCTTAAATCTAGGGCTTTACCAACCGCTGGCCGACGCCATTAACAAACGGGTGCTGAAACACACCCATACCCACTCACCGCTACGTATTATTGATGCCGGTTGTGGCGAAGGCTACTACACCCAGCAGTTAGCTCAGGCATTACAGCACGCAAAAGTTGCAGCCGATATCACCGGCATCGATATTTCCAAATTTGCCGTCAAAGCGGCCGCTGGACGCAGTAAGGATATTCAGTGGTTTGTCGCTAATAGTAGCCATATACCGGTGGAAGATAATAGCTGCGATGTATTGCTCAGTTTGTTTTCACCACTACCCGAAGCCGAATTTGCCCGTGTATTAAAACCCAATGGCTTGCTTATTGTGGCCTCAACCGGGCAGCAGCATTTATTGCAATTACGTGAGCAACTCTATGAGCAGGTCAACAGTGATGTATTAAACCCCTGTGATAAATTAGCGGCGCAATTCAGCCCCAGCCAGCAACAAAACATAAACTATCAACTAGACTTAACTAGCAGCGCTGTTATTAGCGACCTCTTGTGCATGACCCCACACTACTGGCGCGCCAGCCCAGAAAAAAAACAACAACTCAGCCTATTGCCGCAACTGCGCGTAAACATAGATATCAATCTCTATGGGCTACAGTTGATAAGCCGATGAACCACTAATGTTTAGCACACTACTTAATGACACTAGAAAAATTTTAAAACTCTATGGCCTAGGGGCGCTAGGGTTTTTTATGGGCGTGGGGTTTATACAGTGGGGCAATAGCATGCTGCCCCCCTCACTGCGGCAGGAAGTGGTGGTGCTATTGGGTTTGGGGTTGGCGGGCTTAGGTTTTTGCACCGCCATTTTTGGGCAATGCCTGCTAATAGTGCAGCGCTTTAAAAATATGGGCGGCCCTAAGCCCTAACCACTAGCCTCGATATAACGGCATTGACTACGCTAGTTCCTGCTCCAACACTGTTTTCAATTGCGCAAAACAATCGACAAACACGGGCCATAATGCCAATGCGGCATCCATGTCATCTTCTAGGGCGTGTAACTCTATAGCCTTAGCCACCTCAAAGCACTGATGAGCGCTTAAGTTACCCAGTGCCCCCTTGATCGCATGTGAACAACTGCGTAATTCTTCCAGTGACTGGATATTGAAAGCAGTATCTAAACGCTGTAGGTAATCCACCGATTCCTCCATAAAAATACCTATCATTATTTTTAAGCGTTCGGGTTTACCTCCCATGCGCCTTAAAGCCCCGTCTTTATCCCAAACAACCGCCGCTACGCTCTCAGTATGTTTTTTCGCGTTTATATCCACCGTAACCTCATCATTCGAAATATAATGCCCTTCGCCAAACCATTTATAAAACATGGCCGCAATTTTATGGTGTTCAACCGGCTTAGCGATGTAATCACTCATACCCATAGCTAAGCAATGCTCTTTATCGCCTTTCATAGCATTGGCCGTCATAGCGATAATAGTTATGGTTTTATTTCGCTCACCCGCCTCACCGGCACGTATACGCTGGGTGGCTTCATAGCCATCCATTACCGGCATTTGGCAATCCATTAACACCAAATCATAAACCTTATCTTTTAATAGCTCTAGAGCCATGGCACCGTGGCTGGCAACATCAATCTCGCAAGATAAATCCTCTAACAGGCCCAGTGCTACCTCCTGATTAATATAATTATCCTCTACCAACAAGACTCTTTTTTCTTTGACCACGGATTCTAATAATAACGACTGCACATTATGATGTGTGACTAAGGGCTGCGCATTTTCTAACGCACTACCACCATCAATAACCACACTCAAGGCATTAAATAAATCCGTACTGGTTACTGGTTTGGGAAAGTAGGCCGAAAAACCTATATTAGAAAAAAATCTAGCATCACCTCGCTCGGCCATAGAGGTCATCATAATCATACGCATACTATCAAAGCGTTTATCCGCCCGTATACGCCGCCCCAGCTCAGCGCCATCCATATGGGGCATGTTCATATCTAATATCGCTACATCAAATAGATCATCTACATGCTGCTCTAAAATTTTCAGTGCCGCTTCAGCACTGTCGGCTTCGGTAATATTGCCGCCCCAGCTGGTTAATTGCCCCTGTAACACCTCCCTGTTGGTAGCGTTATCATCGACCACCAACATTTTTCGCCCAGCCATATCAATAACCGGTAGCGGACCCGGTACATGCTGACTTTTTTGCAAACGTACAGTAAAGCGAAACGCACTGCCTTTACCCACTTCACTGCTGGCCGAAATTTCGCCGCCTAGTAGCTCGCAAAGCTGCTTACAGATGGCCAAGCCTAGGCCAGTGCCGCCATACTCTCGGGTAGTCGATGCATCAACTTGGGTAAAGCTATCAAACAATGTCGCAATCTTGTTCTCAGGTATACCTATACCACTATCGGTGATAGTGCCTATAAACAATAAATCATCGGACTGTTCCTGCAGCTCTGCATGAATTAATATTTCACCCTGCTCAGGAGTAAATTTAATCGCGTTGCTTAATAGGTTATTAAATATTTGTCGCAACCTACCAGGGTCGCCCATAACCATGGCTGTTGCTACTTGCCGGACATCTAAAATCAGCTCTATTTGTTTTTCTTGCGCGCGCAAGGCCATAGCATCGCTAATATCGGTCAGCTGACTAATAATATCGAAGTCTATGAACTCCAATTCTAGTTTACCGGCATCGATTTTAGAGAAGTCTAAAATATCATTAATAATAGTAAGCAAAGACTGCGCGCTAGTTTTGGCTAACGTGGCGTAATGCATTTGTTGTTTTGACAAATGGTTACGCATTAATAAATCCAGCATTCCCAACACCCCGTTCATAGGGGTTCTTATTTCATGGCTCATACTGGCTAAAAATTCAGCTTTTAATTTAACCGATGTTTGTGCCTCGGCCAAAGCCTGCTCGCGCTCCGCCTCTAACTGCTTGCGTTCGTTAATATCTTGATGGGTGCCTGATACGCGCAGAGGCTGCCCCTTAACATTACGCTCTACCACCATGCCTCTGGCCTGCACCCAGACCCAGCCGCCATCTTTATGCCGCATACGAGCTTCACCCGTGAATGAATCACTCATACCCATAAGATGCTTACTTAGCGATTCATTATTTGACCCCATGTCATCACGGTGTATAAAACCTGCCCACTGATCAATACTCAGTGGGTTCAATTCGGTTAGGGTATAGCCTAATATTTTAGCACCGCGCTCATTGATAAACATTTCACTGGTGGTAACATCCCACTCCCAGGTACCAACGTTAGTGGCCTTAATAATTTCATCTAGGCGTTTTTTTTCTTTAGCTCTTTCGGCGTTGTTTATTTGCCGCTCTTCTTCTAATTTAGACTGATCACTAATATCCCTGATAATACCAGTAAATATTTTTCCCTCATCGGTATCGATCTCTGAGATAGATAAATAAATAGGAAATTCTTCACCATTTTCTTTTCGGCCAGAGAGTTCAACCGCTTTGCCGATAACGTTATGCGCACCGGTTGTTAAATACACATCCATACCCTGATCATGTTTACCAACATATTTCTCTGGCATTAAACGACTGACAGGCTGACCTATAATATCGGACTCTTTATAACCAAAAATATTTTCTGCTGCGCGATTATAGGATTGTATACGGCTTTTTTCGTCTATAGTGATCACCGCATCAGCCATAGAATTGAGAATATTTTGCAGCCGTGTAGATGCATTATTCGATGCTTTTGTCAGCTCTTCTTGGCGCTGTGATTTATATTCTATTAAAGCTAGCAAGTTGTGAAAACTTCTGGCCATTACCCCTATTTCGTTTTTCGAGTGTATGGGCAAATTATTAACCTTGCCGCTAAGTTCATAGCGCTGTAACTCCGCAGTCATTTGCGTCAGGCTATTAATCAAACGGCGAGAAACCAGTATCGCTATAGCCAGCACTAACACCGAGAGGGATATAGCCAAAACAATACTGCGATCCCTCACCTCTTGTATCATTTTCGCACCGTCAACAACATCGACCGTTAATAATAGTGACAAGGGTTGATGTAGACCATAAGCGGAGAAATCTAGAGGGGTATAAACCCCTAAATACTCTTCATCCTGCTGACCACCTTTAATACGTTCAATGCCAAACCGCTGTTCAAAAGCCTCACTTAAACCGGGAAAATCCTGTGGCAAACTGCTTCCCACACCGTCACTAACACCTACGATTTTTTCTGGATTGGGATGAATTAAATAATCGCCTACGCTATTTACCAAATACACAGTATTAATCGAAGTAGGCCGTATATGGATGGCTTTTACGACTTCAGTAAAATTTACCTCTATAATGATTGCGCCAAACAATTCACCCGTTGCCATATCGTGAACCGGCGTAGCAACGGTAAGCCCTAAAGTAGAAGTGTCTGTATTTTCCCGCTGAGCGTTTATTGTAGAAAAATAAACTTGCCCTGGGTTAAGTGCTAGGGTTTTGTGATAAATATCGGTAGCGCTATAATGCTTGTAATCCGCCTCGGCTACTAACCTAGCACCGCTATAATCATTCATTGCGGCCGCCAACTCTTTGCCGCTAGCCTTACTTACGTAGGATATTCTGGCGTAGACCGGCCTGACTTTGAGCACACCGATAAATATGGCTTCCAGCCTGTCGCGCCATGGTGTTATATCTTGCAGCCTACCCAGACTGCTAGCTTCGGCTATAGCCTGCACGGGAGGGGTCTGGCTTAAAAAACTAACCCCATCAGCTGCATTTTTATAAAATTGTTCTAGCTCTGCCCTTATTAAGGTCGAGTCATGCTTTAAATCATCTAGCTCTTTATCTTCAACAATCTGGCGACTTTCCACATAGAAGGTTAAGCCTACCGCCAAGGCAACAGATAGCGCCAAAAAAAACGCAAAGGCAGGTAACTGTATATTTAAGGTGATTTTAGGTTTACCTACATCCAAAATATGTAAGCCCATATTTTGCTCATGGCTTGATGTGGGCGGCTCTTGTTTGTGCGACGCCTCAAGTTCTGGTGACTTATTGCTAATCAAATCTATTAGCATACCCAGCAATACAGAAGCATAAGCCAATATTTTCAAAAAATGAGCAATGTTGAAATGGTTATCGAATAATTGTTTAGAGCCTAACGCCATATGTAATTGGGTGGCTAGCTCAGGAATAATGCTGAGCATTAGGGCATATCTAACTATCGTTTTATTGCTGCGATACCAAGCCCAAAACAAAGCCCCCGCCAATATAAATAAGGCAAGAGGTAACACATCGTAGGGTCTAGAGAATAAGGCATTGGGGTAGGTGGTTTGCGGCAGCTTATCAGTAGACGTAGCCCATGTTATCACCACCGCACAAATCAATAAAAATCCGCCACCGAAGGCCGACAGTATTCTAAAATCATATTTACTATAAGCAGGACGCGGAGAAGATTGTTGCTGGTGTATAAGCCACATACTCACCAAGGCAGCAACAATCAAAATAGCGGCATTAAAAACCCGGGATATGACCCAAGTAAAGGGAATAAAATCACTATCGCTAACATTGGCTTGGACGATGCGCGTAGCGGCTAACGTATGGAAGGCGTCCAGTACCCCTGCGGCCAACAGGGCCAACCCTATTATAGGCACGGTTAAATCGCGGCGTATTACATAATGAAACAACGACACTGCCGCGGTAATCACCGCGATAGTCACCGCAGTCCACTCCAGCAAAGCGTGATGCAAGCCTCCGGCAATGGCATAAAAAATAGCGTCATCCTTCATCACCTGCTCTGCCGATAAAGGCACCGAGCGAGAAGAAAAATCTATACCTGCATAATTTAGCAAACAGGGTAACAGGCATATCAACACGGCTATCAGCAACCACAACGGCCTATGGTATTGGCCACTGGCGAAAAATTTTTGCCTGGCTATCTCTAGCATTATGTACCCCAATCGTTAACGTATTTCTTATTGACTGCTTAACTTAGCCGGTGCCCGCTATTCGCTGGCACGCCCTCTAATTTTAATAGTGATGGCCTCTTGGCCATCTACTGCACAATGTGCTTGATACTTTAAAGCCAAGCCTTGTGGGTTTTGCGCATCAAAGGGTATGGTAAAAACTTGCTCAGGCAAGCCCTGATCACTAGGTCTAGGGTTATCCTCCAGCATGAGCACGTTTAGCATAGTCCGTGTCTGCTTTTGTAAAGCGGTGATACAGAGCGGCCAGGCGGCATTGGCACTAATCATTGGCACTGCCGACTGCAAGCTACTAACCACAGGCTCAGGCGCAAACAAATATTGCTCATTGAGCAAGCTGGGCATGGCTCCAGCTACTGGATAGCTGTATGACAGGTTATAGGTTTTACGGTTTTTATCTCTGCAGGTGATCACGAAGTAATAAGCCTCAGCGGTGGTTTTCTCTACCACCATAGAACCCTGTATAGCCGTGACGCAACGCGGGGAACGCTCTGCCTCAACCGCGGTGCTGAGTAATTTATGCTTAGCCTCCGAGTAACGCTTAGGCACCCATATCTGACTTTCGGTGATGGCCCAAGCCATAGCACTACCGTACAGCCACAAGAGGCTGCATACGGTTAATTTATTAACAAAACCCATTAAAACTCTCGTATTGGTCGATTGTTGTACATTTCATGGCCAAAAGGCGCAACTTTTCATATAGTTACAGGCTTATTCCATAACCACTAACTTTAGCTTATAAAAAATAGTTCGCCTATAGCTTATCAATGTGTTGTCGCCCTAACCCTCGGGCGCTTGTTTGGCTATATTGAAGACTAATACCGTTAACAATGAATCTTTAAGGACGATACATGTCAGGCACTTGTGTTAAGGCGTTGTTCATTAATAGCAGTCAACACTATAAGCAGTTACTCATTAAGCTCAGCAGTCAATTTGAGCACAGTGACATAGAGCTATGCCATGCTACCAGCGCGGCATCAGCCCAAGACTACTTAAATAACAACCACTGTGACATTTTGTTAATAGGCACAGAATCCGAAGTAGAACAGCGCATGCACTTACTCAGCAGCCTGCGCAGCGATGACAGCTATGTGCCTGCAGCCTTAGTATTAAACCACCATAAACAACAGCCAGATCAGCACACGTACTTACAATCCGGTGCGGCCGACAGCATAGCCATACAGCAACTCACTCCAGCCTTTCTCGAGCACAGCATATGTTACGCCATACGCCACAAAGCCGATGAAGTCCGGCTGTTAAGACTCGCCCACCACGACTCACTCACCGGTCTGGCCAATCGTCTAGCCTTCAAAAAGCAATTGCCTAAGTTAATGGCTCAGGCCAAGCGATCGGGCCACTTGCTGGCACTGATGATAGTTGACCTGGATAACTTCAAAGTCATTAACGATGCCCTAGGCCACGATGCAGGCGACCAGGTATTGCTGGCCGCCGCTGAAAGCCTACAGCACAGCATACGCGAGAGCGATCAGGTGGCACGCCTAGGCGGTGATGAATTCGCTATTATTGCCACCCAATTACGCAGCCCGCAAGATGCCGCCACCCTAGCCAGAACAATCATCAACCGCTGCCACTTTCAGCAACAGGGGCCTAGGGTAAAAATCGATGTCAATTGCAGTATAGGCATAGCCCTCTATCCCACTGATGCCACTGAGCACAGTGTATTACTTAAGCACGCTGACAATGCCCTGCTCAAGGCCAAACAAAGCGGTAAACGGCAGTTTTCCTTTATCGACCAAGATCTGAATTTTAAAGATAAATTTCAACACACCTTAGATAATGAGCTTAAACACCCCAAATTTTTACAACAGCTGCAACTGTACTACCAACCTATAGTCGACACCCACAATCAACAGCTAATCGGTGCCGAAGCCTTACTGCGCTGGCACAACCCCAGCCAGGGCCTGTTAACACCCGATAAATTTCTACAGGCTGTAGCCAGCAATGGCTTAATGAACAAAGTGGGTAACTGGGTAGTACACAACGCCTGTATGCAACACCTGCAATGGGTCAAGCAGGGCTTGCCGCCTATAGCAGTAGCTGTCAATTTAACGGCACAGCAATTAGAGAACTCCTATCTCATCAATGTTATAAAAAAGCTGATGCGTCACCAACAATTTAATCCGCATTATTTGTGTTTGGAACTCAGTGAGGCCGATGCTTTTAAATGTTCCGACAAGGTACAAAGCAGCCTGTACAAATTGCATGAGCTAGGGGTGCACTTAACCATAGATAATTTTGGCAAGGATTACTGTTCGTTAACCCAGCTGCACCGCCTGCCTATAGACTCTATAAAAATTGATCGTAGTTTAATTCAACGGGCGGAATATAACGAAGAGTACGCCGATGTCACCGAAGCCATCATTCAACTGGGCAAGATCTTAAATTTAAATATTATTGCCCAAGGTATAGAGAGCAGTAATAGCATGGACTATATACGGCAAAGAGATTGCCATCAGGCACAGGGGTTTTATATCGCTAAGCCCTTAAGCAACCAGCACTTTATCCACTGGTTAGATGCGCGGCAGCAGCCGCTAACCAGCAGCAGCCATTAAGCTTATATTTTTAGACGGGGTGCCGAGCATAATAATTGCCTACCCTGCAATTCCATTTGATAACAAAACGCCTGTAAGAAATAACTATCGATGGCCGGCAAGCCTACAAACCGCAAGCCGTAAGCAAAGGGATAATCGGGGTGATCACTGCTAATAGCAGAGGCCTTAACCACTTTCGCCATAATCGTCATATCACGCTCTAAACTAGGTAGGCTTAGCATCACCCCCAAGCTAATCTGGGTCACCATGGCGGTCAATTCTTTTTCAACCACTATGCGCGCCCCTGCGCAGCTTACATCTAAGATATGGCCATGCATGGTGCTGGTATCCATACCTAAAGCGGTTTTACCCACCACTTCTATAGGTTGATCTACCGGCATCCGTGGTTCACTACGCTGCGCGGTATAATCGAGTTTGCTGGGATAAGCTAACACTAAGTACGGCGATGAACCTGACACCAACTCATCAATCTCCGTTTCAAAATAGGCATAACCCAAGGCTAGGCTAATAGCGGCTTCAATTTTTAAACCTTGATGCAACAACACCTGTGGCGGCTTATTCACTAGCTCTAGTATTAAGCGCTGTGGTTTTTGATAACCTATCAATTTAGCCCGACACTGATGGCGTTTATAATCCTGACCAATAAGAATAACATCGAATAAACTGGCTATAGGGAGTTTTAATTCTTCAAATTGCATAGTAAAGCGCATCTCTTGTGTGCTAACACTTGTGTACATAACAAATGCCTGATTACAAATATCGGATTATAGAGTTCAAATAATATTGAACGGATAATATAGGTTAACTAGACAATATAGCTGAATCTCTTACGGCTGTATTGGCAAATTAGTAATAAACGCTTTAAGCGCGTGACGTAACGCGATTATCTTCGCTGTTAATTTTTACGCTTTCACCGATCTCTCTAGACTCAGGCACTTGTATTACTAGGCCTGTTACAAAATCTGTGGACTTAGGCATCCCTTACCCCTCAAGGTAATGACTCAAATTATTGTTATATTCAGCTGCTATCGCAGGCGACGGGCCGTATAATAATGGCCTTTATCACCAAAAACCACAGGCCAGCCCCATGACCTTTAAACGCCTATCCATTGCTGAAAGCAAAATACTAGTCGATGAGAAAGACGCCACCTTGGTGGATATACGTGACCAAGCAGCTTTTTTATCGGCCCGTATAGCGCAAGCTATACATCTAGATAACAACACGGTACAGGATTTTATCCAACAACAAGATCACAGCAAGCCCTTAATCGTGTATTGCTACCACGGCAATAGCAGCCAGGGCGCAGCAGATTTTTTTGCCAGCCAAGGCTTTGCTGAGGTTTATAGTATGGATGGCGGCTTTGAAGAATGGCGCAGCCAGTACGCCATCGTATCAGAGCAGTAAACGTCTAGGGTACCAACTAGGGCGCCACGCACTCGCTGCAGTGCGCATACAACCCTGCGGGATCATTCATACTCTGTAAAAACTGACTGGCCTCTTTAAACGGCGCCAGCAGTTGCTGCAGTTGGCTGGGCAAGGGCGAGCCGAAGACCCCTTGCATAGGCGGCACAAACACCCGGCCTAGTTGCCGCAAAATTTGCTCTTTAGGCGATAGCGGCAGTTCTATTATCTGATCGCGATAATTCGCTAAACTCGCTAATTTTGCCGCTGAATCTATCGCCTGCTTTAATCCCCCTAGGCCGTCAACCAAACCTAAGCGCTCAGCATCCTGCCCCGACCACACCCGGCCCTCGGCTATATCGGCGACCTGCTCTTCACTCATGTCGCGGCCCTGCGCCACAATAGAGAGAAACTGCTGATAGCCATGCTCTATATTTTTTTGTATCGCCCTAGCCGCCACCGGATTCATAGGCCTATCCACTCTAAAAGCATCAGCTACAGTGGTAGTACCCACACCATCATTGTGTATACCTAAACGGTTAAGACTTTTATCGACTGTGGGAAACGCTCCAAAAATACCTATAGAGCCGGTTAAGGTGGTGGGCGTAGCCCAAATAAAATCCGCCAAGGCAGAAATCCAATAACCACCCGAGGCCGCCATGCTGCCCATAGAAACCACTAAGGGTTTGCCGGAATCTTTTAACAGCTCTAGCTCGCGACGAATCAACTCTGACGCAAAGGCGCTGCCGCCACCACTATCCACGCGCAACACCACCGCTTTAACGGCGTCGTCTTTACGAGCCTGCATGATTAACTCACTGAGGGTATCGCTGCCTATGCTGCCCGGTGGTTGCTTGCCGCCGGTAATAGTACCCGCCGCGACGATGACGCCTACTACATTTTTGCTTTGCTGTTTTTTCAGCTCATGCTTTTTTAGCCACACATAACGCTCGAAGGCTATGCCTTGAAAGTTACCATCGTCGTCATCATCAGCACCGGCAACTTCAATAAGATATTGGTTAATTTCATCACGATGCTTTAAACCATCGACCAAGCCTGCCGCCACCGCAGCTTTAGCGCTATCGCCATTATGGCGAGCTAACAGCTTATCTATGTCATTGACGTAGGTATTAACATCTTCAACGTCTAGCTCACGGCGCTGTGCAATAGTAGCGCCGTATTGCCGCCACAGTTGATTCAACCAAGTTAAATTGGCCTCTTTCGCCGGTTCAGACATGCTGTTACGGATAAAGGGCTCTAATGCGGATTTAAATTCACCGACGCGAAACACATGAAAATCTATAGATAGTTTATCCAGCGCTTCTCTATAGTAACTGCGGTACACACCATAGCCCTGTATGGCCACGGCACCCATGGGGTGCATATAAATTTCATCGGCTTGCGCCGCTAATAAATATTGATCTTGGCTATAGTAATCCCCTATCGCAATAATTTTTTTACCGCTATTGCGAAACTCAGCCAAAGCCGCGGCCACTTCTTGCAGTTTACTCAAGCCACCGCGCATTAAATAATCGGTTTTTATCACCAGGCTATTAATACGCGCATCATCTTTAGCCAGCAAAATAGCGTCTATCATATCGGCCAACAGGGTTTCCTGCTCCCTGGGATTATTGTCACCCATTAAATCCACTAGCGGATCGATATAACTGAGCTGCTCAACCACAGTGCCTTTAGGCTCAAGTATTAACGCACCCTGTTCCGGTATGATTGGCATTTTTTTGCCTACAAACAATGAAATAACAAACAGCAACATCAATAGAAAAACACCATTGACTATAACCAACCGCAGCCCTGTAATCAGGCGACCTAAAAAACTAAAGGTTCTACGAATTATGCCTGGTTTTTTTTCTGTCATAGGATTTCCTTATACATCACTTTGATTATTATCAGTTGCACTTAGCGCTGCTTTTAACGCCCGTGAGCGCCAGCGTACATACATCATCCCAGCGCTAAACAGCAACACGATGAGTATAGGCTCTAAAATATTGAGTGGTGTACTGCAACCTAATGCATTGGGCACGGCCGCTAAAAAATAACCCAACAACATAAAGCACAGCCACACATAGCTGCGCACGTGTTGGCGCATAATGCTGGGCAAAAAAGCCAGCAGAGGTAACAAATGCAATGCTGCTATAAATAAGTTAGCCGAACGGCCACAGCTGGGGTACATCAATAAGATCAGCACATACAACAGCAGTAAGCTGGCATAGCAAAACAGTACCGTATAAAAAGAATAGCGGCTTAAACGCTGGTATGGGTTTGTCATAATTAACCTACGGGCTGATGCGCTACACACGCTTATTGTTGAAGTTGCAAAGCCAGAGTGGCCACGCGTTTACCTAAAGCTAAGCACAAGGCCTGCTCATCACTATCTAAGAGGCGGCCACTTTGCCCGGCCAAATGAGAGGCACCATAGGGGGTGCCACCGGCCTGTGTTTTCATCAAACCCGGTTCACTGTAAGGCAAGCCCACTAACACCATGCCATGATGCATTAGCGGTAGCATCATACTTAATAAGGTACTCTCTTGGCCGCCGTGCATGCTGGCGGTAGAAGTAAATACTGCCGCCGGTTTATTAATTAGCGCGCCACTTAGCCATAAGCTAGACGTGCCATCAATAAAATATTTTAAGGCCGCTGCCATATTACCAAAACGTGTAGGGCTACCTAGCACTAAACCTGCGCAGTGCTGTAAATCCTCTTCGCTGCAATATAAAGGCCCTTCTGCCGGAATATCATCACTTACAGCCTCACATTCGGTAGATACCGCTGGCACGGTGCGCAAGCGTGCTTCTATACCTGTCACCTGTTCTATACCGCGGCAAACTTGCTGCGCCATGCTGGCCACAGCGCCGTGGCGGCTGTAATACAACACCAATACATAAGGCTTATTCGTCATGCTTAACTCTATTGTTTTGTTTTAAGGTGATAAGACAGCGGCTATAACAGGCCTAGTACGTTTTCGGGTGGGCGACCCAATATCGCTTTTTTGCCCTTCACCACTATAGGGCGCTCGATTAATTTAGGCGAGGCCACCATGGCGGCGATAATTGCAGCCTCATCTAAGCTGGTATCCGATAGGCCATGCTCTTTGTAAGCATCTTCGCCTTTACGTAGTAACTCTCTAGCGCTGATACCTAGTTTTTTTAATAAGCCAGCCAGCTCTTCTGCGCTGGGGGTATCATCTAAATACAACACCACTTCTGGGCTTACGCCTCGATCTTCGATTAGCTGTAAGGTTTGGCGCGATTTTGAACAACGGGGGTTATGGTAAATGGTTACTGTACTCATAAAAACCTCTGTCTCAAGTTAGTTATCTCAGCTTATGGCTAGCAGTAGCGGCTAGCTTGGTTATACTGGCAGCCGCAACGCTAAAACAAAAAGCATTATACATAAAGGACACCGTAAAAAGGCCTATGCTACGCAACCATCACGCTTTTAAATTTATTGCCTATGTTATACGCCAGTATATTAACGATGGTTGTAGCCAACGCGCTGCCGCGCTGACCTATACCAGCTTATTTGCAGTCGTCCCGCTAATCACAGTGATGTACTCGGTGCTGTCGTTTATCCCTCAGTTTCAACACCTGGGCAGTGAAATAGAGAGCTTTGTTTTTGTGCATTTAATGCCCAACTCTGGCCAAAATGTGCAAAGTTATATACACAGCTTTTCACAACAAGCACGCCAGCTTACTAGCGCGGGTATAGCCTTTATTGCCATTACCGCCTGGTTAATGTTGCGCAGCATAGAAGGTATGTTCGAAACTATATGGACAGCCTCCACCAAACGCCGCGGCTTTAATAGCTTTATTATGCACTGGACCATATTAAGCCTAGGCCCCATTTTTTTAGGCTTGGCGCTGCTGGTTGCCACCTATTTAGCATCTATCAAATATATCCACAGCTTCAGCGACTTGCTTTTTGCCACCCCCATACTGCTTTACCTAGCACCCTTTGCCTTAATGGTTATAGGCTTAACGCTATTATTTGCCTTAGTACCTAACTGCCCAGTCAAGACCAAACACGCTCTTATCGGTGCGGTACTCACCACCACCGCCTTTGAAGCGGCGCGCAGCTTATTTAGTTGGCTGGTAGGCTTTACCAGTTTTGAATTAATTTACGGCACCTTTGCCGCCATCCCTTTATTTTTAATCTGGATATACACCAGCTGGTTAATCGTCTTAGCCGGTGCTGAATGGGTACATGCCTTGGGCTATTACCCCGGCGATACAAGCCCTAACCCAGACCATAAAGCCAGTGAGCCACCCCCATGATATTGCGCCTTAGCCTAGCCCTGCTGCTCACCGCTATCAGCGCCTGCGACCCAGCCAAACCCACCACCCACACGGACTTAAGCCTATACGCAGGCCAATGGCTGTTTATTAACTACTGGGCTAGCTGGTGCAAACCCTGCCTAGAGGAAATCCCCGAACTCAACCGCTTCGCCCAGCAACAGGCCCAGCAAGTTAAAGTGTTTGCCGTTAATTTTGATGGCCTACAGGGGAATGAGCTACAGCAGCAGGCGCAAAAATTCGGCATAGACTATATCGTACTAGCGCAAGACCCGGCCCCAGCCCTTAACCTCTCGCTACCCACCGGCCTGCCTACTACCTATGTTTACAATCCCGAGGGCAAGCTGCACAAAACCCTGCTAGGGCCACAGACTATAGACAGCTTACTCGCTGCCATGCAGTAACAGAGATCAAAATTATTGACCGAGACCTATAGCCGCGGTTTAGGCGTTGTCTCTGTACCCAAACTGTCATTTTCCGCTAATCCGCTACCTACCCTGTCATAATTACTCTAGACTTTTAGCTCTTTTAAAACAGTACTGAAACAGCCTTGGAGCTTTTATGTCGTCCCTACCCTTACAGCAGCAACCATTAGCCCTTAGCAATTTAGAAGCCTGCCCCTCATTTGGCGAACCCATAGGTGAGCTACCCAAGCAAACCTATAGCGGCTTTTATGAAAAAGACGGCATCTCCATGGGCACTTGGGAGTGCGAGCCAGGCAAACTTAAACTCAACCTAGAAGTCACCGAGTTTTGCCATATTCTTAAGGGCCACTGGATACTCACCGCCGACAGCGGCGAAGTCACCGAAGTGAAAGCCGGAGACAGCTTTGCCTTTAACAAAGGCTGGCAGGGCACTAGTGAGGTAGTAGAAACCGTACGTAAGGTTTTCACCATCATTGAATAACTAATAGCCATTTGCTTATGCCTCAGGCCTTTGAGGTATAAGTATTCAGTTTTAATAGCGTAAGCCTCTTATTAATACGCCCTCCCTCTAAGTACCCTCTTCATTATCCCTATTTAGTCCTAGAACTAGGGATCTTAGCTGCCCTCAGATGGCTATAATTTATACAAACCACAGCCCATGAGGGACTAATAATGAAAAGGCATTTTTATATTACCGACAACCTAGACGACCTAGAGCAGGTCGAGCAGGAGCTGGAAAGCAGCGGTGTCGACACACCGCAAATTCATATTCTTAGCGAACATGATGCCGAGGTAAAAAACCATCACCTGCACGAAGTTGAAGCGGTGCTCAAAAAAGATGTGGTTCACTCCATGGAGATAGGTGCCGTCACTGGCGTTATCGCTGCCATTGTTGTTTTAGTGGTGGCCTATATGGCAGGCTGGACCGAATCTGCCGCTGGCTGGATACCCTTTATATTCCTTGCCGTTGTGCTGCTAGGCTTTTGCACCTGGGAAGGCGGCTTGTTTGGTATACAAGAGCCCCACTACCAATTCAAACGCTTTCAAGAGGCCCTGCGCGAAGGTAAGCATGTGCTGTTTGTGGATGTAGACACCAAGCAAGAAAATACCCTCTGCCAAGTCGTCAGCCGACATCCTCAATTACAAATAGCCGGCATAGGCGAAGCCACCCCCGAATTGGTGGTAGAGGCACAAAAAAAATGGCGCAGCTTTATGAAAGCGATGCCCTAGGCCGCCACCTTAACCACCTCTTAGCTATGCCCCATACTAGGCCCTAGCTTTAGCCCTTAACCACAGCCTCGCTGTGGTTTTTTATGGCCGCAAAACACAGTCGCGGTTCACTCTGCAATCCGTTAGAATCCCCTCTGGATTTATTTAGCTTTAGGCACAGGCCCTGTTTATGTACGTATTTTCTGTTAACGCCACTACTCCCCAGCCCTTTGATGATTTTAAAGCCGGTGATGTTGTCCCTTTTATGGTGTATCTCAACTTTAAAGACCTCAGTGGTGCCGAGCTACTGTGCAAATTTTATGTGGAGCAAGCGGGCTTTGAGAAAGTTGCTATCGATAAGCGTAAAATGATCGCTGAACAATTTTTAAGCGACCCCAAACTCATCGCCGCTGACCCCACTATGAAAGACGCCATGGAAACTGGCTACGCCATTCAAGTTTTTAGCGCCCATTAATTTAACTGGTAACACGACTCTCTTATGCCTTTAAACCATTGCATACTGCACAAACTCGAACGCAGCGCTCCCGGCGGCGACATTAGCAGCCAACTGAGCAGCGAAGAAGCCAATAGCAGCGGCCCTATTTTTTCCCTGTTTGAGCAGCTCAAGCACAGCTTTCAACGCTCGGCGCAAAAACAATTTGGCCACTTTGATGGCGGCCTAGAAGAAAACCCGCTGCCGCAATGGATAAAGCAACAACAGCAAGAGTCCATTAGCTTTATCAGCCTTAGCCAAAACCTAGTAAGCGACTTAAGCGATAAGCTAGACAGCAGCGAAGATGCTTTTAGCGCTCATGTTTTAGTGGCCTTAGAAACAGTGATGGAGCAACAACTGCTTTATGTATTCTGGCTGGAACACAGCGAAGCCTTGTACATAGACTCCAATCTAGAAGTCAGTACCAGCAGCTTTATCAACAGCAAAAAAATGCACTACGCCATTAAGTGTCATCTCAGCGAATGGCTGCAAGAAGACAGTCAAAAATACCTGTCTATGATTACCAGCCGCGGTAACAAAGTACTTACCGATGCATTCACTAAAAGCATAGGCTTTGCGGTAGGGGTAGATGTAAAAAGCGAAACCAAAGAATTTTTAAACATAGTTAGTGAATTCGCCGCCGCGCTACCCGAAGAACAAGCCAAAGACTATAAAGAAAAAATTATAGATTACTGCGTAGAGCGCGATAGCGTAGGCGAGCCGGTAGTCATTAAAGAACTGTCCAGCCAGCTCAATGAAGCGGCACCGCTGGAGTTTTCTAGTTTTGTTAGCGATAAACAGGAAACGCCTCTAGCCGCCATACACACCGACCGCAGCAGCCTAAAACGTTTTATACGCTTTTTTGGCCGCGATAAAGATATGAGCATTAGCTTTTCATCGGGGCGTTTTGGCAGTGACATTACCTTTGACGAAATGTCAGGCCGGCTTACCCTCAATGAAATCCCCAAATCCCTGCGTCAGCAATTAAACAAACACAACAAGCCACAGGCCGCAGCCAGTGAGCAACAAGAAGACGAATAAGCTGTATGTTTGAGAAACAGGACTTAGTCAGCATAGCCACTATGGCTATGCCCTTTGGTAAATACCAAGGCAGACCCTTAATTGATTTGCCCGAAGACTACCTACTGTGGTTTGCCAAAAAAGGTTGGCCCGAGGGCAAGCTGGGCGGGCTGCTGCAACTCACCTTGGAAATTAAAATCAATGGTTTGGAAAGCGTAATAGAGCCGCTCAAAAAATAACGGCCTATGCCGACATCTCCCCCCTCCTCACTACCCTAGCTCTATGCACTCTCCTTTTAGTAACAGCCCTTGCTGAACAGTTTTTACTAATAGCGACCCAGCTATTTTGCCAAAGCTAGATTTAGGCCAAAGCACAACGTTTTCGACAAGAAACAGCAGCGACCAACTCCTAAGCCAGCTCCCGGCCGGGGCTATAGGCCCGTTTAATAGCCAGCTACAATCACAGGCAATACTTTAATAGTTATGACCTATAAAACCACGCCTACCCCGCATAAATCAGCATCCCTAGAGTATAAAATAAACACAAAAAATAACTTGCATTAACTGTATAGATAACTATGCTGTACACACATACAGTATGTATACAAACACAGACTCTATAACAACCGACCACCTAAATAAGATAACGGTGCCTAGCACCACCAAGCAGCTGGAGACTACCATGAACAAATCTGTATTCACCCCCGTTAACTACCGCCAGTTCCGCCAGTTTTTAAGCACTATCGATGGCAACAAAATTAAAGGTAAAGGTTACGAAACCTCTATCTACGATAACCGCCGCACCATACAGGCCATAGTACATGCCGCCGCCATAGACGAAAATGGTCGCTGCTACCCCGCCGAATACTTTATCCGCAACCAAGGCCACGGCGGTTCGGTAATGATGGCGGCCTAAGCCCTATTTACAGACATACACAGCTTTACTCCAGGCACTGTTTTAGCAAGGACGCTTCTTTTTTACAGGCCAGCCTGCGGTATTTACGGTACACTGCGCCGCTTTCTCTCAGCACATAGACTGCAGTGACCCATGGCCCAAAAAGCAACCATATTCAAAGCTCAGCTTAATATTGCCGATATGGACAGGCATTATTACCACGAGCACAACCTCACCATCGCCCGTCACCCTTCTGAAACTGACGAGCGCATGATGCTTAGGCTGGCAGCCTTTGCCCTTAACGCCGATGAGCAGCTGCAACTCACCAAGGGCCTTAGCAATGATGATGAGCCCGACCTATGGCAAAAAAGCCTCTCCGATGAAATTGTGCATTGGATAGATTTAGGCATGCCCGACGAAAAGCGTATACGTAAAGCTTGCGGCCGCGCGCAAAGGGTCACTATCGTCTGCTATGGCGGTAACCCCGCTGAACACTGGTATGAAAAAAATGCCAACGCCCTACAACGCTGTCAGAACTTAACCATCATCAATATAGCCAGCGAAGAAAGCCAAGCCTTAACTGAACTGACCCAGCGCACCATGCACCTACAGTGCAATATTCAGGATGAGCAACTGTGGTGTAGCAGCGAGCAAGGCAGCGTTACCCTCACCCCCCAATACTGGCTACGCCGTTAACCCGCTGCCATGCCTTACCTGCATTTAATTTTACATATAGTCGTGCCGCTGGCTGTGGCGATCATCGCCTTCAGGGCGCAGTGGCAGCGCGCTTTTTGCATTATGCTAGCCACCATGCTGGTCGATACAGACCACCTATTGGCCACCCCGCTATACGACCCCCAACGTTGCAGCATAGGCTTTCACCCCCTACACCAATACTGGGCCATAGCTGTTTATGTCACGGCCTGTTTTTACAAGCCCAGCCGCTTAATCGGTTTAGGGCTGGTTATACACATGCTGCTAGATGGCATAGACTGCCTCTAAGCCCCCGCTTTAATGCCAAATCCTAGACACAAAAAAAGCCTTAATACTGAGTATTAAGGCTAATAGGGATGATGGACCTGGTTACTGCTCTTTCACTGCGTCTACGACAACGCTTACATCTACTACTTTAAATCGGTTTGCTAGCCCACGCTGCGCAGCTGGCTACTATTATGACTGTGTACCTCGCCACCATAACTAATTAACCGCTGGGATTTCATTAGCGCCAAGGTGGCGGGATCTACGGAATCTAAAAAGGCATCAAACTGGCGGCTAATACCGGGGTCGCGGGTTTGGTCACAGTAACGAATCAAGGCGCGCATATCGTTTTCATCGCTTAGGCGACACTTCTCACCGGTTTTACCCGTTACCACCAAACCCAAACGGTATAGATGAAAAATGCTGGACTGTGTAAATATTATGCTCATGAGAGTATCCTACTGTCGGAGGTGCCCCTAAGCTAAAAAGGGCTAAGTGCTGTCAGTAAAGCCCTTGGCCGCTCACTTGTCATGGCCGAACCGCGATATTAACCACTCCATACCCAGGAATGAGAGCAGCGTCACATCACTATAGTGACAGCGCCGTCCTAACAACTTTTATCAGTTTGATTTTTTCAAAAAAGCATAAAAAAAGCACAGCTTGCGCTGTGCTTTTTCAATGACGTAATGCTACTTAGCTTATAGGTATTAGCCCTAAAAGGCTTAAGCACTTAGGTTTTTGGCAGCGTAACGCCAGTTTGGCCTTGGTATTTACCGCCTTTATCTTTGTAGCTTACATCGCACACTTCATCTGACTCAAAAAACAACATTTGCGCAATACCTTCGTTAGCATAGATTTTTGCCGGCAAAGTAGTGGTATTCGAAAACTCTAAGGTGACATGGCCTTCCCACTCTGGTTCTAACGGTGTGACGTTAACAATAATGCCACAGCGAGCATAAGTGGATTTACCCAGGCACACCGTCAACACGCTGCGCGGTATACGAAAATACTCGACTGTGCGTGCTAAGGCGAAAGAGTTGGGGGGGATAATACACTCGTCCCCCACCATATCCACAAAGCTGTTTTCATCAAAGTTTTTAGGATCTACCGTGGCAGAGTGCACATTGGTAAACACTTTAAACTCATTAGAGCAGCGCACATCATAGCCATAACTGGAAGTACCATAAGAGATTAAGCGATCGCCATTTTCACCATAACGTACCTGGCCCGCCTCAAAAGGCTCTATCATGCCATGCTGCTCTGACATACGACGTATCCAATGATCTGATTTAATACTCATGCGGTTTCCTATCTCTGTGTCTCTAACTCATTAAACAATTAATCGTTGCTTATCACTATCTCTGGCATCGCGGAGCTGGCCAGTGAGTGGCGCAGTGCCAACTGGGCGGCCATATTACGCGCAATGTCGCCATAAAGAGAAGCAATTTCCCCCTCAGGCTCAGCAATCACCGTAGGCCTGCCGGCATCGGTTTGCTGACGAATAGTAAGTGATAACGGCAGCGCACCCAATAGTGGCACCCCATATTGCTGGGCTATGCGCTGGCCACCGCCCTCACCAAAAATATGCTCTTGATGGCCGCAGGCGCTGCAAATATGGGTGGCCATATTCTCTACTACCCCCAATACCGGCACATTCACCTTCTTGAACATCTCTATGCCTTTTTTAGCATCCAACAGCGCGATATCCTGCGGCGTGGTGACGATTACCGAGCCCGCTACCGGCACCCGCTGCGATAAGGTCAGCTGTATATCACCAGTGCCCGGTGGCATATCAATAATCAAGTAATCCAAATCCTGCCAATGGGTTTGACGCAACAGCTGCTCTAAAGCACCACTGGCCATGGGGCCGCGCCATACCATGGGGGTTTGCTCAGTCACCAAGTAAGCCATAGACATACTCTGCAAACCTAGCGCGCACACTGGCTGCATACCCTTTTCACCATGGGGCTCGGGCCTAGTACCTTCGGCAACACCTAGCATCAGCGCCTGACTGGGGCCGTAGATATCGGCATCTAACAAGCCCACCTTGGCACCATCGCGCACTAAGGCTAGGGCAATATTAACCGCCGTGGTGGACTTACCCACCCCGCCCTTACCTGAAGCCACCGCAATAATATTTTTTACCCCCGCCAAAGCCTGTTGATTTGCGGGGGTGGGGTTGGTGGTAATCTGGCTAGTAATCGCTACCGTGACACTGAGACCGGGTAGTGCTTGCTCTATATGTTGCGCTATTGCCGCCTCGCGCTGCGCCTGCACACTGTGCATGGGGTAAGGTAGCTCTAGCGATAAATTCAGCGTGTCACCACTAAACGTCATCGCCTTAATGGCTTGCACATCCAACAAACTGCGTTGTAAATGTGGCTCCACATAGCTTAATAAACATTCTTCAACGTGCTGCTGGCTGTACTGACTCATGTTAAAACCCACTGCTGGTAAACGATAAACGGGGGCCAGTATACGCGGGCTTTGGCCATAGGTAAAAAAGCCTGTTAAATAAAGCTGTTAGCGAAAATTTGCACATGAAATATCCGCTCAAAACCGCTATAGTAGCGGGCTTTAAACGACTATCTCACAAGCAGCGTGCGCGCAGCACCCATTCAACATCTATTCAAGCACCCCAGGTAAGGTAAGCAAACCACTATGTCAGAGCAGCAGCACACGGCCCGCAAAATCCTCGTCACCAGCGCCCTACCCTACGCCAACGGTTCATTGCATTTAGGGCACTTGCTAGAGACCATACAAACTGACATCTGGGTACGTTTTCAAAAGCAACGCGGCCACCAGTGCACCTATGTTTGCGCCGACGACGCCCACGGCACCGCCATTATGCTCACCGCCGAAAAGAACGGCCTCACCCCCGAGCAGCAAATTGCCAATGTGAAAGCCGAGCACGAAAAAGATTTTGACGGTTTTTTGATAGACTTTGATAACTACCACACCACCCACAGCGAAGAAAACAAAATCCTGTCGGAAGATTTCTATAAAAAACTACTCGCCAACGGTCATATCGCCAGCCGCGAAATCACTCAGTTATTTGACCCCGAAAAAGAGTTGTTCTTGGCCGACCGTTACATCAAAGGCACCTGCCCCAAATGTAAAACCGACGACCAATACGGCGACAACTGCGAAGCCTGTGGGGCCACCTACAGCCCGGCTGATTTAATCGATCCTAAATCAGCCATCTCAGGTGCAACCCCGGTTGAGAAGCAATCGACCCACTACTTTTTAACCCTAGCCTCCTTTGAAGACATGTTAAAAGAGTGGACCCAAAGTGGCCGCCTACAACCGCAAATCGCCAACAAGCTTAACGAATGGCTAGAACCTGGCCTGCAAGAGTGGGACATCTCCCGCGATGCACCCTACTTTGGTTTTGAGATTCCCGATGCGCCGGGCAAATACTTTTACGTATGGCTGGACGCCCCCATAGGCTACATGGCCAGTTTCAAAAACTACTGCGATAACGCCGCTATCAATACCAACGGCCTTAGCTTTGAAGAATTTTGGGGCAAAGATTCAGATGCCGAGCTTTACCACTTTATCGGTAAAGACATCATCAACTTCCACGGCTTATTCTGGCCCGCCATGTTGGAATCTGCGGGTTACCGCAAGCCTACCGCGATTTTTGCTCATGGTTTTCTAACCGTTAACCAGCAAAAAATGTCTAAGTCACGCGGCACCTTTATCAAAGCGCAAACCTACCTTGAGCACTTAGATGCCGAGTACCTGCGCTACTACTACGCCGCCAAGCTGTCAGCAGCCGTTGACGATATAGACTTAAACCTCACCGACTTTGTGCAACGGGTTAACTCTGATTTGGTCGGCAAGGTCATCAACATCGCCAGCCGCAGCGCCAAGTTTATTACCAAGAAACACGATGGCATTATGGCTGCCGAATTAGATAACCCCGAGTTATGGCAACAAGGCGTAAGCAAAGGCGAAGAAATCGCCAAGCACTTTGAGCAGCGCGAATACAGCAAAGCCCTACGCGAAATCATGGCACTGGCCGATGCCACCAACGAATACTTCGACAGCCAAGAGCCATGGGCACTAGCTAAGCAAGAAGGCCAAGAGCAAAAGGTACTGGCCATTAGCTCGCAGTGCGTCAACATGTTCCGCCTCATCATGACCTACTTAAAGCCCATCTTGCCGATAACTGCCGCCAAAGCCGAAGCCTTCTTAAACTGCGAATTGCTGTGGGTGGGCGACATAAAGCCTTTACTCAGTCATCAAATCAACAAGTTCAAACCGATGATGTCACGCATAGAAATCGAAAAAGTCGACGCCATTATAGAAGCCAGCAAATCAGATCAGGCCGACGAAGCCGCTAAAACTGACAAGAAAGCTGAGAAAAAAGCCAAACAACAGAAGCTCTCTAGTCAAAACAAGGCCGAGCCAGAAACACCCAGCGAAATCGAATTTGAAGACTTCGCCAAGGTAGACCTGCGCATCGTCGAGATTATCAATGCGGAACATGTCGAAGGTGCCGATAAGTTATTGAAATTAACATTGAACCTGGGTGAAGAGCAAAAACAAGTATTTGCCGGTATCAAGAGCGCCTACGCGCCAGAGGATTTAATAGGCAAGTTGACGGTGATGGTGGCGAACTTGAAACCACGTAAGATGCGTTTTGGCATGTCGGAGGGCATGGTGTTAGCAGCAGGGCCAGGGGGCGAGGATATTTGGTTGTTGGAACCGCATATAGGGGCACAGGCGGGGATGCGGGTTAAGTAGCCTATAGGTTTTCTTTTCCCTTAGCTCTTGGTTTTAGAGTAAGGGTTTCGCCCTGCTGGGCGAAACAAATGCTTAGCTAAAAAAGGCCAAACAGAAACAAACAGAGCAAAAACATGGATACCGGGTCAAGCCCGGTATGACAAACAACACAAACGCAAACACGTCATTCCGGCGAAAGCCCACAACTGTCCGGAATAATCATCACAAAGCTAA
>TARA_R110002096_G_scaffold436056_1_pt1 | contig 99926 bp, 98 predicted proteins | sample TARA_R110002096 | Tara Oceans TARA_R110002096 (sample SAMEA4397295) | marine metagenome | biome: Polar Biome; feature: [DCM] deep chlorophyll maximum layer (ENVO:01000326); material: water (ENVO:00002006), including particulate matter (ENVO:01000060) such as... | depth 35 m
AATATAGCAGAAGATGGGGACTTTTCACACAGTCTGGACCCAAAGTAGACGTTTAATCCTTCTTGCCTGAAAATTCTATATGTGATTAATTAAAGGACGAGCGTACAGATATTTGCAATGGCCATAGATCAAGTATGAAAACGAATTGAAATGGTTCTATAGATTAAGTTAAGCGAAATGGGGACATAGTGATACATTGGAATATAAAACGTATTAGAAGCAGTATTGGCGTTTTCATAAATAGAACAGTACCTATATTGTTTTTTCTCTTCGTCATTTATATTTGTGCAATTGACACCCCAATTATAGAAAGTGGTCAAATTGGTCACCTAACAGTAATCTTTTATTATTTGGTTTATGTAGTTAGTATTCTTTTTTATGGCTTAGGTTTGCTAATTAGAGGGCAGATAAATGATCAAGCCGTGGTCTTTGTGTATTGGATAGTAACCGGATTATTCCCTTTATTTTTTACAGTGTACGGTTTTGGTGGACCAGATTAATGGTGGATGGAATAGTTTAAACATCCGATGGATTTTAACCTATTTCAACGTCTGCTTTGGGTCGAAAGCGGACACTCAGAAAATAGCGAGGGTTGCGTTGTGGTGTTACTCAAATAATGTTGAATAACTCTGATTGGTTTTGGTGCTTTGACTTGTTTTAATTTTGATAGTGATGGTGTGTTTTATGGTTATTATGCTAAAGGCATAGCGCACTTCGAGAGGAGTTGATGTTATCGCATAAAAAAAGCGGGTAAAAACCCGCTTTTTCGTACAAAACTATTCTTTTAGACTAGATCCGGTCTATAAGATCGTTTTTTTTTGATCGTCTGATCTCGCATCGCTATTTGCAGAAACAACTTTGGTTGCCGCAGATGTTGGTGCAGCATTTGCGCCGCTATTCTGGTGGCTCAGGTTACCTTCGATGTAGGCGCCAGCTTCGATGCTGAGCGTCTGATGACAAAGGTCACCAGTAATTTTTGCGGATTTTTCAACGCGGATATTGCGGCCAGTGATGCTACCTTTAACGGTACCTTTAACAATCACGTCGTCGGCGCTTATCTTGCCTTTTACTGTGCCGTGCTCACCAACGGTGACACTATTGCTTTTTACGTCACCTTCAACTGTGCCATCAAGTTGAATTTCTCCAGATGTGGATACATTTCCCTTGATGACTACATCTGAACTAATGATAGATGGAACTGAATTTGCAGGTGGTTTCATTGGCTTGTCTTCCTTCGGTGTCATAGTTGATCTCTTATCAACTGTCGTATTTTTGTTGTTTGATTTTTTGAACATCTTTCGCTGCCTTCAATACCTTTAAAGGGTCGATCGGTTTACCATTAAACCAGATCTCGTAATGAAGATGAGTGCTAACGCTTCTTCCCGTACTACCCATAAGGCCAATAAGTTGATTATCCGTAACTTCCTCACCCTTTTTGACCTTTACTTGCGAAAGATGGCCATATTTAGACCGAAATCCATTTCCATGATCAATTTCAACAAAAAGTCCAAAAGAACCATTTCTTCCCGCCTTGACAACAACACCTGGTCCACCTGCCATGATTGGTGTTTTGTGCCAGCCAGCCATGTCTAATCCCTTGTGGCTAGCCCACTTTTTGGTTAGTGGGTCGCGGCGCATGCCAAATTTGCTTGATACATAATGTTTTTCAGGTGGGGTTGAAGTCGGAAGATGAGCAATTGCCATTTCCAGATCCGCAAGGTTGCTTCTTTTGTTATAGAGTTCATCAAACGCACTACTATCAACACCCTCGTCGTTAAGGCCATTTTCTATGCCAATAAAAGGACCACCCTGTGCTTTAGTGGATGGCAGATTGCTTGCAAGTGCCAGCATTTCTTCTTCCGCAAGGCCAGCACTCTCAAGTGCGTCTTTTAGGAATGTGAGTTTGCTATCGACAGCGGCGGTCATCATTTTCACAGTTTTGGTTTGCTGCATCTCAATGTGTTTGAGGCCAACATAAATGCGGTCGAGCCCTTCATCACGAATCATATTTCGCGCTTCATTGTCGTTGGAATCATCGAAATCATCATCGACAAAGTCTGTATCATCTGTGGTGATACTGTCACCAGTATCGATCACAGTGTCATCCTCATCAAGGACCTGTTGGATATATTGCTGACGCTGCTCCAACGCGATGGCGGATTTCTGAATATCATTCTTTAATTGATTATATTGGTTTTCAAGTGCTTCATAGTCGCGGTTCGCGACAGCGACTTCGACGTCTTTCTCGTCAATTATTTCCGTGATATAGACATAATTATAGGAAGCGACAGTAAACCAAGAGAAAAACCCAACCAGCATAACGCTGCCAAGAATCTGTATTTTCTGTGAAATTGTGACGAATCGCACATCACCATTTGTCCTGAAATAAAGTTGCCTATCAGGAAAATAGATATCTGCTTTCTCACTCAACCATTTGGTAACGTTACTTATTTTCAATTCCCGCTCTCATAAATTAAAATTCTGCCCAATTGAATTTATTATATTATGGACGAATCGTTAAAAACTAACCCAAACATGATATCAAAAAATTAAGGAAAGCAAACATATTTAACTAGTTATTTTAGGATTTAACCAGTGGAATGTAGAAACTTTCGCTTAAACCCGCCAGATTTCTGGCTTCTACATTAAACGGTGGCTTGAGACTTCCTGCGAAATATTTGTTGACCAGTTGCTGATATGCTTGTTCTGGCACAAGACCGTTTTTGTCGCATTGATACCTGAACCATTTTCCGCCAGCCTTCACATGATCAATTTCTTCACGGTAAATGGTATCTAGGGCTTGGACGCTTGCCAGGTCATCGGCCGCTTTAAATTTTTTGATAATCGCTGGTGTGACATCAAGCCCGCGTGCTTCGAGAACCAACGGTACAATCGCGAGGCGGGCACATAGATCATGAGCGGTGCTTTCAGCCGATTGCCAAAGGCCGTCATGGGCGGGTAGGGCACCGTAATAGCTGTCAAATTCAAGTAACCTTTGTTCAAGCAGATCAAAATGACGTGCTTCATCATCGGCAACCTTTATCCAATCATCGGTAAAGTCACGAGGCATATCAGCGCCAAAACGAAGAACGATGTCCCATGCCAGATCAATGGCGTTTAGTTCAATATGGGAAATGGCGTGGAGCATGGCAATACGGGCGGCGCGCGCCTTCGCGTTTCTGCGCCGGGGCATATCTTTGGGGGCAAGCAGCTCTGGTCTTTCGGGGCGGCTAGGCCGTGTTGGCGCATCATGATCAAATTTGAAATCCAGTTCACCCGAAAACCAGGCCTTGCTTCCAAGGTGAGTTAAGCGGACTTTTTCTGCGGCACTATCGGCTTTTAAGCAGGCAAGGGCTGCGGCAGCAACTGTTGACGGCGTTCTCGTCATAATGCTTTTACGGCGTCCAGTACGTCTTCCACATGGCCGTTTACTTTAACCTTTCGCCAAACCTTTTTAATGGTGCCATCTTTGCCGATGAGAAATGTGGCACGCTCGATTCCCATATATTCGCGGCCCATAAATTTCTTCAATCCCCAAACCGTATAATCTTCACATAAGCTACCGTCTTCATCCACCAGCAACTTTATGGTGAGATTTTGTTTTTTGATAAAATTTTGATGCTTTTTAACACTGTCTTTTGAGGCACCAAGAATTATGGTATCATGCGCTTCAAAATCAGATTTTAACTGACTAAAGCCAATGCTTTCCTTGGTGCATCCGGGGGTGTTATCTTTTGGATAAAAGTAAAGTACGATATTTTTATCTGCAAAATCAGCGAGACTGACGCGATTGCCAGTTTCATCAGGCAGATTAAAGTCTGGGGCTTTTTGGCCAATTTCAAGCATTATTATTTCCTGTTCTAATTTTTGTTATCTAGGGGTGGGATTGGATCAAGCGGGTCCAACTCCATGGATGGCGTTTCAACAATTTCATAATATAAATTATGGATGAAGTTTTGATTTTCAAGAATGAGGTCCTCAATCTTTTCAGGTTCACTATCAAAACGGTTGGCGAGGGTGAGTAGTAAAGCGTAGGGCTTTGCCTGCTCCGTATCGTCATTGTCCAAGCATAGTCTTAGCATCGCTTGTATCGCCTGCAGAATATGGGTTGCGTTATAAAGTTCGTCAGCAATTTTCTGTTCGATAAGGCCCGCCTTTGACAGGCTCGATATTTGATCCAGAGTGTTTTTCTTTAATATCTCTGGATGAGTGGATCCGTGCTTCAAAAGCAGATACTGGCAAATAAATTCCACATCAATGATGCCACCGCGAATATGTTTCATAGCCCAGATATTGTTGGTGGCAAAATTATCAATCAGGCGGTGCCGCATTTTGGAGACTTCATTGAGCAGATTATTTTGATCACGGTTCTTGTGGCTGAGGATTTTGAAAATACAGTCTTCAATCTTTGCCTTGAGCGCATCCGGACCAGCGATCACACGGCCGCGGGTCAAAGCCATATGTTCCCATGTCCAGGCTTGGCCTCGTTGATATTCAGCAAAACTTGCAATAGATACTGCAAGTGGTCCCGCTGTACCAGATGGGCGCAAGCGCATATCCACTTCGTACAGTTTTCCTTCACCAGTAAGGGCAGTGATGCCATTGATGAAATTTTGTGACAGTCTCGCATAATAATGATTGACGCTGAGCGGTTTGGCACCATTTGAATGAGCAGTCATATCTTCAGCGTCATATATCAGCACCATATCGACATCTGAGGTTGTCGTCAGCTCATACCCGCCGAGTTTTCCCATAGCAAGTATACAAATGGATGAGTTTTCAACCACGCCATGTTTTTTAGCAAACTCCTGACTTACGCGTTCGAGCATGGCACTTAATGATGTTTCTGCGAGATAGCTCAGGGTTTTTGCACATTCTTTGACATCAATATCGCCTTTCAATATCTGAAGGCCGACCTGGAATTTTCCTTCATTGTTCCACTTTCGACTGATATCAAGCACATCCTGAAAATCAATTGCAGTACTCAGCTGTTCTTCAAGGCTGGCTTTCAGTTGTTCGAGCGAGGAATTGTTTTTAAATGTTTCTGCGCTTAAGACACTATCAAGCATTAGGGGGTTTCTAGATAGCTGATTGGCAAGGGACGGTGCAATGCCGGTTATTTGCGCCAACAAATCAAGAAGCCACGGCTGGGCTTTAATAAAAGAAAAGAGTTGAACGCCCGAGGGCAGGCGCGAGAGAAAGTCATCGAATTTAGTGATCCCCGCCTCCGGGTCTTCGTGTTGACCAAAAGCAGTAAGAATATCAGGCACCAATTGCTTCAAGATAGACCTTGCACGGTCGGTGCGGCACGCGCGGTATCTTCCCAACTGCCAGTTCTGGATTAGCTTATATATCTTTGTCGCATCCTTAAAACCCGCATCTTCAATAGCCCGAAGGGTTTGTGGGTGATAGGCATCCAGCGGAAACAAAAGACTATCATCGCTCTCACCGGTTTGGTTTGTATCCTGCAATAGGCTATTAAATAAATCATGGACGCAGTTCAGATGGCCGAGAAATTCTTTTTCAAATTGTCCTATATCCGCATAGCCCATAAACTTGGTAATGCGCAGCAAGTCTTCATCAGATGTTGGAATTTCGTGTGTTTGATCATCATTGATCATTTGTAAACGGTGTTCGAGGGTACGAAAATAGATATAGGCGTCCTGGAGAATATCGTTCTGTGCGTCATCCAGTTTTTCACAGCTAACCAATGCATCAAGAGCCATCTGGGTTGGTGCAATACGCAGTGCCGGCTCGCGACCGCCGGAAATAAGTTGGTGGATTTGAGCGTAAAATTCAATTTCACGGATGCCACCGCGGCCAAGTTTTACATCATGTCCAGCAAGGTTGATATCTACGTGACTGTGGTGCTCATGAATAAGGTTCTTGATGGCATGGATATCATCAATGGCTGCATAATCAAGATGCCTACGCCAGACAAATCCTCTGATCCTTTCAAGGAAGCCTTGCCCAGCAGCCATGTCGCCAGCGACGGGGCGGGCCTTTATCATAGCAGCGCGTTCCCAATTTAAGCCGACGCTTTGATAATAAAATTCTGCTCCCTCCATAGAAAGAGCGACCGGTGTTGCCCCGGGATCAGGGCGTAGACGCAGGTCGCTACGAAACACATAACCGTCAGCGGTTCTGTCCGACATAATTTTGACCAGTTTTTGGGTGAGTTTCACGAAAAAGTCCTGAGCACTGCGCCGGCCCGTGTATTTTACAATGTCGTTATCGAATAGCACAATCAGATCAATATCACTGGAATAATTGAGTTCATAACCGCCTAGCTTTCCCATAGCCAGAACCACATATCCGGAGTTTTCACTGACATTTTCACCGTGGGTGTGACCAAGGTCTCCTGTTTCCAGAGCATTTTTTATCAAGAAGTTTACGGCCAGTTCTAGGGAGGTTTGTGCAAATTTACTTAAGGTGCTGGTTATTTCGTTAAGTGACCAAATGCCAGCGAGGTCAGAAAAGGCGATGGTTAGGGCGATTTCCGCCTTAGAAATTCTAAGCTCTCGCATCAGATCATTAATGCTGGAAACGGATGTTGCGTTCTTTTTTAGTTTGTCAAATAACTCGCCGATCAGAACATCAGGACGCTGCTCGAGCAGATTGATGGCAAATTCTGGATATTTAAAAAGCAGGCTCGTCAGGTACGGACTGTTTGAAAAGATAGCGAGAAGTAATTTTTCACAGTCATTTTTCTCAATTACGTTTTTAATATCAATGGGATAAGTTTCATTGTAAAGTGCGCAGAAATCCGTTATTTTCTGATGTGCGAACTCTTCATCTAAAATTAAGGGGAAATGACTAGAGTTTTTTGATGTATCCATTAACATCTTCGACATATAAACGGGTCCCAAAATCATATTATTGACATGTTTATTATATAGTTAGCATCATTGCCTGTGTTAACCAAACAAACTATTTGGATTTTAAGAGAAATATAGAGTGCTAAAACCAATTAGATATACAGTGAAGTTTTTAATGTCGTTTATGGCCATCATGACCATTGCGATGCTGCTGTTTATCTGGCGGGTCAGTAACGGCCCGGTTGAGCTTGATGGCTATTCACCATTTCTTAGAAATATCCTTATTGAGCAAGGAATTGCTCAGAATGTGGTTTTTGACCGCAGTATTTTAACATGGCGCACAGCAGAAAATAACCCAGCAGGGAATAGCAGTTTTGAGGTCAGGTTTTTGAATGTAGAAATCGAAAACCCTGAAACCTCTCTTACCGTCAACATTCCCGAAGCGGGGCTCCAATTTAGTCCTACCGCTCTTTTTCGAGGGGTTCTAGCCCCAACCTTTGTAGAGTTTAGTGGTCTTGAACTCGATCTGATATTAGCCAAGGAAGCCTGGAACGGGGAACCATTTAATCAGGAAGTGTTTGTCGCGACCATGCGCGCCTATATTGAAGATTTTAATAAGTCACCCAATTTGCTTCCGCGTCTCACCAGACAAATTATGTCTCCGCCGAGCACTCAAAGCACTACAGGCTATCTGCAGCAGCTGACTCTCGCAGGTACTGAAATTAACCTGACCGATGAAATTTCCGGAAATAGTTGGCAGATTCCCGACGCCATGCTGGATATTAAAAGGATTGACGAAGGCTTGAGCCTGCTTCTTGAAGGGGCGATTGATTTTGAAGATCAAAATGATATTCCGCTCTCCATGTCGGTCCAATATAATATAGCACGGGAAAAAGCTACCACCCAAATTAGATTTTCCGACTTTGTTCCCACCAACATTGCAGGCGAGGTTGAGGGGTTGTCGCCCCTTGCGACCCTTGATATTCCGGTAAGCGGTATTGTTAATTTCTCTATTAATAAAGATTTAGAGCTACCGGTTTTTGATTTCGAATTTGATGTCGGCCAAGGGCTTATCAATCCGGGAAACCTTTATCGTGACCCTATTATCATTGATGAAGCGACCCTGACGGGCCAATTTATTGCCGCCACCGATGAGATATCCATTGAAGATTTTTTCCTTCAGTTTGACGGTGCGCGTGTAAATGCTGAGGGTTCCGTAGGTAGCATTCGAAACAACCCGGATGTAATGATCACTGCCGACGTCGAAAATATGCCGCTTGTTAATCTTAAAACATATTGGCCGCCGGAACTCCTGAAAAACGCTCGCATTTGGATCGAAAATAATATCACAGGGGGTATGATTAATGATGGTGTGATTGACGTTAATATCCGCCCTGAAATGTGGGCGCTGGAACAGCTCCCGGATGATAGTTTTATATTTAACTTCAATGTTACCGGTGGTACTTCGCATTTTTTAAAGCCGATGCCACAACTTACTGAACTGACAGGAAAGGCAACGCTTCGCCTCAATCATTTTTTGCTGATTGTAGACAGTGGTAAAGTTGAAAATGTCGAAATTCACGATGGCGTGCTTAATTTTATTGATATTTCAAAAAAAGGCCTTGCTGTTGCTCATTTTGAGCTTCCAATTAGCGGCCGGGTCGAAGAAATCCTTAGGGTGATTGATTATAAACCACTGGGTTATCCGAGCCTATATGGTATTGAGCCGGATACGATCATGGGGGATGCAGAAAGTTATCTAACCCTTGATTTTCCACTCATTAAAGAACTTAAAATGAAAGATGTGGTCTTTGACGTTCAGGCGGACGTGGCATCGCTTAATATTCCGGTGCTCTCAGATAATATTGCTATTTCTGACGGCTCCATGAAACTTTCCGTAAATCGTGAAGGGATTATCTCGAACGGGGATATCATTCTGAACGAGGTCGATTTCGCGGCCCAGTGGCAAGAGGATTTCACCAAAACAAAAGAATTTCCGACAACATATATATTAAATGGCGATGTCGAGGGTGCGGAGTGGGATAAACTGTTTCTACCCTTTAACCCTTACGTCGAAGGTCCAGCTCATGCCGACCTGACATTGCACGGAAGGGGATCGGGACTTAAAACGGGGATAGGCAGTTTTGATCTTAAGGATGCGACGGTAGAATTTGAACCGCTCGGTTGGATCAAGGAAAAAAGCGATCTGGCCGAAACCGATTTTACCTTACGTTTTGATCAGGACGGCACTATCAACGTTAATGATATCAAATTTAAATCTGAGAATATGGATAGTGAATTATCGTTAGTTTATGACGGCGAGCGGGCCTCTCGGCTATATATCAAATCATTGATCATGGCGGATAATGATTTTTCCGGACTATTCGAATGGGATCCTGACACACGTCTTTATCAGGTTTCCATAAAAGGCGAAGAATTCAACGCGGTACCGATGATGGACATCGTTTTTGCTCCACCGGTGGCGGGGGAAGAAGTGGATCTTCCCGATTTTAATCTTGCCGGTTCGGTCGCCAATGTTTCCATGTATAATAATGTGGTGATGCAGGAAGCGACAGTACTCACTGGCTATCTGAATAACCAAGTGGTTGATTTTGGTTATACCGGAAAATGGGGCGAAGATAAAAACATGTCGATCATCATCGCTACCATGGATGATGACCTGACCGCACCGCAAAAACTAACCCTGAAGACCAACGACGCGGGGCAGGCCTTGAGAAGTCTTGATTTCTTTACCAGCGGAGATCAGGGCGATCTGCTCGTCGAAGCTGACATGATCCGGATGGACAAAGGATACTCCCTGAAAGGCACGATTGAAGCTGCCAACTTCAGAGTGGCCAACTCAACAGCCTTCAGTGAACTGCTCAAGGAAAAAGAGTTCGCAAAAGCCCAGGAAGAACTGGAAACAAACGGCCTCTCTTTTTCCAGCTTTGAAAGTGAATTTACTCAATATGATGATGTGCTGACCATACTATCCGGTAGTGCCAAGGGGCCGACACTTGGTGTAACTCTCGACGGTTATGTGGACAGTAAATTTGATGAAATTTCTATAGGTGGCACCATCATTCCCGCCTATGGACTTAATTCACTGCTAAGTAACATCCCGCTGATTGGTACGATCCTCGCCGGCGGAAAGGGCGAAGGCGTTTTCGCCGCAACCTACAATATGACAGGCACAATCGAAGACCCGGATGTAAATATCAATCCACTTATGGCACTAGCCCCCGGTATTCTGCGTAAAATTTTCGGTGCCATAGGTGGTAGTGGATCAAACGAGCCCACAGCACGTGAAGAAGCAGAACAAAATGAGCAATCTGATCAGATAGAAAAAGAACGTGCGGCAGCAGTGCCACCAGTAGCGGTGCCGCCGAATTAATTTGTTAGCTCACTGCGCTTTCTAACATGGTCACCGTGCCTTTATCCGCGTTCATTTTTACTCTACAGCCGACAGCCATGGTCCGTTTATCTGGGATGTGACCGAACATGGCACCGGTGAAGGCGGGTTTTGCCGTTGGCTTGCAGTGTTGCTCAAGGATATCCATAAGACTGAAGTCGCCGAAGCCGCCATCACTATCCACGTTAGTCATGCCGCCGAAGAGGATACCTGCACAGTCTTTAAGGTGACCACCAAGGGCGAGCTGAGTAAGCATTCGGTCAACCCGGTATATATTTTCACCAATTTCCTCGATCATCAGGATTTTATCTTTAATGTCAGGGAAGTAAGGGGTTCCCTGCACGGCGGTTAGTACCGAAAGGTTGCCGCCAACAAGACGACCTTCGGCTGTGCCAGAAACAATGGTTTCTGTCCGGTTTTTACGCACGGTGAGAAAATCACCTTTGTCCTGCGGATTTTCCATGTACTGTGCTGCACCGTCAAACAGAATTTCACGAACGTTCTGGGCGCTAAAGCTGCTCCATGCACTACCGGCGGTGGGGCCGTGGAAGGTCATCAAACCAGTTTTTAAATTTATAGCGTTTAAAAGCGCGGTAATATCGCTGTAACCAAGCAGGATTTTTGGGTTTTTCGCGATCAGGTCATAATCAAGGAAAGGTAGGGTACGTGCCGCGCCCCAGCCACCCTTAAGGGCAATTACGGCTTTAATTTCATTGTCGGCAAAGGCAGCGTTCACTTCGGCGGCGCGAACTTCGTCTTCGGCAGGAAAATATCCAAAGCGGTCCATCGTGTGTTCAGCGACCCGTACGTCAAGACCTAAAGCTTCAAGGGATTCGATAGAAAGCTTAAGGCGCAGCTTGTTATATTCAACACCGGCGGGCGCGACGATCATCACGGTATCGCCTTCTATAAGGCGAGCAGGTTTTACCATGGATGTGGATTGCGCCAGTGCGGAGGATGTACTCCCGGCTGCGATGAGTGCGGCACTTGCGGCGACGCTGGTTTTGAGCAGGTCGCGTCTGTCAATTTTATCCATTTTTAGTCCCTTATTTTGGTATTATCAGTATATGGCGTTTTTTTCCGGCGGATAGCTTGATGTTACCCTGATCATTAAGGTGATCCAGAGATATGTTCATTTCGCCGTCGGCTATTTTTTCGTCGTTTAGTTTTGCACCACCTTGTTTTATAAGGCGTCTGACTTCACCTTTTGAGGAACCAAGCCCCGCGCTCACGTATAGATCTGCGACCGAAATCCCGGCTTCAAGATCAGACTTCGCCACATCTACTGTCGGAAGTTCAGCACCAAGTGAGCGGTCTTCGAATGCTTTTTTTGCTGTTTCTTCTGCTTTTTTTGCGGCTTCTTCACCATGGAGCATACGAGTGGCTTCGTTGGCTAATATTTTCTTGGCTTCATTTATTTCTTGGCCCTCAAGTGCTTCAAGTCGTCTCACTTCATCCATTGGCAGTTCCGTAAAGAGAGCGAGGAAGCGGCCGACATCGGCATCGGCCGTGTTGCGCCAGAATTGCCAGAAATCATAGCTTGAGCACAGATCTTCATTCAACCACACGGCGCCTGTCGCTGTTTTGCCCATCTTGGCACCACTGGCCAGAGTAATCAGTGGCGTGGTCAAACCAAATACTTCTTTACGGTCCAATCTGCGATTAAGCTCAACACCATTGATGATGTTACCCCATTGGTCGGAACCACCCATTTGCATAGCACAACCTTCGCGACGTTGCAGCTCAAGAAAATCGTAAGCTTGCAAGATCATGTAGTTGAACTCAAGAAATGTCAGCGGGTTTTCACGGTCAAGACGCGTTTTGACACTTTCAAAAGTGAGCATGCGATTGATAGTAAAATGAGGACCGACCGTACGCAGCAAATCGATATACATAAGGTCATCAAGCCAATCGGCATTATTGGGCATAATCGCATCGGACGGAGCCTCACCGAAAGTGAGATAGCGTGAAAAGACCGACTTGATACCCTCCATATTTTCGTTGATTTTCTCGTACGTTAGAATCTGTCGACTTTCGTCTTTACCGCTGGGATCACCAATTTTCGTTGTACCGCCGCCCATGAGGGCAATTGGCTTGTGACCAGATTTTTGCAGATGACGCAGCATCATAATCTGCACTAGGGATCCCACATGAAGGCTCGAAGCGGTACAGTCAAAACCGATATAGGCAGGAATGATTTCGCTCATCAAGCGCTTATCGAGTGCTTCCGGGTCGGTACACTGATGGATAAAGCCGCGCTCAAGCATCACTTTCAGAAATTCTGATTTAGGGGTATAATTGTCTATGGATTTGGCAGTTTCGGTCATAATATGGTCATCTGTTATGCTATAAGTTATATGAAAGTTCATGTAACACATGTTTGTCTAAGACCAAAATGGAAATTTAAGGAATATTGGGTGCTTGAAAGTAATAATAAGCAGAAACTGGCCATCGGCCTGATGAGTGGGACGTCGTTGGATGGTATCGACGCAGCCCTAATAAAATCGGACGGCACAAGTGTTGAACGGTTCGGAACACCTTATAACAGGACCTATAGCAAGGAAGAGCGCGAGGTGCTCAAAGAAGCGCTGAGCGAAGCACGCCGCGAAGTCAGGCCCACAGATGAAAACATATATATTGACGAAACGGAGCGGATGATCACCGAGCTTCATATCGAGGTGGTGAGGGAGCTTCTTACAAAAAATGATCTCTCGTCCAGCGATATTGATGTGATCGGTTTTCACGGTCAAACCCTGCTTCATGGCCCTCATGAAGGTTGGAGCTGGCAGATCGGCGACGGTAAAAGGCTCGCAAAGGAGTTGGATATACTTGTGGTCAATGACATAAGAGGTTTCGATGTGGCCCACGGTGGGCAAGGGGCACCGATGGTGCCGGTTTATCATAGATCATTGTTTGCCGGGCGTGATGTGAACTATCCGGTGGCGCTGATTAATTTTGGTGGTGTCGCCAATATTACATGGATTGGCGGTGATGGTTCTGATGACTTGGTCGCTTTTGACACCGGCCCGGCTAATGCGCTTCTCGATGATTGGGTACGTAAACATACAGATCTCATTTATGATGAGGGCGGAAAAATATCTTCAAAAGGTTATATACATCAGGACCTTATTGATAAATGGATGGAGAATGATTACTTCAAACTTCCGCCGCCAAAATCATTGGACCGGGATGATTTTAATGTCGATGATGTGAACGCATTGTCGCTTGAGGACGGCGCGGCGACTTTAGCGGCCTTTTCGGTTGCCTGCTTGAAACTGGCGAGCAATCAGTGCCCGAAGGCAGTCAATAACTGGTATGTGTGCGGCGGTGGTGCCCATAATCCAACCGTCATGACCATGTTAAATGACGCGCTATGTGGCGATGTTGAGCCAGTCAGCGCGATTGGATTTGACGGTGATTATATTGAGGCCGAGGCTTTCGCCTATATGGCCGTGCGCAGACTTTATGATTTGCCAATAACGTTTCCGGGGACGACCGGGATAGAGGAGCCGTCCACCGGTGGTGTGATCAATAATCCTCAGTAGCCAAGTCGCATCGTTAGATATTTATCAATACTTTGCACGAGTGGCTGATGATGATCTTCGTAAAAATGGCTTGCGCCTTCGATTTTATCATAATCTATGGTGATACCTTTTTGGGCTTGCAGTTTGTCAACAAGCTTACGAACCGAATCTTCGCTAACCACCGTATCATTGGTTCCTTGTGTAATCAGGCCCGATGACGGACATGGCGCAAGGAACGAGAAATCATAGAGATTGGCCGGCGGGGAGATGGAAAGGAAACCGCTAATTTCAGGACGACGCATTAGAAGTTGCATTCCTATCCAGGCACCAAAGGAAAATCCGGCAATCCACACTTGCGGTGAATCGCGGTTTACTGTGTGCAGCCAGTCTAGGGCGGCGGCGGCGTCGCTGAGCTCGCCAATGCCACTATCATAAACACCTTCACTACGGCCAACACCGCGAAAGTTAAAGCGTAATACCGAAAAGCCACGACGAACAAAGGAATGATAAAGATAATAACATATCTTTGCATTCATATTTCCGTTAAACTGTGGGTCCGCGTGCAGGACCAGTGCGATGGGTGCGTTTTCATTTTTGCTGGGATGGTAGCGGCCTTCGAGACGACCCTCGGGGCCGTTGATAATGACTTCTGGCATATTAACTTTAACCTTAAAAAATTTAAGTTTACTCTGGCAAAATCGGTGGAATAAAAATACCGTATTGATGATTCACAGTTCTTATAGCATAAAACAGCAGTGAAAATTCAACTAAGAAATTGGTTTAGAACAAATTTATGACAGAAAAGCAAGCAATTTACCTAGATTACAACGCCACAGTACCCATAAGGCCCGAGGTGATCAAGGTCATGGTCGAAGTCATGGAGGAGGGCGGCAACCCATCTTCAATCCATGGCATCGGCCGTAAAGCCAAGTCACGCATGGAGGACGCAAGGTCAACGATTGCCAGTATCATAAATTGCCGGCCGCAGATGATCGTCTTTACCTCTGGCGGGACCGAAGCCAATAATATGGCGATCTTAAGCAGCGGGCGGTCACGTATGATCACAACCAATGTAGAACACGATTCAATCCGCTCTGTGTCCAGTCGTTTTGACGGCACAGTGGATATTCTGTCAGTGGATCAGGATGGAATTATCGATCTGGGTGAACTCCGTCAACTATTGAAAATAGATGGTGAAAATACCGTTGTATCAATACTTTATGCCAACAATGAAACCGGAGTGTTACAGGATGTAAAGGCTATATCCGAGGTCGTCCACGCCGCAGGCGCGCTTCTACATATTGATGCTATACAAGCGGTTTCAAAGGTGCCGATTGATTTTATGGCGCTCGGTGTAGATATGATGAGCATATCTTCACATAAAACCGGTGGGCCACAGGGGGTTGGGGCGTTGGTAGCGTTTGAAAAGCTACCGGTGAGGTCGTTTATTCTTGGCGGAGGTCAGGAAGTGGGGCGGCGTGGTGGTACTGAAAATATCGCTGGTATAGTTGGCTTTGCCACGGCGATTTCATTGGTGCCTCAGAGTCTCAAAAAAATGAACGAACTTGAAACTTGGCGCGATGAAATTGAAGAAAAACTTTTGGAACATGCGCCGCAGGCTTGTTTCTTTGGCAAAAAGGCGCGGAGGCTGCCTAATGTTTCAACCATTTATATGCCGGGCGTGACCAGTGAAACTCAGGTGATGAATTTTGATCTTGATAAGATATGCATTAGTTCCGGTTCTGCATGCTCATCTGGCAAGGTTAAATCATCCCATGTTATTGACGCCATGAGCAGCGATGAAAACATCGCCACGTCAACCATCCGCATGAGCCTTGGTTGGGGTAGCGAGCATAGTGACGTGGATGCCTTCATAGCGAGCTGGAAAAAGCAGTATGACCGAAAAAATGCTTAAACTTCCCATTTATCTGGATTATCAGGCAACAACGCCGCTTGATCCGCGTGTGCTTGTGGTGATGATGCCTTTCTTGACTGAAAAGTTTGGTAATCCCCATTCTGTTGAGCACACCTATGGATGGGAAGCAGGAGCGGCAGTTGAGGTTGCTAGGAAGCAGGTCGCGGCATTAATCGGTGCAAATGAAGAGGATATTGTTTTTACTTCCGGGGCAACGGAATCTAATAACCTTGCCATCAAAGGTATTGCCTTTGCTCACCATCCCGCCAGGAACCACATCATTACCGTAAATACAGAGCATGAATGCGTACTCGCCTGCGCCCGTTCACTGGAAAATATGGGTTTTGATGTTACTTATCTGTCTGTTAACCGCGACGGAATGATTGACCTTGACGCGTTAACGGCGGCGATCACTGAACAGACATCAATTGTTTCAGTGATGGCAGTCAATAATGAGATTGGCGTCATTCAGGACCTTGAAGCCATTGGGCAAATTTGCAAAGACCGTGACGTAATTTTTCATACGGACGCGGCCCAAGCGGTCGGTAAAATTCCACTTGATGTGGAGGAGATGAATATCGACGTAATGTCAATTTCAGGGCATAAAATATACGGCCCCAAAGGGATTGGCGCCATATACGTGAGAAATGATACTCATATTATCCCGTTATTTGACGGCGGTGGTCAGGAACAAGGGCTGCGTTCAGGCACCCTTTCACCGGCGCTTTGTGTGGGGCTGGGAAAAGCATGTAATATTGCTGGTACTGACATGGATAAAGATTATCAGCATGTGGGAAGGTTATCTCAACGACTGCTTGGCAAGTTGACTGTTGGGCTCAATTCCGTAAAGTTAAATGGTAGTGCGGTAAGCCGTTATCCGGGTAATCTTAATTTCACTTTTTCAGGTGTTAAAAGTGACCTTCTGGTCGCGGGTCTTCGCGATATCGCCATTTCAACCGGTTCGGCCTGCTCATCGGCCAAGAACCAACCATCTTACGTTCTGGATGCAATAGGTCTTGAAAAATCAGACATTGAGGCATCAGTACGCATTGGTATTGGCCGCATGAGTACAGAGGCGGAAATTGATTATGCCGCAGATCATATAATAAAGTGTGTGAGCAATTTAAGCTAAAAACTTAAGCAGTATTTCTGAAAACTCTTCAGGTTTTTCCGAGTGAAGCCAATGGCCGCAGTCATCGATGGTTTCGATACGTGCATTTGGGAAAATTTCCATAATTTCAGGCACATATTCATCGGCCACATAATCGGATAACTCACCGCGGATAAACAGTGTTTCGCCATCATAAGAAATACCGTCTGGGGCGGCGGCAATATGGTCATATTCGCGGATCAGCACGTCAAGATTTATTCGCCATTTAAACGACCTATCATCACCGCGCACCAAATTGGTGAGAAGGAACATACGTACACCAGCTTCATCGACATACCGGGATAATATTTTATCCGCTTCACCGCGCGAGCTAATTTGATCGAGGGGGATTTTTAAGAGCCCTTCAAATATTTTTTCGTGGTGGTGAGGATAAAGCACTGGTGCAATATCACCGAGGACCAGTTTGTCAATACGTTCCGGATGATGAAGGGCGAGCTGCATGGCGGTTTTCCCGCCCATGCTGTGACCAAGGATATGAGCGGTCGCAAGTCCCTGATCATCCATAAATTCAGCGACGTCATCCGCCATAGCAGAATAAGACATATCATCCGAATGCGGCGAGTTGCCGTGATTACGAAGATCAAGGCAGTAAACGTTAAAATATTTTGAATATATTTTAGCAAGTCCCCTGAAATTGGCTGCAGAGCCATAAAGGCCGTGGATGATTATAAGGGGATCTTTGGTGGCATCTTCGCCGTACTGATCAAAATTTAATTTCATTGCTCGCTTACATAGTCCTTAAAAATGAACGGGAGGCCCTGATATAAGCTTTTTAGCGGCACAGTGCTATGAGTTTCGCCTTCGATGAGCTTTTTTGTCGTGGTCATATTGGGAAGACTTTCGAGCAGCTTCATAAACGCCGCTTGAGGTTGAGACATAATGTCTTCTTCGTCCTGCGTACGGTTGATGCTGGTCATAACGACGGATTTTTCGATCCCGAAATAGGATAATTTATTTACCGAGAGCTTTTTGATCAGCATGTTTTCACCGTACCACAAACTTGGATCACTGATGATGTAATTATCAAATAACCGTGGTTCTTCCAAAAAGGTATAAGCGGCAAATAATCCGGCCAATGAATGTCCGAACAGGATGTTATTGCCTGAAGTCGAATATCTGTCGGTGATAAATGGCCTCAGTTCATGTTTGATAAATTTAAGGAAGTTTTCTGCGCCGCCGCTATATTCAATGGTGCGGGCATTTTGGTCATTAGGTTCATAAATTGGGGTGAGGTCGGTGTTTCTATCTACATTCGGTAGGGCGACAAGTATCACCTGTGGAATTTTTGCGGCTCTATGATGTAAATAATCGAGCACCCCTTGTGCTATTTGATAATATTCACCGCCGTCAAGAAGATATAAAACCGGGTATTTTTTATCTTCGGTATAATCGCGCGGCAGACCGACGAAAATCCTTCTGTCTTGCTCGAGAATATCAGAATAAAAGCTGTGTTGATCGCCAATGGACAGCCTGCTTTGGGCGAACGACGTTTGAACAAACAGGGTTGTTGCTAGAAATAGTATAAGCAGAACGGGTTTATGGATCATAATCTTCCTCTCACATTGAATGATAGATGCAAATAAAATTCGGTCAATAAAAAACCGGCCCCCTCGTTTGAGGGAGCCGGTGTGATAAACAGGGAGAAGGGGGAGTAGGGAAATTACTGTTATAGTAAAAATAACCCCTGTTTATATTCAGTTTCGTGTTGCTCTATGGAGGAGCAAATAAGGGAGCAAGTTGCTGTAGGGAATAACATGCTTGCAAAACCAGTAGTAAACGGTTTTTACGCTATTAAAAGTCGATTGCGATAAAGCGTAGGGTTTTTGAGACAAGTGTTCCGAAGGAGCATATTATACATATTATTAGGGACGTTTGCCAGTCAGGGCGTTGGCTAATTTCTCAATATCGAAAAAAGAATATTGCCCTGAGGGCAAAGCAATCATTGATCCGAGAAAAATGATCTCATAACCTTATTCCATCATTTTAATATAGTTTGAAGGAACTCATTATGGGACAGAATATCGCAAAAGATCGAAGGAAATTTATCAAGGGCGCGGCAATAACAGCCATCGTGGGCACTGGTGCCTTTAAGGGCTCGACTGTATGGGCACAGTCACAATCGGGTTCGGTATTTGATCAGACATATAACCGAGTGGGTGTAAATAGTATCAAATGGGACGCCGCAATTAAACGCTATGGGAAAGATAAAATTGTTGTTCCTATGGGGATAGCAGATATGGATTTTAAAGTTGATCCATCCATCACAAGGGCCATTAATGAGCGGGCAAAAAATGAGATTTACGGCTACGAATTGGTTAGCGACAGTTATTATCAGTCAATAATAGACTGGAACATGGAACGATATGGACTTGAGCTCAAAAAAGAATGGATCAGAAATTCTTCCGCTCTCAAGCCGGGACTGGTCGCTGCACTGCGTGGTTTGAATCCGGTAAGAGGTAAAGTCATTTTGCAAACGCCCACCTACAGCGGATTTCGTGGCGCAATAAATAGAGCCGGTATGCGCGTTGAAATGAACCCTATGAAGAAGATAAATGGTCGCTGGCATATGGATTTGGAAGATTTGGAAAATCGGCTAGATTATGAAACCAAGTGCCTCATTCTGTGTAATCCTAATAATCCATCCGGTGAATGTTGGACAGCTGATGAGCTTAGGGCTCTTGGTGATGTCTGTATGCGTCACGGTGTCACCGTTCTTGCCGACGAAATCTGGTGTGATTTTGTTCGAGACCGTGGCCGTTACACGCCGTTTGCATCTATTGGGAAAAAATACGCCATGCACAGCATCACTTTTAAATCGGTGAGCAAATCATTCAATCAGGCAAGTTTAAAAGTAGCTTATTTCTTCACTTCAAATCCTGACCTCATGAATGCAACCATGGTTGGAGGTGGTCATGATACCGGCACCAATACATATGGTAGAATTGCCGCTGAAACCGCTTATAGGCAAGGGGGGAACTGGCTAAACCAGGTGAATAAATATCTCGACGAAAATTTTGACTTTCTTGTAGACTATATCAATAGGTCAGGGGAAATGCCGGGTATTGAATATAAGCGGCCAGAGGGAACATATGTCGCATGGCTCGATTGCAACGGTTTGAAGGCTAAGGTCGCGACACCAGATCATGTAAAAGCACTTCATGATAAGTGGCGCGACGAAGGACGTCATCAACGAGTGACGCCAGAAATGGTGATGGCAGAATGGTTCGTCGAAAATGCCGGTATTCAGTTAAACTCCGGACATTCTTACGGCATTGGCAGTGACGGATTTATGCGAATGAATATCACTGTTCCCCGTCAGCAATTGAAGCTTGCACTCGATAACATAAATACGGCATTGAAAGCTTTGTAATATATGATCGGTACAATGCGTATGATTATCTCGGTGCAATATGGTAGGGTGGTTACTTAGATCAGGAGAGTGTTGATGGAAGCGGCGGTTAATTACAATCACATTGCAGATCAATTAATAGCAGATGTGAAAAACGGGATTCTAAAACCCGGACAACGGTTATTACCGCAAAGGGAATTTGCCTATCTTCATAATATCGCCCCTTCCACAGCATCGCGGGTCTATGCAGAGCTTGTAAAAAGAGGTGTTGCAATAGGAGAAGTGGGGCGAGGAACCTATATCAGGGCGTTCGATCAAATTCCCCCGACCTTGGGCGAACCTGCTAAAGAGCCGATTAATATGCAGCTCAATTTTTCTGTTTTGCCGGAACAGGCAGGCGAAATGGCGCAAGAATTAAAAGCTCTAACGCGCCATGATGTTCTTGAAGCGTCATTGGAACCTGTCGGTGTTCAAAAGGATGACGCGAACATGAGAATAACCGCGAATTTTTTAAGACAGCGAGATTGGCCGGTAAGCCCTGATAATATATTATATACAGGCGGTGGCAGGCAGGGATTAACCGCTGCGCTTGCTGCAGTGGCATCCATTGGTGACCGGGTGGGCGTTGAATATTTAACCTATACGGTTGTGATGGGAATAGCGGCACGATTAGGTATTCAATTGGTGCCTATTGATATGGATGAAGATGGTATATGTCTAAAATCACTACAAAAATCACACCAGAAAGCCCCACTTAAAGCGATTTATATCCAACCGACCTTGCATAATCCGTTGGGCGTTAGCATGAGTGAGCAAAGGCGCGGTGATCTGGCAAATTATATTAAGAAAGAAAATATTATCGCTATTGAGGATGCTGTATATGCATTTTTGGTGAACGCCGAACCATTTGCAGCATTGGCACCAGAAAACACTATTTATGTGGATAGTTTATCAAAGCGATTATCACCAGGCTTAGGGTACGGTATGATGGTCACGCCTGGACCCTTAATAAATAAATGCATCGCTTCAATTAGGATGGGAGGATGGACAACAAGCAGCATCCCATTCGAACTTTGCCAAAGATTAATGGCGAGCGGCTCTGTTGATCGTATTTCGGAATTGAGACGTCTGGATGCTAAAAAAAGACAATCTATTGCGAAGAAGGCATTGAGCGACTTTACTATTCATTCTGATCCTAGATCATATCACCTTTGGATGGAATTACCTAAGCCGTGGCGAGCTGAGGAGTTTGCCGCACATGCCGCAGATAAGGGCGTGTCGATTACGCCTGCGAATTTATGTGCTGTCGAACCGGGAAATGCACCCAATGCGGTGAGGCTGGCTTTGGCTCCTCCATCATTTGAACAGCTTGATGTTGGTCTTGAAATCATTAAAAACTTAGCTCTTCAGGAGGCGCAATAAATATGACTTTTATGAACACAAGACTGCATGCCATACTAAATCGTTTAGTCAATTTACTTTATGCGCCTCTGGATACTGCGAACGAGGAAGAGGGTGTGTTAATCGTGGTTTTAAAATGGGCCTCACTAGAGAATAGTCAAATAAAAACCGACTCCCTCATTTGAGGGAGCCGGTCTGATAAACAGGGAGAAGGGGGAGTAGGGAAATTACTGTTATAGTAAAAATAACCCCTGTTTATATTCAGTTTCGTGTTGCTCTATGGAGGAGCATTTTAGGGAGCAAGATGCTGTAGAACAACATGCTTGCAAAACCAGTAATAGACGGTTCTCAGGCAAATAAAAGTCGATTGCGATAAAGTGTCGCGAATTTGAGATAAGAGGTTATCTGAAGGTCAAATTACTTGTTTAATACATCAATAATAGCTGGTGCCATTTTTTTGGTGATGATGGCAACGCCTCTTGTATTAGGGTGGATGCGGTCATTTTGATTGAGTTCCATGAAGCCTGCAACACCATCAAGGAAGAAGGGATACAAAGCCATGTCATATTTCTCGGCCGTATCAGGAAATATTCTATTGAATTTCCTAGCATAGATACTGCCAAGATTAGGCGGGGCCATCATCCCGGCGATAAGCGTCGGGATGTTTTTGGTTTTCAGGATACTGGCCATTCCATCAATATTATTGAGGGTGATTTCCGGCTGGATTCCGCGTAACGCATCATTTGCCCCCAGCGCAAGAATCACAAGATCAACTTTCGGAAGATTTTCAAGAACCCATTCAAGGCGGGAAAGGCCGCCCGAAGTTGTATCACCCGACACGCCGGCATTAACCACGGTGACGTTTGACCCCAGTGCGTTTAAGGTGCGTTCCAGCTCGTCGGTGAAACCTTCACCGGGGCCAAGGCCGTAACCAGCGGTCAGGCTATCACCAAACGCGAGAATTATTTTATTTTCCTGCGCATGGCTTAGTCCCGTGCTCACGTATAAGGAACTTAGAACATATATAATCGTAAAAATAAGTCGTTTAATCGCAATATGTTTGAATATCGCTGTGGGAGTGGTAAAAACACTATTGTATAACTTTTGAAATTTAGACACTTTATAAAAACCCTTGTCGCTAACGAGTAATTTAAACTATGGCCGATAACATCGCTCTTGAATTAAAGAATATTCATCTAAGACTTAAAAGCAACGATTTTGAAGTAAAAATCTTAAATGGTATAGATCTCAAAGTTGACGAAGGTAAGGCAGTTGCCATTTTGGGGGCATCAGGTTCCGGTAAATCGAGCATGATGTCGGTGATGAACGGTCTTGAACGTCAGACCGAAGGTTCCGTGATGGTCGCGGGGTATACGCTTGATAAGATGAATGAAGACGAACTAGCTATGTTCCGGCGTGATAATATCGGTATTATCCTTCAGGCATTTCACCTTATCCCCACGATGACCGCACTTGAAAATGTTGCCGTTCCGCTTGAACTCGCAGGTGATAAAGACGCGGTATCAAAGGCGGAAGCAATGTTGGTTGATGTGGGCCTTGATCACCGAATGGACCATTATCCAACTCAGCTATCCGGCGGCGAACAGCAGCGTGTTGCCATTGCCCGGGCCATGGCGCCGCAGCCGAAGATACTTTTTGCTGACGAGCCCACCGGAAATCTGGACGGGAAAACTGGTCATAATATCATTGAGCTTATTTTTGATCTTAAGCAAAAAACCGGCGCGACACTGATTCTGATCACTCATGATCAGGAACTTGCAGAAAAATGTGACGAGATTATTCATATCGAAGACGGGCTGATCACCGATAATATGGATGCTCACGAAAACGAAGGTAAAAAGGTAGCAGAATGACGGTTGCCATTAAATTTGCCTTAAGAGAAATCAGATTTGCCTTTAAGCAGTTTCGAATTTTTATCGCTTGTTTGTTTCTGGGAACAGCAATTATTGCCTCGGTCGGATCGGTGACCGCCAATATCGCGGCGAGCCTGGCGCGGGATGCGCGCATGTTTCTTGGCGGCGATGTCGAAATAGAAACCAACCAAAGACTGCTCAGTGAGGCGGAATTGGAATATGTCGTTCCTCGCGCTGAGAAAATATCTCTGGTCAGCGAACTTCGCGCAATGGCCCACACCGAGGGTTTCACAGAAAGCAGTCTTATTGAAGTAAAAGCCGTTGATGATTTATATCCGCTCTTTGGTGTTTTGGAGACCTCAACAGGTTTAAGCCCTAAAGAACTTATTGAGCAGAAAGATGGTCGTTGGGGGGCTGTGCCCGCAGATGCAATCGCGACACGGCTCGGCGTGACGGTTGGAGACACGATCAATATTGGTAGTGTTTCTTATGAAATTCGCGGGGTTACGATTAAGGAGCCGGACAGCTCAAACGCTGGATTTCAGCTGGCCCCGACAGTGATTGTATCCTCGGACAGCATGGAAGAAACAGGTCTTATTACTTTTGGTAGTCTGGTTGAATATAATTACCGGCTTCAGTTGCCGCAAGGCGCTGATAGTCAGGCGTTTGAAGATGAAATCGAAGAGGCGTTTCCTGACAGTGAGTGGCGCGTGCGCGACAAAAGCAGCGGTGGTGGACAAACTCAACGGTTTATTGATCGTATGGGGCAGTTTATGACGCTTGTGGGCCTTACAGCACTGCTTGTTGGTGGTGTTGGTGTTAGTAATGCGGTGCACGGGTACTTAAATTCAAAAACCAACACCATTGCTACCTTTAAAATACTTGGTGCGCAGTCGGATACTATATTTCAGATTTATTTGTTGCAGATATTGATCATGGCCGCCATATCAATATTTCTTGGCCTCTTGGTTGGTGGAAGCCTGCCGTTTTTGTTTGCAGACTTCCTTGAAAGCAAAATGCCCATCGCCATATCGCGGGAATTTTTTCCGGGACCACTGGCAGTGGCAGCTTTTTACAGCATTTTGATCAGCTTGATATTTACGCTTTGGCCGCTGGCGAAGGCAAAGAATATATCCGCGCGTCAGTTGTTCAGGATTGCGATATCGGATTCTGGCGAAGAAAAACTACCTCGTTTTTATCTTATGGTAATCGGGGTGATGGCGGGGCTGTTGCTGGCGGTGGTTTTTTATACCGCTGATTACCGCGAATTAACCGCTTACTTCATCGGTGGGATGCTTGCGTCGTTTGGATTGTTACTTGGCACGGGCTATCTTGTCCGCGCTGGCGTTAATTATTTGCCGCGCCGCTTTAGTCCGGCGCTGCGCATTGCACTTTCAAATATTACGAGGCCGGGAAATTCAACTCTATCAATTATACTATCGCTCGGTCTCGGACTAATATTGCTTACTGCAATTTCTCTTGTGGAATTTGGTCTGGATTCAGAAATTGAACGTCGGGTTGATACAGATGCACCGAGTTATTTTTTCCTTGATATCCAAAAGACAGACCATGAACGATTTAAAGAATTCACGACAAGCCGTGACGGTATCAGTCTTTACCGAACAGTTCCCAACCTGCGGGGTCGCATCACCCATGTGAAGGGTGTGCCATCTGATGAAGTTGAGGTTGGACCAGAAGCGCGCTGGATACTGCGCGGTGACCGTGGTATGACCTTTACCGATGAACTACCAGAAGATAACAGGTTGGTTTTTGGTGACTGGTGGCCAGCGGATTATCAAGGCGAGCCTGAAGTGTCCCTTAGCAATGATGCAGCAGAAGCCTTGCAGCTTGTAGCCGGAGATAAGATTACTATCAACGTGCTCGGACGCAGTGTTGATGTTGTGGTACGTTCTGCTCGTGAAGTGGATTGGGGCGGTTTTGGGATCAATTATGCGATGATGTTTGATCCCTATGTGCTTTCCAGTGCGCCATATACCTATGTGGGAACCGTCAAATCCACAGCAGAAACTGAAGCGGTTAATTATCAGACTATCACCAGTACTTTTCCCAACGTAACTACGGTGCGCCTTAAAGAAGTACTGGAAAATGTTCAGGTGCTGTTGCTTCAGATTAAAGGCGCCATTGACGTCATGGCGTCAATTACAATTATTTCGGGAATTTTGGTTCTCAGCGGCGCTATTGCGGCTGGGCATAAAGGACGGATTTATGATAGTGCTGTGCTTAAGGTTGTTGGTGCGACGCGGATGGATATTTTAAAAGCATATGTGTTTGAATTTATCATTCTTGGAGTTGCCACCGGTGTGGTGGCTATTATCCTTGGCACCATCGCCGCGTACGGGATTGTTGTCGGTATTATGGAACTACAGTGGACATTTTCGCTGCAAATCCCGCTTCTAACCGTGGTGGCAGCGATTATCATAACCATGTCAATTGGTATGTTCAGTATTTATAAAGCCATGTCGGTAAGGCCGGCGCAGGTGCTTCGCGGGATTTAAATTACCTTTTTAAGTAGGGTGAGGGCGGCTATGATGGTTGCCTCCCTGACTTCTGAGCGGCCAATATCGCCGAAGCGATATTCTTCATGCAGTGGATCATTGCCCCACTTTTGCGCGGCCATATGCACGAGACCGACGGGCTTTTCTGCACTGCCGCCATCAGGACCAGCGACCCCTGTCACCGCTACGGCGATCGAGGCTTCGGATTCAGTGAGGGCGCCAAAAACCATTTCTTTCGCTGTTTGCTCACTTACTGCACCATAACGGTTTAGTGTTACCGGATTCACCTGAAGCGATTGTTGCTTGGCCAAATTTGTATAAGTGATAAAACCGCGTTCAACTACATCTGATGATCCGGCAATTTCCGTAAGAGCACCAATGATCAGACCGCCAGTACAGGATTCTGCTGTTGCGATTTTAAGATCATTTTTGCGGCATAGATCCAGTATTTCTGTAGCAAGGATTTTAATATCTTCAGAGAACATATTGATTTACGGCAAACAGCACCGCCGCCCCTAGGATGCCCGCGACCACATCATCCATCATCACGCCCATCGCATCATGGCGTTTATCAAAAATGCTGATCGGCCACGGTTTCATAATATCAAAAACACGAAACGCAAGAAGCGCAAGAAAATATTGTCCCATATGATTATTGTCAACAATCACGAGGCAGACCAGCCACTGTCCGACCACTTCGTCAATCACCACTTCGCCGGGGTCGGTTTTTCCGGTTTCTGCCATATAGGTCTTGGATGCCCAGAGACCGATGATAAAAATAACCAGTGTCGCATTGGCAAGGCCCAGCTTTCCTGTGTATTCAACGATTAACCATGCAAAGGGCAGGGCGGCGATACTACCGAAGGTGCCGGGCGCAAACGGAACCAGCCCTGAATAAAACCAGGTCGACAGCATCAGCGACGGATGAAAAAGTGATTTGTTCCAGTTTGTTTGTGCCATATTTACTCCGGTAGCCTCACTGTAGCGACGGCCTGAGCCATAATGCCTTGACCTTTTCCGGTAAAGCCAAGCTTTTCGGTGGTGGTGGCCTTAACACTGATCCGGTCTATATCTAGATCAATTATTTCAGATATCTTATCACGCATCAAATCACGGTGCGGCCCTATTTTTGGCTCTTCGCAAACAATAGTAAGATCGATAGAGGCAATAACACCGTCTTTTTCATCGACCAGTTTGGCCGCATGTTTAAGAAAAATGTCGGAGCTCGCACCCTTCCATTTGGCGTCACTTGGCGGGAAATGCTGACCAATATCGCCTGCAGCAATGGCACCAAGGATCGCGTCTGTTATTGCATGTAGTGCAACATCGGCATCGGAGTGGCCCTTGAGTGATTTGTCGTGGGGTATGTTTACACCGCCCAATGTGACATGATCGCCTTTGTCGAAGGCGTGGACATCCATGCCGTATCCAATGCGCACGTCGGTATATGTATTTCCAGTCATCTGTTCTGCTTTTTTTAGATCATCATCAGTGGTGATTTTAAAGTTATTTTCACTTCCCGCAATAACGCGGACTTTTAGACCGCCTTTTTCAGCAACAGCGCTATCATCGGTCAACTCGCTAGTTTCAAAACGGCGGTGGGCCATAAATATTGCTTTATAGCGAAAAGCCTGAGGCGTTTGCGCCCGGTATAGATAATTACGGTCAAGAGTACTGTCGATGGTATCTTCTGTCATATATTTGATGGTATCAGTGACGGCCAGAGCCGGGATCACCGCACCGGATTTTTGAACTTCGCTGATTAAAGAGTTGAGCGTGCTCTGGTCGAGAAATGGTCTCGCAGCATCATGGATGAAGACATATTCAGGCATATATTCGCCGATCGCTTCAAGGCCGTTTAATACGGATTTTTGGCGCGTGTCGCCACCAGATACCGGCTCAGCAAGTCCCATATCACCAACGGCAGTATCATAAAGTTCACGGTCATCAGGATGAATTATCACCTGAACAAGGTCAATGGCTGGGTTTTCAAGAAATACGCTTACTGTACGTCGCAAAATGGGCATACCGCCCACGTCGAGATATTGCTTTGGTGTTTCCCCGCCCACCCGGTGGCCGCGACCGGCGGCTACGATGATGGCTGCATTGTTTATTGTCATGGCGTGACGCTATCATTTTTCCTAAAAAATGTCCCCTATATTTTCAAGATTTTTCCACTTTGACCTCTTTTGAGTTTTCGGTTATAGTGCCGCCCTTGTTGATTATTTTTTAGACATTTTGAAGAGTTGCTTATTTTTTAATCATGAATAATATTCTTAAACCGATAAAACTTGGCCCAATTGTTATTGAAGACCCCGTTCTTCTTTGTCCGATGGCGGGTGTTACTGACTTACCATTCCGTAGATTGGTCAAGCGCTTTGGTGCGGGCCTAGTCACGTCGGAAATGATTGCTAGTCAGGCTATGATCCGCGATCATAAACGTACCCATAAGATGGCGGCGGCGGAATCTGATGAATATCTGATGTCGGTTCAGCTTGCTGGACACGACCCGGAGATGATGGCGCAGGCAGCGCGCATGAACGAAGAAAAGGGCGCACCGATCATCGATATTAATATGGGATGCCCAGCAAAGAAAATCGTCAATGGTTACGCGGGTTCAGCACTGATGCAGGATCTGGATATTGCCGCCAGCATCATTAGAGCGACTGTGGATGCGGTTGATATTCCGGTGACGCTTAAAATGCGTACCGGTTGGGATATTACCAATCGCAATGCGCCGGAGCTGGCAAAAATTGCAGAAGATCTCGGGATCAAGATGGTTGTGGTTCATGGCCGTACCCGTAATCAGATGTATAAAGGAGTGTCGGACTGGGCCTTTATTCGTGAAGTCAAAGACGCCGTGTCGATACCGGTCATTGCAAACGGCGACATTGTTACTTTTGAAAATGCCCGCGATGCGCTTGATCAATCGGGCGCAGACGGTGTCATGATCGGGCGCGGTGCTTACGGCAAACCGTGGTTCTTATCACAGATCATTCAATATTTAAAAACCGGTGAGAAACTCTCTGATCCAGATCTTCCGATGATTAAAGATATCATGACAGAGCATTACCTATCTATGTTGGATCATTACGGTGAAGACGCGGGGAAGAAAATCGCCCGTAAACATATTAGCTGGTATACAAAAGGTCTTCAAGATAGTGCTGCGTTTCGCCAAAAGGTCAACAAGATGAGCGATACTAAAGAAGTTCTTGAAACAATAGAAACATTTTTTGAGCCGCTTCTTGATGACCGCGCGGCTTGATTGATGGGTGCGAAAAAGGAAATCTCGGGTCTTGAAGCAGCGCCATTTGATCATGCAGATGTTATCTTAAACAGTATTGCTGATGCGATCCTAACTCTTGATGGCGACAATAATATCACATACGCCAACGTGGCCGCGGAACATCTTCTTGGCAGCAGTCTGCCGATCTTAAAACGTAAGAAAATTGAAGATATAGTTCCTTTTGACAGCCCTTTGCTGGCGCTTGCCATGCAAGCTCGCACTACCAAAGTCGTAATTACAGAATATGATATCAATATTGGAAATCCAAATATTGGTGAGCTTAAAATAGATGTTCACGTCTCGCCGCTTATAGGCGATCCCTCCCTATCTCAACCAGGCGAAGTGTTGATCCAGCTACAGCAGCGAAGCATTGCGCAAAAAATCAATCAGCAGCAAACTCACAGAAATGCGACCCGCTCTGTTTCCGGTATGGCAGCGATGCTAGCTCATGAAATTAAGAACCCACTTTCGGGTATCAAAGGCTCTGCGCAAATTTTATCAGAGGACGTAAGAGAGGAGGATAAACCACTTACGGATCTTATTTGCGAAGAAGTGGATCGGATCTGTACACTCGTCGACCGGATGGAAGTCTTTACAGATCATCGCCAGATTGAAAAGAGTGAAATTAATATTCATAGCATTCTCGAGCATATAAAGAAGCTGGCGGAAAATGGGTTTGGAAGGCATGTAAAATTTGCTGAGCTTTATGATCCATCGCTACCGGATACCATTGGTGATCGCGGTGGCCTTATCCAGGTATTTCTCAATCTGGTCAAAAACGCTTGTGAGGCGGTCCCCGCGCATGATGGTCAGGTCAGTATCACAACAGCCTATCGTCAGGGGGTTCGAGTTGCCGCCCCCGGTGGCGAAGAAGTGTTGCAATTACCGCTTGAAATATGCGTCATTGATAATGGTGATGGTGTGGCAGATGAAATTAGAGAAAATATTTTCGATCCGTTCGTAACCACAAAAGCCAGTGGTACTGGCCTTGGTTTGGCGTTGGTCGCCAAAACGGTAAGCGATCACGGTGGAATTATTGAATGTGAAAGTGGATCGGGAAAAACCACTTTCAGGGTTTTACTGCCAGCAGCCAGCAAAAAGGGGCAGGGAACAATATGAACGAAAAAACCATTCTTATAGCGGACGATGACAATGCAATCAGAACAGTACTTTCCAGAGCGTTAACCCGTGAGGGATATGATGTACGCCTAGCCAGCAACGCGGCAACTCTTTGGCGTTGGGTATCAAATGGTGAAGGGGATCTGGTGATATCGGACGTGATGATGCCCGATGAAAACGGTCTTGATATGTTGATCAGGATTAAGAAAATAAGACCGGACCTGCCGGTCATTATTATGAGCGCACAAAATACACTAATGACAGCGGTTAAGGCAACGGAGCGCGGTGCCTACGAATATCTGCCTAAACCATTTGACCTGGAAGAACTCAAGGTAGCGGTTAAAAAAGGCCTTAGCCCTAAAAGTAAATCCACAGCTGGTGCCGGCCAAGACGACGAAGATGAAATGCCTCTAATTGGCCGCTCACCGGCCATGCAGGATGTGTACCGCGTCATGGCGCGGCTTATGAATACTGATCTTACGGTGATGATAACCGGGGAGACCGGAACGGGTAAAGAGCTGGTGGCTAAAGCACTACATGATTTTGGCAGACGCCGCAACGCGTCCTTTGTTGCGATTAATATGGCAGCCATCCCAAAAGAACTGGTCGAAAGTGAGCTTTTTGGCCATGAAAAAGGATCTTTTACCGGTGCCGTGTCGAAAAATATTGGCCGCTTTGAACAAGCAAAAGGCGGTACACTTTTCCTAGATGAAATTGGTGATATGCCCATGGAAGCGCAAACAAGGCTACTCAGGGTGTTGCAGCAGGGAGAATATACCGCTGTCGGCGGTACCAAACCGATTAAGGTTGATGTGCGCATCATTGCGGCGACCCATAGAAATCTAAAGATGCTCATAGCGCAGGGATTGTTCAGGGAAGACTTATATTACCGGCTTAATGTGGTGCCGATCAAGTTGCCAGCGCTTCGCGAGCGTAAAGATGATATTCCGGATTTGGTTAGACATTTCTTTGCGGGCTATGCGCAGGACCACAATCTGCCGCCAAAGCTGATGGAGCAAAAGGCGCTTGATCATCTTAAAGAGCATGACTGGCCCGGAAATATTCGCGAGCTTGAAAATTTGGTTCAAAGACTAGCTGCGCTTTATGTCGAGGACGTTATTAGTTTTGACAATCTATCAGGTGAACTGGCAAGCCAAAATGCTGTGAGCTACGAAAGCGGTGATCAGGCTGGCGATATAGAGTATGTTGATGAAACCCTCCAGCAATCTATCCGTCGTCATTTACAGAAATATTTTGATGCCCACCCTCACGGTGAACTACCGCCAAACGGGCTTTATTCGCGTATCTTAAACGAGCTGGAACGACCATTGATTGAGCTCTGCCTTTCCGCAACCCGAGGTAATCAGATCAAGGCAGCTGAGCTTCTTGGTCTTAACCGTAATACCTTGCGTAAAAAGATAAAAGAGCTTGAAATTCCAATCATTAAAGATAAATTTTAAAAATTTTGTTCGGCATATCTCAAAATCGTGCTAATATGTTGCAATAATGCAACAATGTGGTAATCTCGGGCGCTATGAGTGATCAAGTATTAAGAAAAAAACCCCGGCCTTGGGGTAGAGTTAAGCTTTGGGCCAGGAAGGTGGATTTGGAAAATAAAGCAGTTTATGTGCTTTTTCTAGCCCTTTTGGTGTCCGGTGCTTCCGCTTATGCACTTTTTACAAATGCCGAGCCGCTTTCACCGACCCGAGATAATCTCTACATATTTGTTTTGTTTATCACCATATTGCTGCTCGTTCTTATGACCCTTGTGGTTCGTCAAGTCATTCATCTGTGGAGCGCCGGCCAGAAAGGCGCGGCGGCAACGCGCCTTCATAAACGGATTGTCACACTGTTTAGCGTGGTGGCGATTACACCGACAATTATTGTGGCGATTTTTTCGGTTATGTTTTTTGAATTCGGCCTTCAGGCGTGGTTTAGCGAGAAAGTGCAAACCGTTCTTGACAGTTCAGAAAGTGTTGCCGAAACGTATATCGAGGAGCATGCGCGTATTATCAGTGCCGACGTACTTGGTATGGCCAACGAGCTAAACCGTCAGGCTTATGTATTCAGAGATCAGCCAGAATTGCTTGATCAGGCATTGGATATTCAGGCAAGAGCACTCAAACTGTCCGATGCTATTATATTGAACCGTGAGGGCGTTATTACATCAAGGGCCACCTCCTTTAGCACCTTTGATGGCCGTTTAAGTAAAAACATTATTGATGCTGCGGCAGAAGGCGGGGTTAAATTTTTCCCGGCCCGTGAAAATGATGGTCAGATCCGTGTTATTTTGAGACTGGATGGTTTTATAGACCAGTATCTCTATATCAGTCGCCTCATTGATGCGCAGGCGCTTGCGCTGGTCAGGCGTACAGAAAACGCCAAGAATGATTTTGAAAAGTCACAATCCGAACTATCTGAATATAGACTTTTGTTTAATATGTCATTTCTGGTTATTGCCCTGATCGTCCTGGTTTTTGCGGCATGGTTGGGTTTCGGGCTTGCAAACAAGCTGATGAAACCGATCAACATCCTCGTGGGTGCCACCGACAGGGTCGGTAAAGGTGATTTCTCAGCCCGGGTGCCGATTAGGGAAGGGTATGACGATCTTGGCGGTTTGACAAAATCCTTTAATACCATGATGTGGCAGTTGCAGAAGCAACAGAAAGATCTGCTTTCGGTTAATGTAAAACTTGATGAACGACGGCGTTTTACAGAAACTGTTCTTTCGGGCGTGTCACCCGGTATTATGGGGCTGGACCCCAAGGGAATAATCACCCTGCCTAACAGATCAGCATCAACAATGCTCGGCATCAGCGAAGAAGAATTGAAAGGCCAGGACATAAATGAAGTTATGCCGGAAGTTTCAGAGTTGTTTGAGAAAGTTCAGAAGGCAAAAAATCAAGGCGTAGAAGCACAGATTGTTCTAAAGCGTGGTGAGAGTAATTTAAATCTTCTTGTGCGTATTACCACTGAGCTTAAAGGACGCCGTGCAGAAGGCTTTGTCATCAGCTTTGATGATATTACCGAGCAGGTTGCCGCTGAACGGACTGCTGCGTGGGCAGATGTCGCACGGCGCATTGCCCATGAAATTAAAAACCCGCTGACACCGATTCAGCTATCGGCGGAACGGCTTAAGAGAAAATATCTCAAAGAAATAACCAGTGATCCAGAAATATTTGTCCAATGTACTGATACCATCGTCAGGCAAGTGCGCGATTTGAGGCAGATGGTTGATGAGTTCTCTTCATTTGCGAGAATGCCAAGTCCTATAATGCATCCGGAAGATCTGGTACAGCTTGCCAAACAGGCGACATTTATGATGGACATTGGTAGCTATGACATCAAGATAACCACGGATTTTCCCGATCATCCTGTCGAGATAGAATGTGACAGTGGTCAGATCGGTCAGGCTCTTACCAATATAATTAAAAATGCGTCCGAAGCCCTCAGTAATCAAAAAGATGCCAGCATTGATATAAGGCTCACTGATGACGACAAACAAGTTCTCATTATAGTTTCTGATAACGGTAAGGGTCTACCGGAAGATATGATCCACACGCTAACTGAACCGTATGTAACGACGCGCTCTAAGGGGACCGGACTAGGTCTGGCGATTGTCAAAAAAATCATGAAAGATCACGGCGGTGACGTAAGCCTTGAAAATAATAAGGGTGAGGGCGCAAGCGTTACGCTGATCTTCAAAAAAGAAGGCTCTAAGAGCGAAGGTCATGATCAACAGACAAAAGAAGAAAAAGTAGAAAGTAAGTTGAGGATTGTACATGGCGCTTGATATTCTGGTTGTTGATGATGAAGCCGACATCAGGGAGCTCATTTCCGGCATTTTGAATGATGAAGGGTATGATACCCGTGTTGCGGGCGACAGTGATAGTGCGCTGGCAGAAATTGACGCGCGCAGGCCGTCGTTGCTAATTCTTGATATCTGGCTTAAGGGGAGTAGGCTTGATGGTCTGGAAATCCTTGCTGAGGTCAAGAAAAAACATAAAGACTTGCCAGTAATTATCATAAGCGGCCATGGTAATATTGAAACCGCAGTGACCGCCATCAAAAATGGTGCCTATGATTATATCAGCAAGCCCTTTGAGACAGAAAAACTTCTTATCCTCGTGGAAAGGGCAACGGAAGTAGACCGATTGCGGCGGGAAAATATAGAACTCAAAGAAAAGGTTGGCCACGAATCTAAACTAACCGGTACATCATCGGCCATCAGTCTGGTCAGAAACACGATCAGTAAAGTTGCCCCCAGTGGCAGTCGCGTATTGATTTCGGGGGCTTCGGGGACCGGTAAAGAACTTGTAGCACGACTTATTCACCGCCATTCCAAGCGGGCAAATGGAGCTTTTATTGTTGTAAATGCCGCCAGTATGTCGCCAGAGACGATGGAACGGGAACTTTTTGGTGTTGAAGAGGATGGGGTGGTCGTAAAAACAGGTGTGTTTGAAAAGGCCCACGGCGGTACGCTGTTTTTTGATGAAGTGGCTGATATGCCACAAACAACGCAAGCCAAAATTCTACGTATCCTCACTGATCAGACCTTTGAGCGGGTAGGTGGTGATCTTAGGGTTCAGGTTAATGTCCGTGTGGTCAGTGCCACCAGTCGTAACCTGCGTCAGGAAATAGATGCGGGAAGGTTTCGTGAAGATTTATATCACAGGCTTAATGTGGTTCCAGTACAGGTGCCGTCGCTCACGCAACGCAGAGAGGATATACCGCTTCTCATTAAGCAAATGATGGTGGGTTTTACCAGCGCAACCGGGCGTCCGTCGATGGATATTGATGAGGAGTCATTGTCGGCACTGCAAGCACATGACTGGCCAGGCAACGTGCGGCAACTCAAAAATACCGTGGAGCGGATGATGATCCTCTCGGGTGATGAGGATATGATCAGCATTGATATGTTACCCGTCGAGATTATGGCAGACAGCGAAATTATAAGACCCAATTCAAACACGGAAATTATGACACTACCACTTCGTGAAGCGAGGGAGACTTTTGAGAGAGAATATCTCAATGTGCAAATTCAGCGTTTTCAGGGTAATATTTCCAAAACAGCTGAATTTGTTGGTATGGAGCGCTCAGCACTTCACCGAAAATTAAAGGGACTGGGAATTAACAGCCCGGAAAAAAGATAAATGCGATATAAGAACAATAGTAGCGGCGAGGGAAATTATAAATGAAAGTTATCGTCTGTGGTGCCGGGCAGGTTGGCTTTAATATAGCCCGTCATCTGGCCCATGAGCAAAATGATGTCACCGTTATTGATCGCTCGGAAGAACTGATCAATAAGGTTCGAAATTCTCTTGATGTTCATGCGCTTGTCGGATACGCATCATATCCAGATCTTCTCGAAAGTGCCGGGGCAGAAGATGCGGACATGATTATTGCAGTAACTCTTTTTGATGAGGTTAACATCGTTGCGTGTCAAGTTGCGCATTCTCTTTTTAATGTGCCGACAAAAATTGCCCGTATCAGAGCGCAAAATTACCTCAACCCACAGTGGCGGGCACTTTTTAGCCGCGACCATATGCCCATTGATGTGATTATTTCACCGGAAATAGAGGTGGCCAAAGCGGCTATCAACAGACTTGAAGTTCCCGGTGCAACGGACATGATCCGTTTTGCAAATGACCGTGTTTGGCTTGTAGGGGTTAAACTGGAGGAAGACTGCCCAGTGGTCGATACACCGCTGCGCCAGTTAACTGAATTATTCCCCGATCTAAACATCGTGGTATGCGGTATTCTAAGAAACGGAAAACTGATAGTTCCCTCTGGTAATGATCATCTCTTAGTTGGTGATAACATATATATGGCTTCTGAAAAATCCCATGTAAATAGGGCATTAAATGTCTTTGGTCATGAAGAGGAAGAAGTGAAGAACGTCGTTATCGTTGGTGGTGGTAATGTTGGGCAATTTCTTAGTGAGCAGTTGGTTGAGGCCGAACATAAGTTTAAAGTTAAGATCATTGAGCGGGACGAGGCGCGTGCTATTAAAGTGGCTGAAAAAGTCTCTAAAGCTGTCGTACTGCACGGAGATGCGCTTGACATGGAGATCCTTAAAGAAGCCAATATACAGGGCACCCAATCGATTATCTCGGTAACCAACGATGACAAGGTCAATATCCTGTCGGCGCTACTCGCTAAACAAATGGGTTGCAAAAGTGCTATTACGCTTATTAATGATCACTCCTTTGGTGATTTGACTAGTTCCGTGGGTATTGATGCTTTCGTTGACCCGAGACAAACAACAGTTTCCAGTATCTTGCAGCATATGAGGCGCGGGCGTATCAGTTCGCTTCAAAGTCTAGCTGGTGGTGAAGCTGAAGTAATTGAGGCCGTGGCCGTTGATGCGTCACCGCTCGTGGGTAAACCACTTCGGGAGGTGAAGCTGCCAGCAGGTATAATAATAGGGTCGGTTATCCAGGGTGACAATATTATTGTTCCCAAAGGCGGGACGATCATTAAATCCGGAGATACGGTCATCGTTTTTACAGCGGCCGATATGATCAAGAAGGTCGAGGAGTTATTTTCTGTTCGTCTGGAATATTTTTAAGTCTCACGTTTAAAACAGCCAAAGTTAAAACAAACAGCAAATGATTACAAAAGTCGGACATATCATCGGGTATATTCTCATTTTTTTGGGAATTAGCGAACTTGTGCCCATACTGGTATCGCTGGCCTTTGATGAAAATTATTTGATCCTGCCATTTTCAATTTGTTCGATGCTGACCATTTTTATCGGTATGGGCTTTTATTTTGCCTTTCCTGATTTGCCAGAGAAGCCAAGCCGTTACGATATCACAACATTCTTAGTGTTTTCCTGGGTGCTTATCCCGGTTTTTGCTTCGATGCCGTTTATGGTTTCCGGGGAGCTTACAAAATTTACGGACGCTTATTTTGAAGCAGCCTCCGCCTTTACTACGTCGGGGTCAACCTTGCTTGCCAACTCTTCTTTGGCACCAAAAACAATATTATTCTGGCGCGCACTGCTTCAATGGCTGGGCGGTATTTATATATTTGTATTAGCAGTCTCTATCGTTCCTTTGAGCGCAATAGGTGGCGCGGAGCTCTTCAGAAGCACACTTCCACATGGTGAGCGCGAGGGATTTTTATCGAGGATAAAAACTGCGCTTAAACCGCTTTCTATGATCTATGTAGGGCTAACAGTATTGTGCCTGATCCTTCTTCGATTTAGTGGTATGAGCTTTTTTGATGCCATGTCAACATCAATGGCAACACTCTCTAGCGGTGGTTTTACAAACCACGCTAATTTTGGTGTAAACAGTTTTAGCAATATGAGTGAATTTATTTTGGTTCCATTTATGATCATTGCAGCAACAAACCTAACCTATCATTGGTCATTCTTTGCTGGGCGTAAATTACGGGTCTACCAAAATGATCGGGAAGTGAAATATTTAATTTTATTGGTTTTGATAGGAGCGTTGGTTATTTTCGCGTCCATCAATGGATCAGCGGGAATGGAAAGTGCTTCCATATTAAAGAAGATGGGGGTTTCAATTTTTACAGCTGCTTCTGCGATGAGTACCACAGGCTTCCTGCCGGATGGTGCGAGCTTAATGCCGCTGAGTGTGGTCATTGTTTGTGTCATATTGCTGTGTATCGGGGGATCTATGGGATCAAGCGCGGGCGGTTTTAAAATTATGCGTTTAAAAGTCTTGTTCCGGCAGGCTGATAGTGAAATAAGCCGACTTGCGCATCCTCACGGCATTGTACCGATGAGGGTGAATGACATCAGCGTCACCAGTTCCATATTAATGAGTATCTGGACATTGTTGTTTTTATATCTTTCGTCTATCGCCCTATTTTCAATTTTATATGGCATGCTTGGTTATGATATGGAGGTTGGCCTTGGTCTTACGCTTGCTAATCTATTCAGCGCAGGGGCAATGACCGGGCTTATCGCTCAGGATTTTCTCGGATACGGTGGCATGACCTATGCTGCCAAATGGCTCACGTCGGTTATAATGATCCTTGGGCGCCTTGAAATTATCGCTCTTTTGATCTTTTTATCCCCGTCCTTTCGAAAGAATTAAAATATTAATAAAATATTAACGAACGCTGCGCATGTTGTAATCTTCTGTGTTTAAAAACAAAGAGCGATGTGGTACACTGTACTCACAATCAATTGCAATAGTGTTCAGGTTTATACTGTATTAAGGCTGAAATAATAATAAAAAATGGAATAATAAAATGTCTGAAAAAATGCACAATTTACAAGATGCCTTTTTAAACCATGTACGTAAAAACAAAACGCCGATTACAGTTTTTCTGGTCAACGGTGTGAAATTACAGGGTATTATCACCTGGTTCGATAATTTTTGTATTTTGCTGCGCCGTGATGCCAACGTGCAGCTTGTTTATAAACATGCCATATCAACAATTATGCCAGGTGGCACAATTAACTTATTTGATGCAGGCGAAGATGAGAATGTTGATGAGGAGTAATCTTCCTCACTCATGACCAATCATGGCGTAAAGAATTCTCTAGAATTTCGTAAAAAGACAATCAGTAGTGTGTGGAATGACCACGGTGACGGCGAGGAGCATGCGTCGCATGCATCTGGCGCGCGCACGATTGTGTTTCATCCAAATCTAACCCATAATAATCAAATTTCGAACTATTACAGAAATGCCGATGATCGCTTGGCTGAGGCAGTATCGCTTTCTGCGGCGCTTGAGCTTGATATTGTCATGGCCGAAGTGATCTCGCTTAATAAAATCCGCCCAGCAACCTATCTTGGAAAAGGTAAGCTTGAGGAACTTTCCGCTTACATTCATGGCCAGAATATAGAGCTTGTGGTCGCCGATTGCGAACTTAGCCCAGGTCAACAACGAAATCTTGAGCGTGAGCTTAAGGTAAAGGTTATTGATCGCACGGGTTTGATCCTTGAGATTTTTGGCGAGCGTGCGCAAACCAAAGAAGGGGTGATGCAGGTTGAGCTGGCTCACCTAAGTTATCAAAAAAGTCGCCTTGTTCGTTCATGGACCCATTTAGAGCGTCAACGCGGTGGTTTTGGTTTTATGGGTGGCCCCGGTGAAAGTCAGATTGAGAGTGACCGCCGCCAAATTGATGAACGCATCGGCAAGATTAAAAAGCAGTTAGATTCAGTGATCCGTACCCGCGAGCTTCACCGCGATAGCCGCCGCAAGGTACCATTTCCGATTATCGCCATGGTTGGATATACCAATGCCGGAAAATCAACGCTTTTTAATAAGCTCACCCGTGCAAATGTCATGGCGGAGGACCTTTTGTTTGCCACGCTTGATCCGACCATGCGCAATGTGGATATGCCAAACGGAAACAAGGCTATATTTTCTGACACCGTTGGTTTTATATCGGACCTGCCCACCCATCTGGTTGCGGCATTCAGGGCCACGCTGGAAGAGGTGACCGAAGCAGATATTATTTTACATATTCGTGATATTTCGCATCCGGAAACCGAAGCACAGAAAAAGGACGTTGAAGATATTTTGAAATCACTGGATGTTTTTGATAACGACGCTCAAAATATTTTTGAAGTCTGGAATAAAATCGACTTGCTGGACTCAGAGCAGCGCGATGTGGTGGAAAATGCCGCGACGCGTCAGGATAATGTGGCACTTGTTTCGGCAGTTTCCGGTGAAGGGTGCGACGCGCTTCTCCAGCAGCTGGATAGGGTGCTCGCAAAGGATAAGAAAACATACACTTTGACTTTTAGTCACGGGAAAGGCGCGGACATAGCACTTTTTTATAAGTACGGCGAAGTGCTTTCACGCACCGATAGTGAAGAGGGCACAGAAATTACCGTGCGTCTTGATCAGGCAGCAATCGGGCAGCTTTCCAAAATGGGAAAGCTTGATGAAGACTGATGAAATAAGCGCTCTAATCAAAAAAGTTGCTGACGAGGAAGTCGCACCGCGTTTTCGAAATCTGAAAGAAGATGAGGTCATATTTAAAGAACCTGGTGAATTTGTTACCACGGCCGATCTGGCGGCAGAGTTTGCCCTGACACGTGGACTTCAGGAACTTTACCCAAGCGCAATTGTCACTGGCGAAGAGGATATTGCCAAAAATCCCATGCGGCTCGTGGAGTTGCTCTCGGCGGATTGTGGCTTTTTAATTGATCCTATCGACGGCACCAACAATTATATTAAAGGAAATGATCGCTTCGCCGTTATGGCCGTGGCGCTGCAATTTGGGAAAGTGGCGGCGAGCTGGATTTATTTGCCTGTCTTTGAAACATTGGCGGTGGCCGAGAAGGGGAGCGGGACTTTTTTAAACGGTGAAAAATGCACACTAAGCCCCCCTATTACCAAATTATGTGAAATGACGGGTGCCGCCCACATCAACCGCATGCCCGAAGTACATAGGGCCATGGCCCAGAAAAACCTTAAGATATTCAAAGAAAACCGACCCGCATACTGCGCTGGCTACGACTATGTCAGTCTGCTAACCGGAAAGAAGGATTTTTCTGTCTATCACCGAACGCTGCTCTGGGACCATCTTCCGGGTACTCTACTATATAGTGAAGCAGGCGGTTATGTGCGCACGCTTGATGGTGGCGAGTATTCGTCACGAAATGACGGTACTGGGCTACTTTGTGCTGCCAATAAACATATCTGGAAAGGTATAAAAGAGACCTTGTTTCCCTCATAAAATCCGACCCCGTGGCCTTGTCTTTCCTCAAAAAATAGTGCAACCTACCGCCAACGAAAAATAAAAATATTGGAGGAAGTTATGAAAAAATCATTTTTAATTGCGCTGGCCCTATCGGTGACTATTCCCTTTGGTACTGCGGCGCAGGATGGGGATGACGATTTAATGTCTGCGTCAACCTTTGAAGGACTTCAGGTACGGGCAATCGGCCCTGCTTATATGTCGGGCAGGGTCGCGGATATTGCTGTTGATCAACAAGATCCTAACATCTGGTATGTTGCGATCGCATCCGGTGGTGTCTGGAAAACTGAAAATGCCGGGACAACATGGGACCCAGTCTTTGAAGATCAGGATGTCTATTCAACCGGTGATGTGACCATTGATCCAGGCAATTCAAATATCATCTGGGTTGGAACAGGTGAAAATAACGGTGGCCGCCATATTGCTTTTGGTGATGGTGTTTATAAATCTGAAAATGGTGGCAAGAGCTGGAAAAATATGGGTCTTGCCGGATCCGAGCATATCGGTGATATCATCATTCACCCAAATGATAGCAACACTGTTTGGGTGTCCGCACAAGGACCGCTTTGGTCAAAAGGTGGTGAACGTGGTGTGTTTAAGACCACCGATGGCGGCGAAACCTGGCGCAATGTGCTTGAAATTGATGAATGGACCGGTGTTGGTTCGCTGGTTGCTGATCCAAGCAACCCAGACAAGCTTTACGCGGCCGCGTGGCAACGTCAGCGTACCATTGCCGCGCTTATGGATACGGGGCCGGGATCAGCGCTTTACACGTCCGATGACGGTGGTGAAACATGGACCAAAATGACCGAAGGTCTGCCAAAAGGGAATATGGGTAAAATAGGGCTTACTGTTTCACCGATCGACCCAAATGTGGTCTATGCGGTGATTGAACTTGATGAGAGAAAAGGCGGTTTCTGGCGCTCAACTGATAAAGGGGCGAGCTGGACAAAGATGTCTGATCAGATATCGGGCGGAACCGGACCACATTATTATCAGGAAATTTTTGCGGATCCACACACATATGGCCGCATATATATGGCCAATGCCCAAAGTTACTTTAGTGACGATGACGGTAAGACATGGACCGATGTGAACATCCATAACCGCCATGTGGATGATCATGCCTTTGCATTTCATCCGACTGATAAGGATTTTATCCTCGTAGGATCAGACGGTGGCGTCTATGAAAGCCGCGATGACATGGGAACCTGGCGCTTTATGCAGGGAATTTCTGTCGCTCAGTTTTATAAGGTGGCGATGGATGATGCGCTGCCATTTTATAATGTGTTTGGTGGCACTCAGGATAATTCGACCCAAGGCGGGCCGAGCCGCACAATGCGCGCGGACGGTATAAAAAATTCCGATTGGTACCTAACTATGGGTGCTGACGGTCATCAACCGGCCACGGAACCGGGAAACCCGGATATCATGTATTCGCAAATGCAGCAGGGCGGTCTTATGCGTCATGACGCAAAACTGCGTGAAAATGTTAACGTGCAACCGCAAGGCAAGCCCGGTGATCCGGCAGAACGCTTTAACTGGGACGCGCCTATTAATGTTTCTCATCATGATCCAAAGCGTCTTTATCACGCATCGCAGCGCTTATGGCGTTCCGATGACCGTGGTGATAGTTGGACGGCGATATCCGACGATCTTACCAAAAATGGCAATCGCCTTACTTATCCAATGATGGATAGAACATGGGGGCCAGAAGCAGGATGGGACCTTGGCGCTATGTCAAATTTCCACACTATTGCCAATGTGGCCGAAAGCCCCGTTGATGAAAATATCCTTTATGTGGGCACCGATGACGGCCTTATTCAGGTGACTTCGGACGGCGGTGAAAACTGGACCCGTATTGAAATCGCGGATATTCGCGGCGTGCCTGCAAATTCATATGTCAATGATATCCGCGCGGATCGTTTTGATGCCGACACGGTTTATGCGGCCCTCGATAATCATAAGGAAGGCGACTACGCACCTTATTTGATTAAAAGTACCAACCGCGGTGGATCATGGGAAATGATCACTGGTGGCTTGCCGGAAAAAACGCTGGTTTGGCGTATAACTCAGGATCATGTCAATAAGGATTTGATGTTCCTTGGTACCGAATTTGGTCTTTACTTCACTGTCGATGGCGGCGAACAATGGGTCGAACTCAGCGGAGGTATGCCAACCATTTCCATCCGTGACGTAAGAATACAGCGCCGTGAAAATGACCTTGTTGCCGGTAGTTTCGGTCGCGGTATTTATATTCTTGATGATTATAGTGCTCTTCGCAGTCTTAATGCCGATACCCTCGAAGCGGCTGCGCATCTCTTTGCAAATGCCAAAACACCATGGTACCGCCAAGATACTCTGCATAGTGACAGTCAAGGCGACGAACAGTGGGTGGCGGATAATCCGCCATTTGGCACGACCTTCACATATTATCTGAAAGACGTGCTTAAAACAGCCAAGGATAGACGCGTTGAAGCGGATAAAGAGTTGGTCGAAAATGGTGAAGGCGTGAGCTTTCCGGCTTTTTCAGTGCTCGAAGCTGAAAATAGCGAGGCAAAACCGGAAGTGTATGTCACCGTTAAGGACAGCGCCGGGAATGTGGTTCGGAATGTGACCGCAGATAATAAAAAAGGCGTGAACCGGGTCACATGGAACCTGCGTCATGCGCCGCAAGTGGCGATTACATCTGAACAGAGCGGCGCTAATCCGGACAGACCGTCTGGTGCCTACGCAGTACCGGGCAGTTACACGGCGACGCTGAATGCCCGTGTGGATGGGGTGAGCAACGAACTTGCTGGACCGGTAAGCTTTGACGTGGTCAGCATTCTTGAACCCGCACTGCCGGGGGCAACCCCTGCTGGGGCCAATGCCTTCCAGAAACAGGTTGCGGATGCGCAGGCGGCTGTGGCTGCGGCGAATACAACCATTGCTGATCTCACGGATAAGCTTGATCTTTATAAGATAGCCATGGACCGTGCAAGCGGTGGGGCGGCCCTTGAAGGGCAGTACAATGCCCTTCGCGCAGAGCTTCAGTCATTAAGAACTGCGATCAATGGTGAAGCGTCCCGCGCCGGCAAGGGCGCAAGACCCGCGACCATATCAAGTCGCGTCAACTACGCGGCCAGAAGCGGCTCCACCACCTACGGCCCAACCAAGCAAAGCACGGAACAGCTCGGTTACGCCATGGACGCTTTCGCAGGCGTTAAAGCACGGCTCGCGACGGTGACCGGAACAACAGTCCCAGCCTTCGAAGCGGCACTAGATGCTGCTGGTGCACCATGGGTGAGGGGTGCTGATCTGCCTTAATATCTGTGGGAGTATAATAATTTAAGCGCGGGGCTATTGCTCCGCGCTTTTTTTGATGCAGTGTTACAATTTATGGTGGTTATGGCCGTTCTTCTTCCTTCGCCTTAACCCAAAGTTTTTCCAGCTCTTCAAGTGAATATTGATCGATTGAATTATTTTCTTTATCAATATGCTGTTCTATTTTATTAAAACGATTTGTGAACTTTGTGTTGGCGGCGCGGAGGGCTTCTTCGGGGTCTATTTTTAAGTGTCTGGCCAGATTGGCGTAGACGAACATCATGTCGCCGAATTCTTCTTCTATTTTGGCTTGGTCTTGTTGATTAGCGACCAATTCTTCGGAAAGCTCAAGCATTTCTTCCTGTAGTTTATCAATCACCTGTGATGTCTCTGGCCAGTCAAAGCCAACGCGGGAAGCGCGTTTTTGCAGTTTGACGGCGCGGGTCAGAGCCGGAAGACCGACAGTGACGCCGTCGAGGACACTTTTTTGTTTCTTGGCGGCGCGCTCGGCTGCTTTCTGTTCTTCCCAAGCGACGGTCTGTTCTTCGGCGGTTCTGAAATTATCATCTGCAAATACATGGGGATGGCGGCGGACCATTTTATCGGCGATGGCATCCACCACATCAGAAAAATCAAAATGTCCGGCTTCTTCGGCCATGCGGGCGTGGAAGACCACCTGAAACAGCAGATCACCAAGCTCATCCTTAAGGCCGTCCATATCATCTTGCTCAACCGCTTCGGCGACTTCGTAAGCTTCTTCGATGGTGTAGGGGGCGATGGTTTTAAAGGTTTGCTCCACATCCCAGGCGCAGCCGTCTTTTGGATCGCGCAATGTTTCCATAATTTTTAAGAGTGCTTTTATATTATCCATAATGCTTAACTTGTCTTTTTTTGAATTAAATTTAATGCAGGACGCTCATTGAGCATACAGTTGATGGCTTTATCCGCACCCATTTTTTGTGCAACCCGAATAGATGCGGTGTTTTCTTTGATCACTAATGACGACAGACTTTCGTATCCCAAATGCTCAAAGGCGTAATCGCGTACCACCGTGGCGGCTTCAGTGGCGTATCCTTGCCCCCAATAGTCACGGGCGAAAGAATAACCAAGTTCGATAAGTTCGAAAATTTCACCTGGTTTTCTGACGCTCTGCGGGCCGGTAAAGTAATACCAGTCCCGCTCACCGTCATTGATGCCGTAAAATGTAAACAACCCACAGCGCCCGACGGGCATATTATCTGATTTTCGCAGCACCAACAAATGGCCAATGTCCCGGGTGTAAAGATCAAGCATCGTAATGATATAAGCGACATTTTCCGCGTGACTGCGTGTTCTGCCCGACGTGTAGCGGGTGACTTCCGCATCGCTATGCAGATAGTCAAGAAAGGCGATATCATCTTTATCAAAAGGGCGCAGTATTAGCCGTTCGGTTTCAAGGGTATACATATTTATTCCATAATTTATAGCGAGATTACAAGACGTGCCGAGAATTTCAAGAAGCAACTAAACTATTTACAGCGATGGATTTTTCTGAAAAAGTAAGAACCGGGAACAACAAGCAAAATATAAAAATAGAATAAGGGAATGGTCGTGAGAGTATATTTTACTGCGTTATGCATATTTTTTGTGGCGTGGGGGACATCCACAGCAAATGAAATCACCTTTAGCGAAGGAACAAATTTCGGTATCAGCCTGTCACCGGACGGTCAGATGCTCGCTATGGATTTACAAGGGATAATGTGGACCGTTCCTACCGTGGGCGGCACAGCGCGGGCGCTGACATCCGGACAGCAGCCGGAAGTGCGCGAGCCAAGCTTTTCACCGGACGGAAAAAAAATCGCCTTCCAGGGATTTTATCAAGGTTACTTCCACATATGGAGCATAAATGTTGACGGATCTGGTCTGACGCAGATCACATCGGGTGCTTATGATGATCGGGAGCCATCCTGGAACGCAGACGGCGAAAGCATCGTTTATGCATCAGACCGCGACGGTAGTTATGATATCTGGGAAATCGATCTGGATAGTGGCCGCGAGGTCAAGCTCACTAGCCACCCGGATGATGCGGGATATCCTCATAAATCGCCAGACGGGGAGCGGCTTATATTCACCCGTGAAATAAAACGTCAATATTCTGAAATTATCATGATTGATTATGACGACGATGAGCCCGCAGAAATGACCGTCATGAAATCGGAAAGTGATGTGTATATGCGGCCGACCTGGGCCAATAACAGCGAAGGATTTAGCTATATTACCCAATGTGCCAATGCATCAAAATTGAGCTACGTGACAGATGTTTATAATCTGGAGGCGCAAAAAAATGAATTTGTGTTGGACGCAGGCGATGTATTTCCGTTTAGGCCGAGCTGGAGCAAGAAAGGCATCTATTATACTGCCGACGGACAGATTAAATACCGCGAGGTTAAGCAGAGAAACGCACGCAGGCGCATTTATGTTGATGTTGGTGATGCGGAACCTGTGACCTTCAGCGCTTCAATCGAAGCGGTAACGCCGAACTACACAAAAAAAGTCCGTGAATTTGATACGGTGAATTCTCAGCAGGTGCGCGGCATTGGCAGCATGGATGTCTCATCGAAAAATAATGACATAGTGTTTTCCGCCCTTGGCGATATGTGGCTTCAGCACGGCGACAACATGGCTGAGAATATAGAAAATGGGGGCGGTCAGATCAATGATCCTACATGGTCACGGGACGGAAACTATATCGCCTACGTGGATGAAAAAGACGGCCAGATGGATATTTGGGTCCGCGAAGCAACCACAGGTAAAGAACGCCGCATTACCAATGACAAGAACCGCGAATACAGACTTAGCTGGTCGCGTGATGGCAACTTTATCGCTTATCTATCCAACCATAGTGTTTCGGCCACATGGGGACGGGCTGACCTAAAAGTGATCGATGTTGAGTATGGCAATACCCGTACGATCGATGAGAATGTATTTACACCGGGCAGACCCACATGGTCTGTGGATGGTGAGCATGTGATCATGGCCGTGGTCGATCCGGCCACGTCGCGCTTTCGCGAAGGAATGCATGCGCTGCGCCAGTATAATGTGGAAAGCGGGCGTTCAAAACTACTTGATATGCCTGGCGGTGTGGGCCTAAGTACCCGGGACGGCAGTGGACCGGTCATTTCCTATGACGGTGGTAAGATGGCATATATTTCCGAAGGGGAAATTCGCGTTGCTTTTGTCGATACCACTGGTACCATTACTGGTGCCATGGAGCCAAAATGCCTTGATACTGCGCATATGCCGCGCTGGGCGAGGGGATCACAGCGGGTTTTTTATCTATCGGGTCGTTCACTTAAATCATGCAACGTCATGAACGGTGAGGTGGAAAATCACGGCTTTAACGTCACTTGGAACAGAAATGTTGCCAGCGATAAAACCATTCATGTTGAAAAATTCTTCGACGGTGTTGCGGATAACTACCGTGAAAATATCGATGTGTTTATTGTCGGTGGCCGCATTGCAAAAATCGCACCTCACGGACAGGATCCGGTGATCGGCGAATTTGTTGATTATTCATCAAGCACCATGATCCCCGGACTGATGGCCGGACATAGTCACCAGACTGAGCTGCTTGGTGAAAAACTTGGTCGTAACTGGCTTGCATACGGGATTACCAGCGTGCGCGATCCGGGAAGCAATCCTTATAAATCGCTGATGCGCAAAGAAACCTGGGAAGCGGGAGCGTCAAGGGGACCACGGATGTTTTATGCCGGTTGGCTCACCGGCGGACAGCGGATTTACTACGGTCAAAGCTATAATGCCCTTCACGAGCGGGCGCTGCGTCATGAATTAAAACGGGCGGAAGAACTTGATTATGATATGATCAAATCATACGTGCGTCTGCCTGATGAGTTTCAGCAAATTTTAATTGGCGAAGCTCACCGTATGGGCATTCCACTTTCCAGCCACGAAATTGCGCCGGCAGTCCAAAATAGTATGGACAGCGTTGAACATATTGCTGCCACCAGTCGTCGCGGCTACTCACCAAAATTTTCCCATATGGCGCATAGCTACGAAGATGTGGTCAATATCCTCAGCGGATCGGGACTGTTTATCACACCGACATCGGTGCTTGACGGTGGATATCACAAGTATCTGAAACAAAATCCCGAATATGTCAGTGATATTAAATACCGCACTTTTCTCGATGAAATTCTGCGCGAAGGTCAGGCGCTTGCGGGTAATGCCAGCTATGCAATGGCCGAAATAAAGCAAAACCCAGCAATCCGCAATACCATAAAGACACTGCATGATAACGGTGCCAATTTTGCTGCGGGCACAGATAGCCCGTTTATACCTTACGGCATCGCCCAGCATTTCGAGATCATCATGTTTGTTGAAGCGGGATTAACGCCAGCCGAAGCAATTCGCACCTCGACCATCAATGTGGCAAGAAATATTGGTGTTGAAAAGGACCTAGGCACGCTGGAGGTGGGCAAGCTTGCGGATATGGCGATCATTGACGGCGATCCGCTAACCGATATTCGTGACATTCGAAAAGTCAGCGCCACAGTTCGGGGCGGGCATGTTTATATGGCCCTTGAACTGACCACAAATCGAAAATGAGCAACAAACAGGAAATGAAAAATGGGTGATGCGAAAGCATATTGGAAAGAAAATGTCGGGTTGGTACTAAAGCTGCTCGCTATTTGGTTCATTGCGTCTTATGGCATGGGAATATTATTTGTTGATTACCTCAACCAGTTTCAGTTTTTTGGCTTTCCGTTTGGGTTCTGGATGGCGCAGCAAGGCGCAATTTATGTGTTTGTGGCCTTGATTTTTGTCTATGTGGCCAAGATGAATACGCTTGATAAAAAATATGGCGTGGAAGAATCTGACGACGATATTCCCGCTGAAGATTTAGAAAAAGGGGAGCAGTGATATGGATATTCAAATGCTCACCTATATTTTTGTCGGTGCCACTTTCGCGCTTTATATCGGTATCGCCATCTGGGCCAAGGCCGGAACCACCGATGATTTCTATGTGGCTGGTCATCATGTCCACCCACTTGCCAACGGTATGGCAACCGCCGCCGACTGGATGAGTGCGGCCAGCTTTATTTCCATGGCTGGGCTTATATCATTTATGGGTCGGGACGGGGCCATGTATCTGATGGGCTGGACCGGGGGTTATGTGCTGCTGGCGCTTCTCCTCGCACCTTACCTGCGCAAATTTGGCCAATTCACCGTCCCCGACTTTGTTGGTGACCGTTATTATTCCAATGCGGCGCGCACCGTGGCGGTGATATGCGCACTTTTTGTATCCTTCACTTATGTGGCCGGGCAAATGCGCGGCGTCGGTATCGTCTTTTCTCGCTTTCTCGAAGTTGACATCACTGCGGGTGTACTCATTGGTATGTCGATCGTTTTCTTCTATGCCGTACTCGGAGGAATGAAGGGCATTACCTATACTCAGGTTGCCCAGTATTGCGTGTTGATCTTCGCCTTTATGGTACCAGCAATCTTTATTTCAATTTTAATGACAGGCAACCCGGTCCCGCAACTTGGCTTCGGCTCTGAACTGGTCGGTGATCAGGGGGTTTACCTGCTTGATAAGCTAAACGGGCTATCAACCGAGCTTGGCTTCGGCGAATATACCGCCGGTAACAAATCCACATTTGACATGTTCTGTATCGTCGCCGCCCTTATGGTTGGCACCGCCGGACTTCCCCATGTGATTGTACGCTTTTTTACTGTGCCCAAAGTGCGCGACGCGCGCCTTTCGGCTGGTTATGCTCTGGTGCTTATCGCCATTCTTTATACAACCGCCCCTGCGGTGGCGTCCTTCGCCCGTCTAAACCTGATCGATACGGTCTCCGAAGCCGATTATAGCACGACCCCGCAGTGGTTTAAAAACTGGGAAGCGATTGATCTCATCGCCTGGCGCGATAAAAATAATGACGGCAAAATTCAGTATGTAGCCGGCAACGCTTTTGACGGAAAACCAAGCTTTACGGACGGTGTCGGTGCCAGCGGTGAGCGGCTGCTGTCAAACGCCGATGGCGGCAGCACCAATGAACTTTATATCGATCAGGATATCATGGTCCTCGCCAACCCCGAAATCGCCCAGCTGCCCAATTGGGTGGTCGCTCTTGTGGTCGCCGGCGGTCTTGCGGCTGCGCTGTCCACAGCGGCGGGACTGCTGCTGGTCATATCAACCTCGGTCGCTCATGACCTTCTTAAAAAAATGCTCCTTCCCAATATCACCGACAAGCAGGAACTGATGTTTGCCCGTATGGCGGTGGCGATAGCGGTGTTGATCGCCGGATATTTCGGCATTTATCCTTGGGCTTTTGTCGCGCAGGTGGTCGCGTTTGCCTTCGGCCTCGCCGCAAGCACATTCTTCCCGATCATCTTCATGGGAATTTTTTATAAACGCATGAACAAGGAAGGCGCCATCGCCGGCATGATCACCGGGCTCGTGTTCACCGCCGCCTATATCAGCTATTTCAAATTCATCAACCCCGCCGCAAATACCCCCGACCACTGGTGGCTCGGCGTATCACCCGAAGGATCCGGAACCCTCGGCATGACCCTGAACTTCATCGTCGCCTTCACGGTGAGTAGGTTTACGAGTGCACCGCCGGAAGAGGTGCAGGAGATGGTCGAGCGGATCAGGGTGCCGCGGGGGTGATGGACTAAAATTAGGGTTTCGTTAATAAATTCATCCGATAATGGGGTTTTATGGAGATGAATGATATGAGCTTTATTTTTAAATCCATTGTGGTTCTTGCGCTGGTGAGCATTGTTGTGGTCACTGCGAAGGCGAAAGAAAAAACGGATCGGGCGCTGGTGCAGCCGGGGGAAGTGCATGAGCTTTGTATGGGCCTCGAGTTTGGCAAGAGGCTTACTTATGCTTTCAAAAGTCGTAGTGCGATGAATTTTAATATTCATTACCACGAAGATGATGACGTATTGTTTCCGGTTGAAGAACATCTGACCAATGAAAAAAGCGAGGTTTTCACGGCCCAGTCCGATCAGGATTACTGCCTGATGTGGACCAACCCCAATGATCGGGGACAGTGGGTCAATGTTGTCTATGAAGTAAGATAGATTTTTGCTGTCATGGACACTATAGTGTCTTAATGACTGAAGAAAAAACCATTCGCGCCTTTGTTGCCCTCTCTTTGGGGGATGACGTCATGACGGCACTCAAAAATCGTTCTAAAGCATTGCAGGAACAGTTCGCGCATCTGAATATAAGGTGGGTGCCGTTTAGCAATTATCATATTACGCTTATTTTTATCGGCAATATCCCCGTGTCCGAACTGGACGCTATGGAAATACTGATCAAAGACGCTGTTGTCGGCATTGAGCCATTTGATGTGGAGATCAGTGCGTCAACACTGTTCCCGCCAGATAATGAAAAGAAAGGCGTCCTGATCGCTTCAGTGACACCCAGCGCAGCTTTAAGCGCGCTTCAGGCGGCACTGGATAAAACATTTCGCGGTGTCGGTTATCCGCTGATCGAACGGCCATATCGCCCCCACGTGACGCTGGCACGGCTTCGACGCGCCAAAGTGACGGAAGAAGAGCTGGGCGGCGAGGCAGTGATGGCATCACATGTGCATCAGGTTCATATCTATGAAACCCATAAGGAAGAAGGCAAGGTGGTCAATTCCATCCTTCGCAGTTATTCATTGGGCGGATAGCGATTATCCCTCTTGCGCTCTGGCGGTAAAGTTTATAAAACTTTCACAGGGTAACTGGAAAGAACGCAGCATGGATAAATCAATAGATCAGCTTAAAGTCGGCCTAGCGCAGATGGCGCCAGTGTGGCTTAACCGCGAGGAAACTCTTAAAAAAGTGATAGGCTATATAAATCAGGCCGCAGACGAAGGTGTTGACCTTGTTGCGTTTGGTGAGGCATTGGTGCCGGGCTATCCGTTTTGGGTCGCGCTGACCGACGGTGCGCGCTGGGACGCGGAAGATCAAAAGCAGATCCATGCACATTATATGGACCAAGCGGTGCAGATCGAAGCGGGTCATCTGGACGCGGTGTGCGCGGCGGCGAAAGCGGGCAGCATATCCGTTTACCTCGGCATTATTGAGCGGGCCAAGGACCGCGGCGGTCACAGCCTTTACTGCACCATGGTTTATATCAACTGGACCGGAAAAATATGTTCAGTGCACCGTAAACTCCAGCCAACCTATGAAGAACGCCTGACATGGTCGCCGGGGGATGGGCACGGCCTTCGCACACACGAGCTTGGCGCCTTTACGGTTGGCGGGCTTAATTGCTGGGAAAACTGGATGCCATTACCAAGAGCGGCCCTCTACGGCATGGGCGAAGACCTTCATGTGGCGATCTGGCCGGGTTCAAAGCGAAATACCGATGATATCACCCGTCATATGGCCAAGGAAGGGCGGTCATACGTGATGTCAGTATCGTCACTCATGCGCCCAAGCGATTTTCCAAAGTTAACACCTCACATTAATGAAATTCTTGAAGGCGCTGGTAATGCAGAGTTTTTAGCGGATGGAGGATCATGTATAAGCGCGCCGGATGGGTCATGGGTGATTGAGCCGCAAGTGGGTCAAGAAGGGCTCTATACGGCAATGATTGACCACGCAAGAGTGCGTGAAGAACGCCAGAATTTCGACCCCGCCGGCCATTATTCGCGCCCCGATGTGACCAAACTCACCGTGGACAGAAGAAGACAGTCAACGCTGGAAACCATTGATGACTGAGATCAGTATCCGCCCGTCAACAGAGGATGATATCGCCGCCATTCATGATATTTATGAATATGAAGTGCTGTGCGGAACCGCCACATTCGATGAAACGCCGCCCTCAAAAGAAGAGTTTCTGAAAAAACGCGCAGATATTGTCGCGGGAGGCTTTCCGTATCTGGTCGCCGAAGTGGACGGGGAGGTGGTGGCCTATAGTTATTCTTCGCTCTACCGGCAGCGTTCGGCTTATAACAAGACGGTGGAAAATGCTATTTATGTGGCGCAGGACAGGCGCATCGCCGGACTTGGCACGGCGCTGATGCAGGCGAATATCAATGAATGTGAAAAGCTTGGTCTTAAAAACATTATTGCTGTGATCGGTGATAGTGACAATATGGCCTCTATCAACCTTCATAAAAAACTTGGTTTTCGAAAAGTGGGTACCATGCGCGACGTCGGTTTTAAATTTGGTCGCTGGCTTGATGTGGTGTTGATGCAGAAGACGCTTTAAAGGGGCTTATTTCTTATCTTGGCGTTTCTTATAGATATCGATGACCACTGGCGTAACGATAACGCAAACGATGACCACGACAATTAATATTTGAACGATACCCAGTGACATTGAGAACTTTCTTTTGATGTTGATCTGTATAAGTGATCAATAGGCATTGTCAAAGATTAATATTAACGCCCTTGCCAAGCCCCTAGAATCCCCTTAAAAATTTATGCATATAAAAAATAACAGGTTTGGGAGAGCTTTTATGAATACGCGTCGAAATTTTTTGAAATTTTCTGGTCTGGCTGGTGCAGCGGGACTGGCCACTGCATGTGGTCAGAATGCCGAGGTTGAAGAGGTCAAGGCGGGTAAATTTGACCATCTGCTCAATATGATGGAAGGGATCGCTGCCATCACCGTCGCGGAACATGAAGCCCGTATCGCCAAAGCGCAGGAACTTATGGCGCAGAACGGCTTTGAAGCGATCTACATGGAGGCGACATCAAACCTTTGGTATTATACCGGTATGCGCTGGGGCCAAAGCGAGCGCATGGCCGCCGCTATTATCCCGCGCGAAGGCGAAGTTGCCTATATTTGCCCGATGTTTGAAGTTGAACGATTGCAGGAACGCATTGTCGTTGGTGACACGGTGCGTGGCTGGGAAGAACATGAAAGCCCATATGATTTGGTGGTTTCCATGCTTAAGGACATGGGCATAGAAAGTGGCAGGCTTGGCATTGGTGAAATGACGCGGTTTTTCCTCATGGACGGTATTCGCAAGGCCGCACCGCATCTTGAACTGGTGAGCGCCGACCCGATCACGGCTGAATGCCGGATTATTAAATCCGCGCGTGAGCTGGAATTGATGCAGCATGCCAGCGACATCACCATCGCCGCTTACAAGGAAACGGTGAAACATATTGAACTTGGCATGCGCGGATCGGATATTTCAGCGCTTTCAAGGCAAGCGCACGCGGCACTTGGGGTCGGTGGCTCGCTCGGTACTATGATTGGTGTGGTTTCATCATCGCCACATGGTTCCATCGTCGAACCCGTGCTCGAAGAAGGTATGATCGTGCTGATGGACGGTGGCTGTAATGTCCATAATTATGCGTCCGACATCAGTCGTACATTTGTGTTCGGGCAGCATACTGCCGAACAGGAAGAAGTCTGGAACCTTGAAAAAGCAGCGCAGGCCGCCGGCTTTGCCGCCGCGCAGCTTGGTGCGCCGCAGGAAAATGTTGATATCGCGGCCCGTAAGGTCATAACCGATGCTGGCTACGGTCCCGGTTATAAAACACCGGGACTTCCGCACAGAACCGGCCATGGTATTGGTCTTGATATGCATGAATGGGGCAATGCGGTGCTTGGTAACAAACGCCCGCTTGAGCCGGGAATGTGTTTTTCTATTGAGCCAACCGTGGCAATCCCCGGAAAATTTGGCGTGCGCTTAGAGGACTGCTGTTATATGACCCCGGACGGTCCTGCGTGGTTCTCAAACCCGTCGGTCGCCATCGATGATCCGTTTGGCGACAATTAAAATGAACAGGCGCATAATTCACCTGGTGCTCTTTTTTGTTGTTTCGGGCTTTTTATCGGCTTGCGATAACGGGGATAGTGCTGACCGCACGTTTACGATAGCGGTCATTTCGGATACCCAGAATTATGTCGATTTTAGTCATCAAAAAAAGGAAGGCTATCCTATTGACGCGGCAGAACTTTTTATTCAGCAGATGCAGTTTCTAGCGAAGAATACGCAAGCGCATGGTGGTGAGATCGCCTTTGCGACCTCTGTTGGTGATGTTTGGCAGAATTATGAAATCGGCATGGATGACGCACATTATGAGCGTGGTATGCGTCGATTGCCGCGGTTGCTGGGATTGCACCTGCAGATGGGCGCTGAAAAAGTCAATGCCGGTGTGCGCGATTTTGAACTCCCGTTAACGCGGCGTGGTTACGACATGTTGGCGGCGACAGGTGTGCCATTTTCGGTGGCGCCAGGCAATCATGATTATGAAAAATGGTGGACCGTAAACCCCGTTCCGAGTGACGCTGAAGCGACGGAAATGCTCATTGAAGATAACATCCGAACAAATACCCATGTGGGAGGATACGATGTTTTCAATGGTGTTTTTGGACCGGACAGTAATTATTTTAATGGCAAGAACTGGTATATCAGCAGTTTTAATGGTGGCGTTAACAGCGCGCAGATATTCGAAGCCGGGGGGTATAAATTCCTCCATTTTGGCTTTGAAATGCAGGCGGGTGATGATGTGCTTGAATGGGCGCAGGGGGTGATAGATGAGCATCCGGGCATGCCGACCATGATGTCGACCCATGATTATCTTAATCCACGTGGTGAGCGGTTAGCGGCGCCAAGCATGGATCTGGCCAAATTTGATCCAGCGGGTCATAACAGTGCCGAGGATATCTGGAATGATTTTATCAAAAGAAATGATCAGATTTTTATGATTTTAAGTGGTCACCAAATCGGCCAAGCGACAAGAATTGATAAAAATGATGCGGGACATGATGTTTATCAGCTCCTCAGTGACTATCAGGGGCGGGGGCAGGTGGCCGCACAAGGATCGCAAGCCAGCCGGGCAAGCTCAACAGGGGATGGCTGGCTACGGCTGATGGAATTTTATACAGGCCTTGACGTTCCAGTGATAAAAGTGCGAACCTATTCAACATATTATGAAAAATATTCGTTTGATGTGGCGGAATATGCAAACTGGTACCGTGATCTGGAACAGCCGAATATGACGGATGAGGAATTTCATTCAGCAGATCACTTCGAAATTGAATTGAATGATTTTAAGAAACGTTTTGGCAACCCAAATTAACTTTAACAAGATATATTGTGGCGACACCTCCAGCATCTGGCTGATTTATAAAAATTTTACAGCGGTGTAAAAAGGATTTTAAAATGGCAAATAAACTAAATCGTCGTGACATACTGGAACGGATGGCAATGGTCACCGGTGGCGCTGTCTCGCTTACTCTACTGTCAGCCTGTGATGGTGGCGTTTCAGTACCTGAAAATGTCGAAAATATTGATCTTAAGGCACTGAATAAAGAGCAGCTTGATCTGGTGGCGGATTTGGCAGATGCCATCATTCCCGATACGCAAACACCGGGCGCCAAATCAGTTAATGTTCACTATTTTGTTGACGAACTTGCCGCCAACTGGATGACGGCGAAACAGCGGACGAATTTCCTTGATAATCTCACCGCGCTTGATCAACGGATCAAAGATGAACGTGGCAGCAGTTTTTCAAACTTGAGCGCCGATGCAAAGAATGCAGCATTGGACAGTCTCGGATTGGAACTGCTCACTGCTGATTCGGGGAATGGTATGGGAGAAAAGCATATATATCTTGAGCTTCGTGAGCTGATTATATTTGGCTATTATACATCGGAAGTGGGCGCGAGCGAAGAGCTGCTCTATGATCCAATCCCCGGCGGATATAAAGGGTGTATCCCCTTTGACGATGTAGGAAAAACCTGGTCGAGTTAGTGAAAGTGAGCTTTCTAATCGTCCTCGCTATAGTAACCGATCACGTCGCCCTCGGTTGTAACGCCGAGGCCGTTGAGGACACGGTTTGAATAGTTAAAATAGGCAACCACTTGATTTACCTCAAGTATTTCACCGTCACTGCAACCAGCACTACGAAGTGGGACCATGTCTTCTTGGGCCATTTTGGCGACGCTGGCTGTGAGTTTCTTGGCGTAGTTCAAAAGTGCCAACTGTTTGCCCTTGAAACAGCGTTCTGGGGCGTGATCCTTTAGAGCCGCGTATATATCATCCGATTTTTGCTTGTCATTAATCAGACGTCTTGCATTCATGAAATGGTGAGTGAGACTGTATTTGCATTCATTGACGATGCTGGTGTAGGAGGCGACAATCTCCAAAAACCAAAAAGGCAGCGTGTTATCTGGATTATGCAGCACAGATTTATAAATTGACATATGACCAGCGATGGTGTGTGGGCGCAGTGATTGGCAGCGCATGACATTGTCGACGGTTCCGTGGGGCGAGCGCGCCTTGTCATACATGTCTTTGACGACGCCAGTGGCGTCTTTGTCTTCGATCATTTTTATCCAGGCTGTCATGCTGTTCTCTTTTACGGTTTGCATTAAAAAAATATTGGCTTAATATACAATCGATTAGTGGGGAAATCCAAGAAATTATAGGGCTTAAATGAAGAAATTAATCTTTTCACTGCTTGGGGCAGTTTGCGTACTTTTTGTGTTTCTGGCACTGCTGAGCGCTGCAGCATTTCTAACAAAAACACTTGATCCTGATTATAAACTTGTCGCCACATGGGGCGGCGAAGGCGACGGCCCGGGAAAGTTCGCCTATCCTGCAGGTCTTAAGGTTTATAAAGATGAAGTCTATGTGGTTGATGTCGATAATCATAAGATACAAGTCTTTGATTTAAATGGTGAATATCAACGTGAATTCGGCACTCCGGGCGAGGGGGCGGGGCAGTTCAATAGACCGTGGAATATATATTTTTACGGTGATGAGCTTTATGTAGCCGCGTACGAAAATAACCGCATTGATGTGTTTTCGCCGGCGGGCACCTATAAACGAACTTTCGGACGTTACGGCACTGGTGACGGTGAAATGGAAGGACCGACGGCGCTGACTATTGATGGAAACGGAAATATTATCGTTGCTGATTTCTATAATCACAGGGTAGTTCGCCACAAGGCCGATGGCAGCTTTATTTCAGCGTGGGGTATCGCCGACGATGTCAGTGCAGCCGATGACCGTTTCAATTATCCGCTTGATATCATAACGGGTCGTGACGGCGAGTTCGTATATGTGCTGGATAGCGGCAATGAGCGTATCAAGGTTTACACTGCGGACGGCGATTACGTTTATAAATGGGGCGGGCCGTTTGGACGCAATATTTTTATTACTTATTTTGACTGGTTTCCCTTTGAAGGATGGTTTTCTGATCCAAAATCGCTGGCTATCGATAAGGACGGAAAAATTTATGTGGGTGATGCCAGTAACAAACGGGTGCAGATATTTAACGAGGCTGGTGTGTTTATTACTGCCTTTGGCGGGACGGGTCAAAATGAATTTGGCACCCTTGGTGGCATCGACATCGCGGATGATGGTTCTATCTTTGTCGTCAATCAAACAACCAGAACCGTTCAAAAATGGCAGCACATGCCCGGTTCAGATTAAAAAATAGAGAAGAGTGGTATTTTATATGAGTGAAGTTAGATCCCCCAGTTTTATGCATTCAGCAGTTTGTTTTGGCGGCATCATCGGCATGATCATCACCGGATTGATTGTTTTTAAAATCCCGATCCATGTTATTATTATGATCGCGATCATCTGGTCAGCAGGTCACGCTTACTTACTGGGCTATCGTTTTCCGGAAATAAAAACGGCCATGAATCACGGGATCGAACGCGGCCTTGGGGCCATGTATATCTTTATATTGATCGGTGTGGTGATCGCGGCATATCTTGAAAGCGGTACAATCACCAGTATCGTTTATTATAGCCTGGATCTGATCAGTCCGGCGGTGTTTCTTCCTGCGGCCCTTCTGATTTGTAGTTTTATGTCTCTTGCGGTGGGGACAAGCTGGGGTACTGTGGGAACAGCCGGTGTGATCCTGATCGGTGTCGGCGCTGCCATGGGGATTCCGCTACCGATTGTGGCTGGTGCTGTTGTCTCGGGCGCCACCTTCGGCGACAAGCTTTCACCAGTATCGGATACCACAAATCTGGCGGCTGTGGCGGCGGGGACTGATCTTTACAAGCATATAAATTCAATGCTCTATACGACAATTCCCACTTATGTGATCTGTCTTATCCTGTTTGCCCTTCTCGGCCTTCAATTTTCGGCCGATACGGTTTCGCGAGACGGCATTGAAGCCTTTCAGTCAGCGATTGAGGATAATTTTATTGTCAGCGGCTGGAGCCTACTGCCGCTAATGGTTTTGTTTGTACTGAGTATGAAGAAAGCACCGGCAGAAGTTGCCATGGTATCCAGCGTGGCTATGGCCGGGTTTCTTGCAATATTTCAGCAGGAGCGCCAGATACTTGATATCCTGACCAGCTTCCAAAGCGGCTATTCTGCAGAAACGGGTCACGCGGGGCTTAACACACTGGTCAATCGCGGTGGCATAATGAGTATGATGGAAACCCTTTCCATGACGCTTTTTGCCCTTGCTCTGGGCGGTATACTTGAAAAGGCAGGTTTTTTAAAAGCGCTTCTTAGTGGGGTACTCAATCGCATAAGGTCTGTTCTGGCCCTTATGTTTACAACCATGTGTACGGGTATTCTCGCCTGTGCCAGTATGGGAGAAAGCTATATATCCATCATCGTCACATCGCAGCTTTTCAAAGACAAATATTCCGAAATGAAGCTTAAGGCTTATATGTTGTCGCGCAATGTTGAGGAAAGTACCACCATGTCGTGTCCGTTGATCCCGTGGTCTACGGCTGGCGCTTTTTATTTTGGTGCCATGGGTATCCCGGTCCTTGATTATCTTCCCTATGCGTTCCTTAATCTGCTCAATCCGATTGTCTCACTAGCAATGGGCTTCTTCGGTATCGCGATCTTTAGGGAAGTGATGGAAAAGAAAACGGCTCAAGTGGCAGAGTAGCCAAACAGTTCGCTCAGTTCCGGCCACCGGTCGATGCAATTTTTTGTCCGCTCAAAAACATGGGGCAGAAGTTTGCCGTCCTTCCACAAGGTTACATCATTGATTTTAATGGTGTGACCGGGAATGGTGCAGCTTATTTCGCCGGGAGCATAGTCGCCGCAGGTATGGAAATGCACATATTCAGGTTGAGAAAACACCGTGTTTGACCAACGGTCAGGATTATCACTTTCCGGCACATTATAATCGCAACCCGGATGAATACCAGCGTGCCACGAATGAACCACGGCGGGATCAATATCAAATTTCTCCGCTACATGGCTATAATGTTCTTTGACCCGCTTCACTTCGTTTTCTGGACCGGTGAAACCCGTTATGCGGCCCATTTCAATTTCCGCAAAGACCGGCGCGTTCAGCTTAAGAAATGGAGGGTCATATACCCTTGAGCCTGTCGGGGCAAGATAGCGGTCCATAACCACACGTCCGGAAAATGTCTTGGCTTCGATCGGGGTTGGCACGCCAAGCGGGAAACGAAGCACGGTGACATCGCCTTGCTCCACTTTTAACTGTGCGGTAAGGGCGCTAGAAAAATTGGTGCCTAAGGGACAGCTGATTTCAATTTTATCTGCGGTGATCAATATGTCATCAACGGCATTTTTAAGATCCCTAATGGCATTGTAATTCGCCGTTGCGAAGGGAGAGGCAAGCATATCCATATCACGGATATAGCACATAACACTGCGGGTGCCTGCTTTGGGGTTTGAAAACCGTTCCTGATCGCCAATCCGGCTAAAGAAAATAGTCACTGTGTTGTCTTCAATTTGTTTCATCAGGCGCGGGCAACGGACATTTTCCGGGCTTCCAACAACAACGAGGGTCGGGTTTAAGCCCATTTTTTCGGCCTCTGATGCAATGAAGTGTGCGGTATCGCCGTCGTACCATCCTAGATCACCGCGTTCAGAAACAATAAGCAGGGTTTCACCGGCTTTAAGTCCGGCACAATTAATCAACATATTATTCGCCCCGCGAATATGGTTTTGTGTAATGGTCATTATCGTTTTTCCGCCTTGATGGTAAGAAAAGTAAATTTATCAGATATGACTTCGGCAACACCGTGGCTAAGTTCACTATCCAGTGTAAGGCTATCGCCTTCTTTTAAATGGACTTGGTGTTGTCCGTAGTTGAACTTTGCTTCACCGTGCTGCACATGCATAAAGACAACCCCATGCCCCACATAGGTGGGCGCGGAGGCGTCTTGGCGTTCCATGGTGACGATATGGGCTTCAAAGCCAAGATCACGGCGCATATGTGATGCAAGATTGATGTAATCGTGGCTATGCTTGTCAATAATCCGGGTTGAATGAATTCCTTGGCCGTCTTTAACGTGGGTAAAATCAACATGATCGGTGGCGGTATCGCGAAAAAAGCTAACCATTGGTACATCAAGCGCTTCACTTAACGCGCTGAGCGTAGATATGGACGGGGAGACTTGGCCGTTTTCAATGCGACTGATCATTGCGGTAGATACGCCGGCACTTTCGGAAAGTTCACGTGCATTAAGACCCCGCATTTCACGGAGATCCTTTAGTGAGGCACCAATGGCCGTATCCATTTGATTGTCAGTCATCAGTGTGGTGCTTCCTATATGAGAACGCCTTGTCGAAGCGCCAGTTGAGATAATCACCGCATGTAATTGACGGTTCACCGCTCATGTAATCCGTGCCAAATACCTCGCGAGGGTCAATGATCGTTTCCGGATTGGGATCAAAAGCAAGCACAATTGAAAGCCGTTCGCGGCCAGAATTATTAATCACCCGGTGCGGCGTTGATTTATATGCGCCGTTGGTCCAGCGGTGCAAAAGGTCTGCGACGTTGATAATCAGCGTTCCTTCGATGGGCGGCGCTTCAATCCACTGTCCGTTAAGGTTTTCGACCTGAAGACCGCCGACATCATCCTGTGAAAGTATAGTGAGGACACCGAAATCGGTATGCGGTCCAACACCGAACTGGTCTTCGCCCATTTCCTCCGGCTGATCAGGATAATAGACAAATGACCCGCGGCTAAGTGGCGCGTCGGACGTTTTTAGAAAGAAATTTTGATCAAGGCCAAGGCCCAACGCAAAGCCGCGCATTAAATGATGAGCCACGTCATGAGCGTATTCGAAATATTCCATGGTGACTGTTTGCATATTCGCAAGGTGAGTGGGCCATATATTTTGGCCGCGAAGGGGATGATCAGCTCGGTCCGCGTTATCAAAACCCCACAGAAAGCTCTCTTTAAGGTCGGCCTTGGCATCATCATCCATCTTTGCACCGCCGGCATTAATCCAGCCACGATGTTCACTGTTAATGGAAACTGCCGATTTTTGATCGTCGGTGGTTCTGAAAAATTCATAGGCGTGCTCTCTTGCACTGTCAATGATGTGTTGAGGGATGCCGTGGCCTTTTATATAGATAAAACCAAGATCGGTGCTCGCCGCATGGAGTTCGCGGGCAACAGCCAGCGGATCACTTCCATCACGAAGGGCACTAATGTCACAGACAGGAATTGCGTCAGGATCAATGGTTTCTGCTTTGGCAAATGCCATTATAATAAAACCTCATATTACAAAGAATCAATCTCTTGACTTTATAATATGAGGTTTACTAAGATGCAATTAATTTAATTATAAGCAATTATATTAATTGATATCATTTTCGAAAAAGGTCGGGTTTTTTCCACCAACGACGATATCAAAATTATATCCGCAGTCGAAATCTTCGCCGGAGATGTCATATTCTTTGCCGATGTTTGCATCGAAATTATCGCCCATAAGGATGCGCATGGGATCGGTATCATTGTGGGGATCGCCTGCAAAATACATCTGCGTGATCAGGCGCGAAGACCCGCCACGGATTGACAGATGGATATGCTTGGGACGGTAGCGACCAATATCCGGACGCGCTAGATATTCACCGGGTCTGATGGTCCAAAACTCATAATTGCCGTCCTGATCGCTTAATGTGCGACCAATACCAAGAAAGTGAGGATCAACGGGGAGGCCTGAGTGATCTTCGATATGGGTATAGCGGCCGTGCTGATTGGCGTTCCAAATCTCGATCAATGAATCTCTGATCGGGCGACCATATTCATCCATTAGCTTTCCGGTTACCTTAATCGGATCCCCGGATGCACGCGGTCGTCCCGGGGCAATGCGGGTCATATCGGCTTCAGCCGAGTTAATCCCATAATTATGCGGGGCATAAGGCGCGAATGAGGCACGGGCTGCTGATGGTATAAGATGAAGTCGGTTACGAGGTGTTCTTTCGTTTGACGTGTTATCGGTCGGGCCGATTTCAATTTGTCTTCCATATTCAGTCATAATTATGTTCCTAACTTAGCAGATCATCAAAAAACGGCGTTTCATTTTCGCCAGCCATGATGATTTCAATTTCATATTCGTGGTCCCCGGTCTTATTGATCATAAGACGCTCTCTTAAGTCTTCCGAGATCGAAAGTAGCAGCGGATCATCGTTGTTGGCGGCGTCATCTGCGAAAAAGAGTTGAGTAACCACTCGCATGATGCCGTCCGAGAACAGTGTCAGGGTAATATTGGGCGCACGGCCGTCTGCCGCGCCTGGTTTGATTGTTGTTAGGGCAAAGTTACCGTCTTTGGTTCTGTGGCGGGCATAGCCGGTAAACCACGGATCAAGCTTTTCATGGCTTTCCGTATCGGGTCTGCGGTAAATGCCTTCACTGTTGGCCTGCCAGAATTCGAGCAGACAGCCATTGGCGAGGTTGCCGTTAATATCTTTCACACAGCCGTTGATGGTTATTTTCTCGCCTAACGCTTTATGGATGATTCCTGTGCGGATATTGGTCATATCCATACTGTCATTATCACACAGTGATATCGGGTAATAGGGGCCTAACGTATCTTCGTTTGTTGGTGTTAAGCGGTTGATTTTTTTATTGGAATGTGTCATCCCTTGTCCTTAAGTTTTGTATATAAAACAATTGTTCGTATTTAAAAGGTTATAGATGTCAGACGATCTACATAAGAATCATGAGCGCTATTTTGTCCCCGGACTGGACCGCGGACTGCGCGTTCTGGAGATAATCGCGAAGGCCGACAAGCCACTTACCATTGCTGAGATCGCAAAAGAACTTGGTGTGTCCCGGTCCTCTGCTTTTCGTATTACCTATACGCTTAATCATCTTGGATTTCTTATCACCGATAGTAGCGACAAGCACTATGATCTGGGCCCACGGGTGCTGGGCCTTGGTTTTTCCTATCTTAACAGGCAAGACATCATCAAGATTGCCAAGCCGCATCTTGAAAAATTGCGTGATATTACCGAGATTTCCAGTCATCTTGCCATCCGTGAAGGTAATGAAGTTCTTTATCTGGATAATATCGTATCTAAATCTTCCTTCGTTAGCAATATCTCTACCGGGGAACGTCGTCCGATTTACGCCAGTCCGCTTGGCTGGGTGCTGATGGGGGATATACTGGATCCGGATATTTTGCAGCTTTTTGATGGGACGAGTTTTAAGAAGCTGACCGAACATACGCCCAATAATGTCAACGAACTGATCACTCGTATTCACGAGGCACGAGCGCAGGGATATATTGTTTCGCGAGGCTTTGTACAGCGAGGCGGTTCGACCATCACTGCGCCGATCCTTGATGAAGCGGGTGCTGTAGCAGCTGTTATTGATATCTCCGGCCCGGACAGCGGTTTTAATTTCGACAAGATCGACAGCTTCTACGTTCCGGCGGTGGTTGATACTGCACGGGAAATCTCTAGAAATCTGGGGTATCCGGGATAGCATCTTAAAGTCCTAATATCTCTCTTGCTTCTGTGGTGGTGGCAACACTTCCCCCCAGTTCATGAAGGATGCGTACCGCTTTATCGACCAACTGGCCATTACCAGTGCAAAGCTCGCCTTTCTTAATATAAAGATTATCTTCCATACCGACCCGCACATGTCCGTCAGCCACAAAGGCCTGTGCCAGCATGGGATATTCCATACGGCCAATACCAAATGCGGCCCAGACCGCATTTTTTGGTAGCTGTGACTTCAAGTAAAGCATGGTTTCACTATTGGCGGCTGCGCCGAAGCGTACGCCCATAACCATCTGCACCATAACAGGGGATTTAATCACGCCTTCAGCAATGAAATGATTAAGCAGATGTATGTCACTGCTGTTAAATATTTCAATCTCCGGCTTAACGCCAGCGGCATAAATGCGTTCCGCCATGATCTTGAGGTTTTCTGGTGAGTTAATCACCGCTGCTTGACCCGACCACATAGTGTTGAGATCAAGAGTACATATTTCCGGCTTTAATTTTTCTACATGGCTTACCCGCAGTTCCGGGCGGCACAGGGTTGAATTTTCGCCAGCAATTTTCGGATCATCAGCAGAAGGGACGAAGCGACCACCTTCGCCAGTGGTCAGGTTGAGGATCACGTCAGTGTTTTTTTCACGGATGCGTGTGACCATCTCATCATATAATGCAAAATCCATTGATCCTTTGCCGGTTTCAGGATCGCGTACATGAAGATGCACGATCGATGCGCCAGCAGATGTGGCATCCAATGCAGCGTCAGCAATTTCCTGTGGTGTGATCGGTAGGCCTGGATGCATTTCCCGGCTGGTCAGGTTGCCGGTTACGGCGCATGTAATGATTGTTTTGTTCATGTATCACCTTAAGAATTAATATTATTTAATTGATTTTGAAGGCATTTACTTGTCGTTTCTAATATAATGTCAAGCTCTGCATCGCTCACTGTGTATGGGGGAGCGAGTAGGATATGATCGCCACTTATTCCGTCAACACAGCCTTGCGATGGGTAGCTGAGCATGCCATTTTCCAAAATATCCGTCTTGATTTTCCCCGCGAGGTTAAGAGCGGCTGGAAACGGTTCTTTGGTTTTCTTATCCTTGACAATTTCAAGTCCCCAAAAGAGCCCACGACCACGAATATCGCCAATGTTTGGATGATCCGCAAAACGGTCGTCGAGCATTTTTTTAAATTTTGCCCCTTGTGTGCGCACTCGTCCGAGAAGCTGATCTTCTTCGATTACCTTAAGTACGGCGAGGGCACCGGCGCATGCAACGGCGTGGCTCATATAAGTATGACCGTTCCAGAGGTTGCCACTTCCTGCGAGTATGGCTTTTATTATTTTCTCGCTCGCCATGACAGATGCGATAGGCTGATAGCCAGCACCAAGCCCTTTGGCGATGGTAATAATATCGGGGCACGCATCTTCTGCTTCCATTGCAAACAAATATCCAGTTCGGCCCATGCCGCACATCACTTCGTCTGCTATGAAAAGCACACCGTACTGATCGCAAATTTCACGAATACGTTTAAAATAGCCTCGAACCGCAGGTTCCGCACCAAGCGACGCGCCCGAGACTGGCTCTGCAACGAAGGCGGCAACCGTTTCCGGACCTTGTTTTATTATCTCGTCTTCCAACGTGTTGGCCATACGTAGGCCAAAGGCATCATCGCTTTCATCGTCCTTTTTAAAGCGGTAGGCATAACAGGGCGGGATATGGGCCACATCAATCAATAGTGGGGCAAATGGAATTTGTCGTTGCTTATGACCGCCTGTTGCCAGTGCACCTAGGGTATTGCCGTGATATGATCTGTCACGGGCAATAATTTTAGATCTTTTTTCATCACCACGTTCCAAATGATACTGACGGGCGAGCTTAAGTGCGGCTTCCATGGCTTCGGACCCAGATCCGAGGAACATGGCTCGACCGTTACCGAATCCATCTGGTGCATTTTCAATAAGATAAGTGGCTAGTGCCTCCGCCGGTTCGTTGGAAAAGACGCCAGTATGGGCAAATGAAACCTTATCAAGCTGATTCTTTATGGCTTCAATGACCCTTGCATTTGTATGGCCAAGACAGGAAACCGCAGCGCCGCCGCTAGCATCAAGGTATTTTTTGCCTGTATCATCAATAAGATAATTACCTTCGGCGCTTTTGACAGTGGGAACGGTTATACTTATATTTCTATGTAGAACGTGTGACATTAGTAATATCCATTGGTAAAAGTTTTATATACAAAACATATGTTTAATTATAAAACATATATTGAAATAAAAAACAATAAAGAATATAAGATAATTATGACGCAGCCATACGCAAATATAAAAATACTCGATTTGACCCATGTTCTCGCCGGGCCATTTGCCACCTATCAGTTTGCACTCTTGGGTGCCGACGTGATCAAGATCGAAGAGCCGAATAGTCCTGACTGTGCCCGCGGGCGTGGTCCGGATGCAGCGCTCAATGCCGATCTACTCGGACTTAATTATCAGGTGCAGGCAGCCAATAAAAAGGCCATGACCCTTGATCTTAAAAGCGCGCGCGGTCAACAGATATTAAAGCAGCTAGTTGAAGATGCGGACATTCTTGTGGAAAATTACCGTACGGGGGCGCTCAGCAGTCTTGGCCTTGGCTACGACGATCTTAAAGCGGTCAATCCGAAACTCATATATTGTTCGCTTACCGGGTTTGGAAACAGTGGACCGCGAGCAGAAGTTAATGCATATGATAACGTCATACAGGCAAGCAGCGGCATCATCGACCAGTCGGGTGGTCATAAGCCGGGCGTTTCATTCGTTGATTACGCAGCCGGTTATAATGCCGCATTTGCCATATCGTCAGCACTTCATCAGCGCGAGGCGACCGGTAAGGGTACTCATATCAGCTGTTCTATGCTTGAAGTGGCGATGAATTTGATGGCGCCGGAAGCAGCAGCGGCGCAGCATCCGGTTAAAGTCAGCCGCGACAAAGAGGCCGGGATCAGTGCATACGATACCAAAAACGGTATTTTAATGATGGGCGCTTTTACCCATCATCAGAACCGCCGAATGTGGGAATGCTTGATGGCGCAGGAATATGATATCTCTGACACGTTATATGCACCAACGGATTGGCAAAGCCTGTGGGCAGTATCGAACGATATTAAAATCGCATTGAGTGAAATCTTAAAAGATAAAACCGCCAGCGAATGGCAGGATATTTTTCATGGTGCTGGCTTGCCGGCGGAACGACAGAGGCCGCTTGCTGAAGCGGTCAATGATCCCCAGTTGAGTGGGTATTTTGAACAAGTAGATGGCGTGACCCTACCCAAATCCGCATATCATTTTGAGGATGGAGCAAAAATCACCGCACCGCCACCAGGTTTTAGCGAACATACAAATGCAATTTTGATGGACCTTGGTATGTCCGCTTCAGAGATTGAACAGCTTAGAAAAGACGGGGTAATTGCATGACCCAATATTTAACCGCTACATTATGGTCGAAACTGCCCGAACATTTCCACTATAAAGGAGAACCCAACGACTGGGTTAAAATGACAAGACCGGGACAATCACTTCATTCATTTCTAGAAGGGCCGTGTTTTGATGAACATAGCACCCTATGGCTCGTCGATGTGCCATACGGACGTATATTCCGGATTAACAACGATGGTAAATGGCATCTTCATAAAACATATGATGGTGAGCCGCACTCGATCAAACAAAAAGTTGATGGTAAATTCGTACTCACTGACTATAAAAATGGCTTGCTGGAATATGACGGCGACGATGGTTTTAAAACACTTGTCGCTGGGGACCAGTTTAAAGGTCTTTCTGACCTTACTATTGCCGAAAATGATGATGTCTGGTTTACCGACAGCGGTCGTACCAGTCTTTCTGACCCTAGCGGCGGTGTTTACTGTCTGCGTGCAGACGGATCACTGGATCATGTGCTTGCCAATGTGCCCTATCCAAATGGTATCGCCCTTAGCCCCGATGGTGAAATGGTTTATGTGGCGGCAACCCGTGCCAATGCGGTCTGGCGTTTTATGGCGAATTATCCCGATCCTAAGTGGCCGATGGTCGGCGTTCACATACAAATGTCGGGGGGACTTGGCCCCGACGGGCTTGCGGTGCAATCAAACGGTAATCTGGCTGTAGCCCACGCGCAGGCAGGCCGTGCCTATGTATATAACATTTTTGGTGACACGCTTGCGCAGATCGAACTTCCGGAGGGTCTCTGGATCACCAGTTTAATTTATCAGAAAAATACACTTTATATGGTGGAGGCCCAAACCGGTTCGATCTACCGTACAGAACTTGAGGAATAAAATGAAAAAAGAAGACTTATACGGCTTTGTCCCAGCGGTAGTGACCCCGTTTAATGAAGCAGGTGATATTATGGAAGATGCGTTTCAGTCGCTTGTCGGCTGGCTCATTGGACAGGGCGCAACGGCGATCTGCGTTTCTGGTGACAATGGTGAAAGTTGGGCGCTTTCAGCGGCGGAAAAAGGACGCTTGACCCGCCTTGCTGTTGATGAGGCGGCGGGTAAGGTGCCGGTGATTACCGGATGTTCGGCGACCACGCTAAAAAACAGTGTTGATTTTGCCCTTTCTGCCAAGGAAAATGGTGCCGCAGCGGTACTTTCCATGCCGCAAACATATGTGCTGAAAGCCACACGGGATGAGCTTCTTGGTCGTTTTGAAAAACTGGCTGCCGCCATTGATATGCCGATTGTTGCTTATAATTCACCGCGCCGGGCCGGGCTTGATTTATCCCTTGATGACATTGGTGCTATTATGGATGTTGCACCAATTATAGGCATCAAGGAAAGCAACCGCGATTATTTCCATCATACTCATCTGATCAATCGTTTTGCGGATAAAATGGCAATCATGGTGGGGCCGTGCCATTATATTATGCCTGGAATTGCGCTTGGAGCCCATGGCTTCATTGCCACAGGTCCTGAGTTTTTAGGGGCTGATACCGCGAATATAGCCGCACTTGCAAAAGAAAAGCCGGGCGCGAAACAAGCGGAAATCCATCATAGACTTACTGTACTTTATGAACTTCTTATGGGACATTCTACGTGGCCAGCGGCCTTTAAAGCGGCGCTTAATCTGATCGGGCAACCAGCCGGAGTGCCCCGTGACCCTGTCCATGCGGCGACGGACGGCGTTGTTGATGCGATCAAGAAAACATTTGATGAACTGGGAATATCATACGGGTAATGATAGAGCGAAGTGAAGAAATTTCATTTAAATTTGATGGCAAATCATACCGGGGCTACGCGGGCGAGAGTGTTGGTGCGGCACTACTAAGAGCAGGCATCACACATCTACGAAATGCGCCAAATACCAATACGCCGCGCGGCATGTTTTGCGTCATGGGTGCGTGTCAGGAATGTGTGGTTGTAATAGATGGCCGCAAAGTCGAGGCCTGCCGGGCGGAGTTATCAGACGGCTTAAACATAAAGCGAGCGGTAAATGTATGATGTGATTGTCATGGGGGCTGGTCCTGCGGGCGCTACGGCGGCGCTTGAAACATCGCAAGCGGGTTTAAAAACACTTCTCATTGATGAGCAACCGGACGCTGGTGGTCAGGTGTGGCGGGCCAAATCAAGAGCGATAATTTCCGCACCTGAAACGGAATATAGCATCGCGGGTGATGATCTGAGGGCAAGCATTCGTGGCAGCAACGTGGAGGTTAAGTATCACACCCGGGTCTGGCAAATTGAAAAAAATGATGACGACCACTGGCTGCTTGGTTTGCAGGGCGAAGGTCAGCGACAAGTTTCTGGAAAGTCGCTAGTCATCGCGACTGGCGCACAGGAGCGGGTGATACCGGTGCCAGGTTGGATACTTCCGGGAGTATTTGGCCTTGCCGGTGCCACAGCACTATTTAAAGAACATATGATGGTACCAGGACGGCGGACGATTGTGTCTGGGAACGGGCCGTTGCTTTTTTATGTGGCGAGCGAGATTCTAAGACTTGGCGGACAAGTTTCAGCAGTGGTTTCACTGAACAGTCGCTTTGACTGGTTAAAAGCATTGCCAGCGATGATCAATAATCCCAAATTGATTATGCAAGGGATAAGGTGGATCTTGGCGCTCTACAAAAACAGTGTGCCAATCTATTGGCAGCACACCATTAAAAGTGTTGAAGGGAAGACTGCAGTTGAAGGGGCGACCATCACTGCGGTGGATAGAGAATGGCGGCTTTTGGAGCATGGAGAGCGCTATATTCCCAGCGAAAGCATCTGTCAAGGTCATGGTTTGATACCGGCCATTGAAGCAACACGCCTTGCTGGAGCCGCGCATCATTTTGATGAAAAACTGGGTGGTTGGGTGCCGACGGTGGATGAATTTGGTCGTGCGACTGTGCCAGGGTTATACGCCTGCGGCGATAACGCAGGTATTTTAGGAGCTGATGCGGCGCCGCATAGGGGGCGTTTGGCAGCAAAGGCTATTCTTGATGATCTGGACATAAGCGCAACTGTTAATATTGATGATAAAGCATATCACTCAGCACGAAAATTTGGACTTGCTGCCACTAGACTAACTATCCCGAGAGCGGGTTTTGAGAGTTTTATGACGGCGAACACGGAAGTATGTCGCTGTGAAGGCATCAGCCGCGCGGAAATTGACCATGAATTAAAAACAGGGGCTAGGTCGCCAAATGCGGTTAAATCGGGCACGCGCTGCGGTATGGGGCCGTGTGGTGGTCGCTACTGCAACGAAAGCCTCACCATCATCACCGAGCATCGAACCGGAAAAAACCGCTCAGAAATTGGTATGGCAACAGCGAGGCCGCCCCTTAGGCCAGTGCATATGGATGATCTGGCGGATGATCTTGATTATGATGATCTGCCGATACCGGGAGTATCGCCGTTATGATGCCCATATTTGATATCGCAATTGTTGGTGGCGGCATTATGGGCTGCGGCGCTGCACTCAGGCTGGATGAGGGTGGGATGAGCACCATCGTCCTTGAGCAGGGCGATATGGGGCAAGGGGCGTCGGGCGTTAATGCCGGGACGCTTTCAATGCAAATTAAAAGAGTGAAGCTCATGCCTTACGCCATTAAAGGCCATGCCGAGTGGGCGGCAATGGGTGAAGCGGTCGGCTTTAAGAAAACCGGTGGATATACTCTTGCCTTTAATGACCATGAGGCGGAACTTTTATCCGCGCGCATGACCATGAAGCGCGAGGCGGGAGCGGATATTAGTTTTGTCACGCCCAGTGAACTCTCTGCCGTAGAACCATATCTGGCAAAGAAAGTGGTTGCCGCCAGTTATTGCCCTGATGATGGATATGCCAATTCGTCGTTAACTGGCACTTACTACCGTCGCCGTATCGAAGATGCAGGTATTCATTTTATTGAGCGATTTAAAGTCACTTACATTCGCCGCACATCAGAGGGATATGAGATAAATTCAGGAAACCAAACCATATCAGCACGGAGGATATTGCTCGCTTGTGGTGGCTGGATGAAGGATGTTGCGGCAATGATTGATGCCGATCTTCCGATCAGAGCGCGGGTCAACACGGTTTCGGTAACGGAGCGTGCACCAAAACTCATGAATTCGGTGATTGGTCATGCCACAGGCCTCCTGACTATGAAGCAAAAGGAAAACGGTACAGTGCTCATCGGTGGCGGCTGGCAGGGAAAAGGAACACCGCAACAAGGGCGCGGATCAGTTTCAATGGATACTCTGACACCGAACTTGCAATTGGCAGGGTTCGTGGTCCCAGCGCTTTCCAAAGTTCGAATTGTCCGATCCTGGACCGGGTTCGAAGCAAATGTACCTGATTTTTATCCCCTTGCGGGCAAGCTTGCAAACAATGATAATGCATTTGTGCTTGGCTGCGTGCGCGGAGGTTATACCATCGGACCCTATATTTCAAAGCTCATGGGTGATTATATATTGGGTAAAGAGCCGGAAATGCCGCTTTTTGATCCCGCAAGAAAAATGGAAGAAGGAAAATTAATATGAGTTCAAAGACGCTCAAAGGCAAAGTGGCGATCATCACGGGTGGAGGAACAGGAATTGGTGAGGCCTGCGCGGACATGTTCGCCGCTCACGGTGCACATGTGGTGGTAACGGGCAGAAGCCTCGAGACGATCGCAAAAGTCGCTGACCGAAATGATGGCACAGCCATAATTTGTGACGTGTCAAAATTTGAAGAGGTTCAAGCGCTTTTTACCAAAGCACAGTCGATCAACGGCAATATTGATATTTTAGTTAACAATGCAGGCATCCCAGGACCAGTCGCGCCAATTGCAGATGTCAATATTGATCAGTGGCGCCTTTGTGCGGAAATAAATCTGTTTGGCGCCATGTACTGTATGCGTGAAGCAGCGCGGGTCATGTGCGCGCAAAAATCCGGATCGATCATAAATATGTCATCATTAATGGGGATACAAGGTTATCCCATGAGATCCGCCTACACGGCTACCAAATTTGCCCTTGTTGGCATGACCGAAGCCGTCGCGCGTGAAGTGGGGCCTGATAATGTGCGTGTTAATGTATTGCTTCCCGGCGCAGTGTCCGGCGAAAATATGGACAGGATTTTGGCACGGCGCGCCGAAGCAGAAGGAAGGCCGGCCGAGGATATTGAACGCGAAAATTATACCGATCCGGCAGCGCTCAAAAGATGGGTGTCGCCAGAAGAGGTGGCTAAGGCAGCATTATTTTATGCGTCCGATGCGTCAAGTGCGGTAACGGGCGATAAAATGAAAGTAGATTGCGGTAGATTTTAGAGGAGTTAAAAATGTCAGTTAAAAAGATAACAAGACGAGAATTTTCAAAAGGGGTTGCTGCAACAGCGGCAGGTATTACCATCGCTTCAGCCACCGACATGGGGCAAGCAAAACAGATGGCCGCATCATCAAAGCATAAAAATGTTCTGGTGATTATGATGGATCAGGAACGGGCGTGGGCGACGTTGCCAAAAGGGCTAAATCTTCCGGTAAGGCAGAAATTCGCCGCCGAGAGCTTTTCATTTGAAGAATATAATATCGCAACGCTTTCCTGTGCGCCGTCTCGTTCAGTTATTTATACTGGTCAACATGTTCAACAAACGACGATATTTACCAATCCTGGTCTTGGCGAAGGTGATCCGGTTCTTGATGTGAATAATACGCCGACCATCGGAAAAATGTTTAAAAATATAGGCTATAAAACCGCATATAAAGGCAAATGGCATTTGTCGGTGGGTTTTGATGAGGATAATGTCGATGCACTCGCGGAATATGGCTTTGATGAATGGCACAAGCAAGGCGATACCGGTGGACTCGTCTATGAAGGAGCAGAAAAAGATAGAGAAATCCTTGAAAACGCCAAAGATTATCTCAAACGTCAACATGGCGCTGCTGAGCCGTGGTTCCTGGCGGTCAATTTTGTAAATCCTCATGATATCATGTGGTTAGATGCAAATGGCAAACAAGCACAAACAAGACTTCGCCCTGGATTGGTCAGCGAAATGCGGCCGCCGCAGGACAAATACCCTTATAATCATGACTTTGGGTTCGATGTGCCTGCGAATTTTTATGATGATCTTAGCAAAAAGCCAGAGGCGCAGATAGAATTTGTCAAGCTTGGCCAGTATTTTTACGGTGAACAGGACTTATCTGACGAAGAAGCCTGCCGCAACGTGATCAATTACTATGCTGCCTGTCTGGTGGATTCTGATAAAATTATTGGCGATCTATTGACGTCACTTGATGATTACGGAATGACCGATGATACCATTGTTATCCTGACAGCGGACCATGGAGAAATGGGCGGTTCTCATGGCCTTCGTCACAAAGGACCGTTTATGTACCGTGAAAACCTTAATATTCCTCTGGTGGTCCGACATCCTGATGGTGGTGGTAAAGGACTTAAATCAAATGCTCTTATGAGCGCCATAGATTTTGGTCCGACCCTTATTGGATTGGTGGGTGAGGATTACAATTCCGTTGAAGGCCGACTAAAGGGATATGACTATTCAGATATTATAACGGGTGGCACTACGAAGGAGCGCGAAGAGATACTTGTTTGTTTCAGTAACACAACTCAGGGCAATTCGCGGCTTGAGAAAATCCGCATGCTGCAAAAAGAAGCAGAGAAAAAAGGCGCGCCTGCCGTCCAGTTTACTTTTCCAGATGATTTTATTCAGTTTGATACCCGAACACTCGGCCGCGGAATTATCACGAAAAAATATAAATATTCACGCTGGTTTGCGCCCGGTGATCATCATGTGCCGACAACCTGGCAGACATTGGTTGGCCGTAATGATGTAGAGCTCTATGATATTGAAGCGGACCCGCTTGAGATGACCAATCTTGCGGAAGATCCAGAGAGCCAGAGGGCACTGATCATGGAGCTTAATGATCGTCTAAACAAACTGATAGAGAGGGAAGTAGGGGATGATCTTGGTGCGCATATGCCAGGTGATCAAAATATATGGTCTTCAGAAATTTAGGACACCCCCCGCAAAGCATATGCTTTGCGGGGGGTGTTATGATTATCTGATGAAATGGGGGAAAGGGATCACAATTACTGGACGGTCATAATAATGATCTTGGTAAGCGCGGCGCATCTGGCGCATTTTTCTCATTTTTTGGCGCTTTTTCATTCTCTTATAATCTGCACGAGAGTAGTACGGTCTGCTGTAGGCATGCCGGTTACCACGCTGCTGATAAGCCTGAGCCCTGTTGCTGCGGTATCGGGGCTCGTAGTAAACATAATCGGGACCATTAACGATGACTTGAGCACCACCATTATTGTGGCCTCTGTTGCCGCGCTCTTTGGCGCCTGCTGCCGTTGTTAATGATAAACCTACAGCGAGTGCTGTGAACCAGGTTATTAGTTTTATTTTATTCTTCATTTTTGGTCTCCTTTTTATACTACTCATAAGAAACCCCTCATGTTTCTTTATAGCGGGAAAGACCTGAACACGTGATGAATTTCACTGAAATGTAGGGTTCATATAAAAACTTGAAGGGCAGGGCACAAAGAGTTAGGCTCGGATCTAATAAGGATAATGGAGGGAAAATTAATGTCGTCGGATGTTTCGGATATTAAGACAATCGGTTTGTGGGGCATTGTATTTACCATTATCGGATTTGTGGTTGGCGTCTCGATATTTATTTTGCCAGCACAACTGATTGATATTTCGGGTCCGGCGGTGCTTCTTGCTTACGGGGTGGCTGGTGCGATGGCGGTGGTCACTTGTTTTGCAACAGCGCAAATTGGTACTCTTATGCCTGCGGAGGGCGGTACATATGTGGCTATTTCCAAATTAATGTCGCCCTTTTTTGGTTTTCTCGCGGTGTTTGTACTTCTGTGTTCGGTGGTGCTGGTCAATAGCTTCGTCGGTTACGGCTTTGCTGATTACGTTGTTTATTTCTTCCCAGGACTTAATAAAATGGCCGCCGCGGCGGGTGTGGTTCTTTTCTTTGGGGTAGTCAATATTTTTGGATCAGACCTAGTGGTAAAATTTCAGGCAACAATGGTGGTTATCTTCCTGATTATGCTCAGTGTTTTTATCATTACAGGCTTGCCACATATTGAATTTAAAAACCTCACCCCCTTTATGCCTAACGGAATTGGGTCGGTGTTTGAGGCGGCGGCGCTGGGTTATTTTTCATTTGCCGGTTTTATTACGTTGCTTGAGTTTGGTGGTGAAATTAAGAAACCGAGCGTTAATATTCCGCTCGGCCTTGCTATCAGTTTTGCTATTGTGCTGGCATCGTATGGTGGGATATCAATGGTGCTGAGTGGGATTGAGACAAGTGGTGGGTTTGCAGGGATGGTTACACCTGTTCTTGACATGGCAGGAAATTTTCTTCCGCAGTGGATGATATCCGCGTTGGTTATATCAATTTTGGCAGCGGCAGCGACCACCATCAACGGACTTATTCTTGGTTATTCTCGGGATATTTTTGTTGTCGCAGAAGCAAAAATCTTTCCAGAAATTCTCGCCCGTCGCTCGGGCAAATATCAAATGCCGATTTATGCGATCATAACTTATACGTTGCTCAGCGTTGTTGCGATCCTTACCGGCAGTGACATTCGTGATTATGCGTTGGTGGCGGTGTTGGGATTGCTTATTCAGCAGCTGTTTATAGCGGTTAGTCTTTACCGTTTGCCGAACGTTATGGCGAGCGTATATGAAACAGCAGAATTTAAGCTCAGTATAGGGGTGATAAAATTGGTTTCAGTACTGCTATTTGCAATTTCAGCAGGTTTCATATTTAAAATGGTATCGGACGCGTCATTTTTTGGCTTGATAATACTTGGCGTACTCGGAATTGGAAGCCTTTATTACTTTGTGATGATCGAAAGGGACTAAATCGATGTTGTTGAACGATACACATAAAAAAACTTACGCAAAAGATGGTGTTGTTAAGGTGAGCGAGGCATTTGATCCAAAATGGGTTGAATTTTTACGCCGCGCTACCGACGAGAATATGAAAAATCCAGGCGTTATGGCAGAAGAATATGCTAAATCCAATACTTCAACCCGCTTTTTTGGCGACCAGTATATCTGGACGCGCAACGATGATTTTAGAAAATTTATTTTTGAAAGTGAAGCGGCCAGGATCGCTGCAGAACTTATGGGGTCCGTTAAGATTAATATGTTTTTTGATCATTTACTAGTGAAGGAGCCGGGGTCGGTTGAACCGACACCATGGCATCAGGACGGGCCATATTGGAAAGTTAAGGGCTCTCAGATTTGCTCCGTCTGGTTTGCCATGGATGACGTGACGGAAGAAAGTGGTGGTGTGCGCTATGTCAGAGGATCGCACAATACTGGTGTCCGCTACCGTCCACAAAGTTTCAGCGGTGAGGGGCATCAGGAATATGGTGAAGCGGGGCTTGAGACCATGCCAGATATCGATGCCACAATGTCAGAGGATAATATAATCTGCTACGAATTAAAACCCGGTGACTGCCTCATTCATCACGCAGATACCATCCACGGTGCAAAAGGCAATAAAACTGCCGCTGCACGCAGACGGGGTTACGCAACGCGCTGGACTGGTGACGATGTGGTTTGGGATCCCAGAATGGGAACCACGGATGTCTTAAGGGACCCGGGCCTTAAGCCCGGTGACCCTCTCGACTGTGATTTGTTTCCGGTTGTTTGGACCAGATAACGCCTATTGTGGTGGCGTGATGTTCATTTCAGCGGCTTTTTCTTTAGCTGCATCCATTGCATCTGCGCCTTCTTCTTTAACTTCTTCAATAACGTCTTCAGCGGCTTCCATGGCATCATCGGCCATATCACCTGCAGCGTCGGCGGCTTCGCCGGCTGTTTCTTTAACGTCTTCTGCCATATCGCCAGCTGTTTCAGTGGCTGCGTCCATGGTTGAAGCGCTGCTTTCTGTTGCTTCGCTCATGGCTGCGTCACTACCACCGTCGTCGTTACCGCAAGCGGTTAGGCCCAACGCGATAAACAGGGTACCTATAATAGTAAATATTGTATTTTTCTTAATCATGATCTTCTCCTCCTCATGAAGGCGGGAACATTCCCACCTTGTATTTATGGCGACTATACGACAATTGTGGCAAACTTGTGATCTTTTTTGGCGAATTGTACTATTTTATCGGAACTAGTTCGTCATTTTCAATCGCAAATTTGATTTTTGGCCTTTGTTCACACGCCTCCATTGCTTTCACAAGTTCGCGCAACACAACATTAATTTTGTTTGATTTAACTGCGCGTTCCAGAGCAAAATTTAAAAAGGCGGCTGCTGTCTCGGTGTCTTCTTCAAGCCCAAAAGCAAGGAGGCATGGTGTGCCATTTCTGACCTGTTGCATGACAAATTTTGCAAATTTTCTGTTCTTAGCTAGCTTGTGTCGATCTAAGATCGTAAAGCGAAAACCAACGCGCTTGGTAAACGGAGCCGGGAAATTTTCCCGCGCAAATTCTATCAATATGTTTATCCGGTCAGGACGCCAGCTATCATCAAGATCCGATAAATTACGCCAAGCGCAATACCATTTTTGGCAAACTGGTGGCCATTCTGGATACAGAGAACATCCGCCCTCGGATTTTAAATTTATGCAGTTTTGGTTAGGCGTCTTTTTAAGCTCTGGCGTATCTATAGTAGGCGTCCTGCAGCAAACTGTACATTCACCGCACTCTCTCCCCTGAACCAGATATTTGTTATCGGTGTCTTTATTCAAAATTTACTGCTCACTATTTTCTTATACATATTTAATGTAAGCGCCACCATTATTAACATACAAGCTTTTTTTGTTAGCAAAATATTTAGTTTAAGTTGATATCATCTTACCAGAGTGTAATTATTGAGAAAAATAAGATGGAACTATTAGAGACAAATATCACCGATATAGATGATAATCGTAAACGTATTACCGGACTTGTTCAGTATAATGACGGTGAAACAGAGGAATATTGGTACGAATATCCTGCCGAGTTTAATATTTCGGAAACTGGAAACCCTTGGTTGGTCGCACTCCTTCCGGTCGCAGCCTATCTAGGGGAAGATCTAACAATTTCGCTACCGATCGATCCCAAACTTATGGATGCTACGGAGGACGTATTAAGTATTTGGTCAGATTGGTGGGGTGATTATACATCGAAAGTCTCAATAATTGCGAAAAATGGAACAAGTGTCATCGAACAGACACCTGATGAAGAAGCTGCGCTATTTTCAAGTGGAGTAGATGCATTTTATACTGCTTATAGGAAGAAACGGGTACAATACAAAATTCTTATCCATGGATTCGACTTCTCTGTCGATAAGATAGAAGAATTTAATATTCACAGGAGCAGAATAGAGAGAATTGTTGATGAGATGGGGCAAACCTTAATTCTGGTGGCATCAAATTACAGAAAAACAAGAATCAAAGAGACTAATTGGGAAAGGTTTTCCCATGGACCATTCTTGGCTTCTGTTGCTCTACTGTTCGAGAAACATTTTTCATGCGTTTATTTTCCAGGTAATTTTGGCAGCGTGTTCACAGCTAGACCCTTCGGTTCAAACCCCCTATTTGATCCATTAAATTCCACGACACGACTTAATATAATCGGTGATGGAAATGGCGTAACTCGATTTGAAAAGCTCCAGTATTTCAAGCAGTTTGATCTCGCGCTAAAAAACCTCCATGTTTGTATTCGAGGCCGAGATGGAACTGGACAGGATGAGAAGAATTGCTGTAATTGTCATAAATGCTACATGACTATGATTTCATTGGAATTGGCTGGCGTACTTGATAAATGTTTGTTGTTTGATAAAGAAAAATTTGATATGTCGAAAATTAAATACGCGTATGTTGAAGGCAGTGATAATATAAACGAATATCGGACTATGGAAAAGGCTGCTATAGAATTAGGTAGGCACGATATTGCGAGCGGCATCAGAAAATGCCTTCGGAGATCAAAGTTACTCTTGTGGTCGAGGCGTTTTGATAAAACGCCTATTTTTTGGCGTATTCCCCAATATTTGATGAAAAATACGATCTATTAGTTCAATAATAAAGATTTGAAAATTTTGAGATAAATTATTCTGAATTGCTTAAATGAAGGATTCCAAGAGATGGAACTATTAAAGATTACTGTTTCAGATGTCTCGGCGGAGATAAAGCGTCTGACTGGCTATGTGAGGTATGATGATGGATTGCAGGATGAATATTGGTTCGAATATCCATCAGAATTTGAAGTATCAGAGAGCGGCAATCTTTGGCTTGCTCTACTTCTACCGCTTGCTGCAACAATAAATGAGGATTTGCATATTCCATTGCCTCTTGATCCACGCATAGTGGACGGTGCTGCAGATATATTAAGAATTTGGCATAGTTGGAATTCAGGAACGTCAATTATTAAGGTTTTTGCTGACGGCGGACTTCACATAATCGATCAAAGACCATCATTGTCAGCGGCATTTTTCTCGACGGGGCTTGATGCATTCTATACTTCATATGAACGACCGAGGGCGAAACATAAAATCCTCATTCACGGATTTGATCTCGCGATAGATAAGACGAATGAATTTAAGGCGCATTTGGCAAGAATATCTAAGGTAACCGAGTTGATGAACAATACTATCATCCCGGTTGCGACAAATGTTAGAACAACCAGATGGAGTAAAACACGTTGGCAAAGGGTATCACATGGTTCGTTTTTGTCGGCCATAGGATTGCTTTTTGAGAAGCATTTTCGTGAAGTGTTTATCGGTTCAAGTCACAGTAATTACAACAATTTGGTTCCCAACGGTTCTCATCCGTTAACAGATGTTCTTTACTCTACCTCACGGACCAGTTTAATTCACAGTGGCGATGGGCTAGATCGCCTCGATAAAACAAAATATCTCGCTCAGCATGAGTTGGCTCTAAGGCACTTGCATGTTTGTATCCGCGGCAGGGACGGAAAAGGTCAGGACGAGTTAAACTGTTCGCACTGCGAAAAATGTTATAGGACGATGATAGGTCTTGATGTGGTCGGTGTGCTTGATAAGTGCGATTTGTTTGATAAGAGCCGCTACAATTATAATGAAGTGAAAAATATCTTTCTTAATGCGCCAGACAGTATCGGTGATTATTTGAATATGGCAAAACTGGCGAAAAGTCAGGGAAAGACAGAACTTTCTGCGGGAATACATAAGTGTATAAGACGTTCTCGTTTACTCAGGTTTCTTAATTGTCTAAATAAAACACCTATCTTGTGGCGCATCCCCCATGCCATGGAGAAGAACTCGATTTACTAGATCAATATTGAATTGCTAGTAACGATAAGGAAAAAATCTAAGTGAAGCTCTTGAGAACCACAATCACAAACGTATCAGAAGACGCAAAACGCCTGAGCGGTTTTGTTAGATACGACGATGGGGCAGTTGACGAATACTGGTTTGAATATCCTGCGCTGTTTGAAATATCCGAAAGTGGTAATCCGTGGCTCGCGGCACTTCTTCCAATGGCGGCGACAATCGGTGAAGATCTGTCAATTTCACTTCCCGTTGACAAGCGATTGCTGGACGGTGCAAATGATATCTTGAGGTTCTGGAATGCATTTGATGTGGGAACTTCAATCATTAAAATTAATGCGGCTGGCGGCTTAGAGACCCCCGATTTAAGACCCGAGGCGACAGCATCATTTTTTTCGACAGGGGTCGACGCATTTTATACGGTTTACGATGTACCAAGAGCAAAATATAAGATACTGATACACGGCTTTGATATTGCTATCGACAAAGAGAACGAATTTAAACTTCATTGTGACCGGATAGGCAGAGTGGTTGATGAGCTGGACCAAACTATGATTCCAGTAAGAACGAATATTAGAAACACAAAATGGCAGCAAACAAGATGGCAGAGAGTTTCCCATGGCGCGTCACTGGCAGCCATCGGATTAATGTTTGAAAAATATTTTTCGGAAATATTTATTCCGTCCAGTACCTCTAATTTTAAAAATTTGGGAATCTGGGGTTCTCATCCTCTAACAGATCCGCTCTATTCAACCAGCAGAACTAATATTATTACGAACGGAGACGGACTTAATAGATATGAAAAGCTGAAAAGTTTAATATCTCATGATCTAGTATTGGATAATCTGCACGTGTGTATCCGTGGAAAAGATGGCTCGGGACAGGACGAGGTCAACTGTTCCTACTGTGAAAAATGTTACAGGACAATGATCGCGCTTGATCTACTTGGTGTCCTTGAAAAGTGCAAATTATTTGACTTGAAAAAATATCACCACGAAGATGTTTATAAGATATTTGTAACCAATCAAGATAGCATTTGCATGTATAGGACAATGGCGAAACTGGCAAAACAGCAAGGCAAACATAAGCTGGCGGTCGGCATTGAGAACTGCATCCAGCGATCGAAAAGGGTCGATTGTCTTTCAGTACTCGATAATGTACCGTTGTTATGGAAGGTTTCTCATAAATTAATGGATAATTCAATATATTAGACGAAGAGTATTTTTTGATATCACCATATAGGCATAAGTTTGGAAATACTGAAGAGGACTTAAAAAATGGAATTGTTGAGAACAGCGATCACAGATGTCACAAAGGGGGTAAAACGACTCACAGGAATTGTGAAATATGACGACGGTTTTGAGGATGAATATTGGTTCGAGTATCCCTCAAATATTAAAATTTCTGATAGTGGTAATCCGTGGTTGGCGGCATTACTCCCCTTGGCGGCAACACTTGGCGAAGATTTGACGATTAATTTGCCGGTTGATCCCCGTCTCGTTGATGGGGCCGGGGATATTTTAAGGTTCTGGAATGCCTTCGAGGAGATGGAAACTTCTATCATTTCGATCACTGCGAAAGGTGGGTTCAAAGTATTGGATCATTATCCACAAGATTCCGCATCATTCTTTTCTTCAGGCGTTGATGCATTCTATACAGCCTACATGAAACCTAGGGCAAAATATAAAATACTCATTCATGGTTTTGATCTTGATATCAGCAAAGAAAATGAATTTGAGCAACATTGCGCCAGAATTTCAAAGCTGGTCGATCAACTGGACAATAAAATCGTTCCTACTAAGACCAATATCCGTCATACGCGCTGGAAAGAAACTCGCTGGCAGGCTCTTTCTCATGGAGCGGCCTTGGCCGGGATTGGTCTTTTGTTTGAAAACCATTTTTCTGAAATCTTTGTCCCATCCAGTACCAGTGATTACAGGGACCTCGGAATCTGGGGGTCGCATCCTTTACTTGATCCGCTTTATTCAACCAGCCGCACCAGCATTATAACCGATGGCGATGGCGTGACCAGGTTTGACAAGGTTAGATATATCAGCCAGTTTAAATTGGTGACCGATAACCTTCACGTATGTATTCGTGGCAAGGATGGCACTGGGCAAGATGAGGTTAATTGCTCGCACTGCGAAAAATGTTATCGGACCTTGATCGCATTAGATTTGGCGGGGATTATCGATCAAAGCAAATTGTTTGATCAAAGCAGATATAATTATGACGAAGTTTACAAGGTGTACGTCGTTGATAGATCAATGACAGAAGAATATCTTGAAATGGCGGAAGAGGCGAAAAAGCAAGACAAACAGGAACTTGCCGATGGTATTTATAAAGCCATTCGCCGTTCAAAGTGGATCCAGCGCTTAAGTTTTCTCGATGATGTGCCGCTCCTATGGAAAATAGGTGACAAAATGCTGGAAAAGTCTATCTATTAGCTTTAGTGGCTAATTGTCTTAATTGTCTTAATTGTCTTAAAGTTTAGTCGCGAAACCTGCTCCATTCAGCTCTTGGTATTTTCAATCTCGACTAGTTTAAGGTTTTCAATGAGCCGGCGTAGTTTATCATTTTTTAGTTTTGCGACATTATTCGCAATCCTTAAATCGTTTGCGTAATCGTCGCGTATTTCTTGTGCCACAATTCTTTGACGAAGCTTTGCTGATCATTCCTGCCAATATCATAAATTATCTAAGATAATGTGGCGTCATATTTCTTCACATAAGCAAGATCAGCGGCACTTGTTGCAACTGCGACTGTGAAGAAAAACAGTTTTAAAAACCTCAACGTCATTAATTTCCAATTCGATAAAAACAGTTAATAATATTGTGGTTATACATAATCAAACAGCTGAATTAATTGTGATTAGGTTTCAGGTGAAAAATGATTACAATTAAAGTGATTTACAATAACAGCCAATTATGGGTTGCAAATATACCGTGTAGCACATATAATTGCTATAATAAAATATACATTTTAATACCAATGAGATATTTATAAAATATATTGCAATTAATAGTAGTAATTATTTAGTCCTACGAGGGGAGGAAGAATGAATTACAATATCTGCAGCATTTTAAGTGTTCGTAAATTCATCTTATTATTTTTAATATCTTTGGGCGGTTTGTCGTTCACTTATGCGGATCAATTGAATGATACGCGTAATATTCTTAAAGAATGGGTGGCGGCGGAGAAAGTCATATCGCAGGAACAAAGCGAGTGGGATGAGGAAAAGGCGCTTCTCGGTGATGTCTTATCTTCATTAAATCAGGAAGAGCGGCTTTTACGGGAAATAATTGATAACGCCAAAGCGGACACCAGCCGCGCTGATCAAGAACGGCTCGAACTTATTTCCCAGCGTGATGAACATCAAAAAAGTTCGTCTTTATTTCAAGATCGATTGTCACTTTATGAGCGTCAGGCCATGCAGTTAGTTCCAAAGCTGCCTGTTATATTACAGGATGAAATGGGGCCTCTAATTAATAAATTATATTCAGCCGAGGTCGCTAACTACTCACGTAGCGAACGTGCGCAGACCCTGATAAATATCTTAAGTGCAGTGCAGGAATTCGACAGCAGCATCACAGTGGCCAGAGAAATTCGCACACTCACATCAGGTGAGCAGGTGGAGGTTAAAGTGCTGTTCCTTGGTCTTTCCAGAGGCTTTTACGTTGATAGTGAGGGAACCACTGCTGGTATTGGAAGGCAATCTGGTGGCGTTAGCGAGGGTGGCTGGAACTGGGTGGAACAACCTAACCTTGCGAGCGGTATTCTCAAGGCGATTAATATTTATGAGAACCGTGAAAGCCCGGCGCTCGTGTCTCTGCCATTGCAGATTAGAAGCAATTAATGGGGGAGAAGATGTTTAAAATATCTATAAAAATTGCATTGTCATTTTTCGCAATCGCGTTTTTTAGTACAGCGGCGTTAAATGCTCAGGATATGTCCGCCGCACAGGTGTCAGCGCAAAGGGATTTGCAAGTCGCACTCGATAATTTGCGAAAATTAAGAAGTGATATAGCCGCCGAAAAAATTCCATTGGCGAAATCAATTTCCGCGAAAGAAAACAGTATTCTCAGATTAAGAAGCGAAGCCGCTAAAATTCAAGCGGCGACTGACAGTAAAACACTCAGTCTGGAAGATATCAGGCGCGATCTTAAATCCTGGGAGGAGGAAAACAATTTCCTTGTTGGATTACTTGATGAATATACGCTGCGTTTTGAGGGCAGTCTTAATGTCTCAGAATATCCGAATTATCAAACGGATTTAGATCAATTTAATAAACTTGATCTTAGCCGAATTGGAGAAGAAAGGATCAGCGTACAAATGAAGTTCGTTGATCTTGGTTTTTCACGCTTGAGAAATGCCCTAGACGGCGATGTATTTAAAAGCCAAGTGATTACAGATGGCGGTAAGCTCACGGAAGGAACGGTTACCCGGTTTGGTCCTACAGCTTATTTCTTAAGTGCCGAGGATGACGTGGCAGGAATAGTGATTAGTGAAGACGGTGATATTGCCCATCTATTCACGGATAATGGCCAGCTCTCAAATCTATCAGGTTTGATTTCCGGTCAGTTAGAGAATATGCCCATTGATGTGACAAATGGCAAAGCGATTAGCATAGAAACTGAAAGCGATAGTCTTTTTGACCATATTGGAAAAGGTGGCATCTGGATTTTCCCAATTCTCATATTTGCCGGACTTTCAACCATTGCATCTATTATAAAACTGATGGAAATATATAAGATTAAACTTCCCGAGAAGGGCAGTTTACATAACATACTAGCCAACTTGCAAAAAGGTGACGATGAGGCGGCCGCTCAAGCAGCGAAACTGGTTCCATATCCGATAGGTGAAATGCTAGAGCAAGGGGTTAAATATGCGTCTGAACCCAAAGAGTTGGTAGAAGAGGTTATGTATGAAAGTGTGCTTGATACGCAGCCGAAGCTGGAGAAATATCTACCGCTTATAGCCATCAGCGCGGCAACGGCTCCACTTCTTGGATTGCTTGGAACTGTGACGGGAATGATCAATACCTTCCAGCTCATTACCTTATTTGGAACTGGCGATGCGCAGTCACTTTCGTCCGGCATATCCGAAGCGCTTATAACAACTGAATTTGGACTTATTGTCGCCATTCCCGCTTTGATTATGCACGCGCTACTAAGTCGAAAGGTTCAGGCAATAATGGCAGATATGGAAAAATTTGCGGTCATTTTTGTCAACGGGTTACCAAAGGAAAGGATTTAGACATGGACGTGCTGATGAATTTTTGCACTGAATTTTTCAAAATCTGGACCAGTGGTGGTATCCTGATGTGGCCGCTTTTGTTAATTGCTATTCTCATTTATTGGCTTGTGTTTGACATGTTTAGCCGATTGTCTAAAAACAATATGCCGGATAATATTTTGTTGTTTGATAAAGATAATTTACCACCGAAAGTCTCAAATATCATAAATGATATTTTGGAAGACAACCCGGCCCCTACGGTGATGCGTAACCGTGTACTTGCCATGAAGGCGGAATATCTTCCCAATATAAAAGGCCGTCTCAATATTCTAACCATTTTAGCTGGCGTTTCTCCTTTGCTGGGACTGTTGGGAACGGTGATGGGAATGCTTAATACTTTCTCACAAATGAACAGAGTAAGCGTCCAGACGAGCGATCTAATGGCCGGGGGCATCTCGGAAGCTCTGATCACCACTCAAATGGGACTGATAATCGCCGTGCCGGCACTGATTATGATTATGATATTAAAAGGCAAACGTGATAAATTATCCCAGTTTTTTCAAAAACTGGAAAGCGTGTGTTATTATAATTTAGTCAGTCAACCAACTGATAAGGCGGCATAATATGAAACGTCGATTATTCACACCTAATGATAATAAAAACACTGAAATTAATATTTCACCGCTGATTGATATTGTTTTCATTTTGCTCATTTTCTTTATTGTCACCACCGTATTCTTCGAAGAAACAGGTGTCGAAATAAACAAACCACAAGCCATTTCTCAATATGATCTGGAAAGTAAATCCATACTGATTGCAATCACCAATGATGAGCAGGTATTTTACGGTGGCCGTAATATCGGACCCGCGGGCGTTCGAAATTTAGTAAAACGAATGTCAACGAAAGAACCGCTGCCGGTTATTTTGCAAGCTGATGAGCTGGTGACAACGAAACTGCTGATCAAAGTGCTTGATGAGGCTAAATTGGGTGGTGCTTTATCGGTCAATGTATCAACAAAAACGGGAAACTGAGATAATGAAAGATATCAGTCTTCCGTTCAATTTGAAAACTCACCCGTTCAGGATGGTATTTTATGCAATTTTCTTTTCCATCATGCTTTTTCTCGTACTTCCGCTGTCGCAATTATACCATGTGATGATTGAAAAAAAGGAAATTGTACGCCCCATTGATATTATCGCCCGCCCGCCCGAAGAACCAGAGAGGACGGAACAGGAAAAGGAAATTACCCTGCAGGAAGTTATAAGCATTCAATCGGTTGCATCAGATATTGAGCTGGAACCGCTCGACGTAACACTAGATGCAAGTTTGGAGGGGGATCTTGAGATAAAAATTGATACCGGAATTTTCAAAGTTAAAGGATCTTACGGCAAAGAAGATCTTTTAGCAGATATAAAAATGTTCTCACTCGCGGAGTTGGACACAACGCCGATGTCCCTCAATGATCCATTGTTGAGATCTCCCAAGGAATTAATAGAGCAAGGTGTTGAAGAAATTAACGCCGAAGCACTGGTAATATTAACAGAGAAAGGTGAGGTTGAATTCGTCCGCTTCATATCACTTAGTCATCAGGGCGCTAATGCCGCAGTACGGGAATATATTCAAAAGTTAAGATACACGCCGCCTAAAAAAGATGGCGAAGTTGGTAGGGTTAGATTTAGATTACCCATCCGCAGCAAAGTCGACGGAAGTGTCCAGTAATAAAAGGGCTACAATTAAAAGAATTAGGCGCGAGAGAAGGATAGGAGGACTATGAACCATTCATTTCTAACAATAACGAAAATTGTCGGACTGTGGATTTGCGCGAATTTCCTATTTCCCTCAGTAAGCAACGCCCAGCTGTTTCCACTATCCGATAATGATTGGTCAAACCCTGAATTTGTCAAACGCTATATGGGGTCCTACGGTATGGACGGGGAATTAAGCCCCGAGGTTACGGAGGCGGAATCGCTGGTCATGCAAGACCTCGCGCCGTTTATTGAAGATGATGTTGAAAATGGCATTTTTTTTCTTCTGCCCAAAATTACCGAGGAAAGCTCTGCAGCCATGAATTTTATGATGGGGCAGCTCTATCTGGAAAGCGAAAACCCGGAGGAAGCCATCAATTCCTACAGCAGGGCGATCCGAAAATTTCCAACGTTTTTAAGAGCGTATAAAAATCTTGCACTGGCTTATATGCAAACGGATGATTGTGACGGCGCCATGCCGCACCTCAATAAAGTGCTTGAAATGGGGCAGGCGGACGGCCTCACGTATGGATTTTTAGGATATTGCAATATTCAGTATGAAAATTATAGTTCGGCCATGAGTGCCTATGCTATGGCCCGTCTTTTTGAACCTGATAAAAATAACTGGAAAATTGGTCTGGCACAGGCGTCAATGCAAGCTAAGAAATATCAGGATGCCATTGTCATTTTGGATGAACTGATCAAACAGGATCCCGAAAACCCCTCATTGCTCATGCTTCAGGTTAATGCCTATTTGGCAATTGACGATCAGGAAAGCACGCTTGCAACCCTGGAAATTCTTAGCCGGCTTGGGGCATCAACGGGGACCAGTCTGTTATTGCTTGGAGATTTGTATGTTCGCAATGAAATACCGTCACTTGCGATCAAATCCTATCTCGCGGCGCTGGATCAGGACGAGCGACCGAATTTCGAGCGCTCTTCGCGGGCGCTTACTTATTTTGCTCAAAATGATGACTGGCAGAATGCGTCAAATTATTTGGTGAAACTAAAAAGCGTTTATGAAAGTGAACTGACACCACAAGAACAAATATCATTAATGGTACTGGAAGCACAGGTCGCTCAGGGAAATGAGCAATATTCCGCAGCGGCATTGCTCCTGAATGACGCCGTAAATCGTGACCCTATGAACGGCAAAGCTTTATTGCTACTTGCGCAGAACCACAAGAATTCCGGCGATTATGAGCGCGCAGAATTTTACTTTGATCGCGCCGCGAAAGTAGATGAATTTGCCTTTGAAGCGCTAACGGACAATGCCCGCATGGCCGTAAGTTTCCGTAAGCTTTCCAGAGCACTAAGCTTACTTGAAAAAGCTAACAACATCAGGCCATCATCGACAATTGACAACAATATTCGTATATTAAAAAATGCACTAAACGTTGGAGGTCAGTGATTATGAAATCATTTATACTATCTATCTTGATTTTGGCATTGGCTGGCTGCAATACGGGTCAATACCAACCTTTTAGAAGTGGTGTCGGTCATAAAGCCGAACAAATGAACGAAAACACTTATTACGTGACTTACACAGGATCGCAGAAATCAGAAATAAAAAAAGTAAATGATTTTGCGCTGCTTAGAAGTGCAGAATTAACGCTTGAAAAAGGCATTGATTATTTTGTGATTACAGAAGCAATGAACAATAAAGTAGCGCTTATGGGTGAGCAACAATCACTTGCGAGTTATAAAGATTATGGTCCCGGTTCCGGTGGCGCTGTTGCAGCAAGCGGAACCCTTACTGGACCTAGAGCCAGGAGCGAACTGACAATTGTTTTATTTAACGATAAACCAGACGGCATTTCTTATGATGCCAGACAAGTCGAACTCGCCTTAAAAAACGAATATAAAATTGATGAATCTAAATAGGCAATAATATTTTTAGTCTCCCACTAAACAAGGGCCTTGTAAAAGGCCCTTGTTTAGTGGCGGAGAGGGAGTCCGTTTCAGTACCTTCCTATACACTCCGAATAATTCTAAATATGTTATGTAAAGTATTGAAATATATTAAGTATTGTTCTTGATAGTTCCGAAGTGTTCCTGTACCATCTAATATATAAACATGGGTAGAAGCATGGGTTGATATTCGAATGTCCAATGGAAGTCGATCAAGAACTAATAAGCTAAGTGCGGTTTTCGTGTCGCAAACAAAAAAGGTTGGCATGCACGGAGACGGTGCTGGCTTGTGGTTGCAGGTTTCTAAATACTATACGAAATCGTGGATTTTTAGATATACCTTTGACGGCAAAACGCGGGACATGGGGCTAGGTTCGCTCAATACCATTTCACTTGCGAGAGCACGTGAGAAGGCACGTGATGCTAGGGAATTGATAGTTGATGGTATTGATCCTATTGAAGAGCGCAAAGCAAAAAGAGTTGCACAAAAGTTGGCGAGAGCGGGGGCTATGACTTTTAAGCAGTCAGCGCAGTTATATATTGAAGCACACGAGCCTTCCTGGAAGAACTCTAAGCACATATCCCAATGGAAGAACACTCTAATAACGTATGTTTACCCAGTATTTGGTGATACTCCGGTTGGACAGATAGAAACGGCTCATATTGTTAAAGCTATTCAACCAATATGGAACAGCAAGAATGAAACGGCTTCTAGGATTAGAGGCCGGATTGAAGTTGTTCTCGATTGGGCAAAAACAAGTGGGCTTAGAAATGGTGAAAACCCAGCCCGTTGGAGAGGACATTTAAACAACCTCCTTCCAAAACCTAGTCGAGTTAAGACCGTACGTCATATGCCAGCATTACCCTATAAAGATATTCCTAAGTTTATGACCGACTTGAGCGGTGTAGATGGCGTTTCTGCTAGGGCATTGGAATTTACTATTCTTAATGTCCCACGCACTGGTGAAGTAAGAAAGGCGTTATGGGGAGAGATAGATTGGGATGAAGCAATTTGGATAATTCCAGGAGAGCGAATGAAGGCGGGGAAAGAACACAAAGTTCCTCTTTCTGAACGTTCACTTGATATTTTACGTGCGATGAAACGTGTTTCTCAAGGTCATTATATTTTTCCGGGTTCACGAGCTGGAAATCCGTTATCCGAAATGTCGATGTTAATGACCTTGCGCAGGATGGGTGTGGAAGATGTAACGGTGCACGGGTTTCGTTCTACTTTCAAAGATTGGGCAGCTGATTGTACCACTTACCAAAACGAAGTTTCAGAGATGGCTTTAGCTCACACTATCGACAACAAATCAGAAGCTGCTTATAGGCGTGGAGAACTATTAGAGAAGCGCAAGAATTTGATGAAAGACTGGGCAAAATATTGCTTTTCAAATGATGCCATCGAAAAAATTGTTTCTCTGGCAGGTACGCGAGATGAGGGAGCTAGTTAATATGGTTGTTAAGAAAGGGACTATCGGACAGGGATTTTCAAAGCGAAAGCAGTACAAACTAGGATCAATTGAATCGCCCGAGGATGAAAAAATGGCGAAAGAGATACAAGACCAATGGGCATTGAATGATCTAACTTTAACGGAACTATGCCAGAGGTACGCAGCAGAATTGATGGATGGTAAACCAGTTCCTTCTGGAACTATGAAATTAGGAGAGCCTTCGATTTCGGAGAAAGAATGGTATGCCAGAGAAATATCTTCTCATTCTGAATCTCTATTGTTATGGCTTAGAATGTTAAACATGGAATTGGATCAGAAACTTTCTGAGGGTGATGTCCAATCAATTCTGAAAGCCGCCTTTTTATTAGGCAAGCTTACTAGGGAATCAGAGTTAAAATTCGAACATGAACAGGATGCTCAAAGGGGGAATAAGAGTGCTACATCATTGAGAGAGCGCCGTGACTCATACAATTTCAAGAGAAAGCTAATCGCCAGAGCGTGTGACGCTAAATATCAAGAAATGGCGGTTGAAATTTGGCAACGCAACTCAAGCTTAACAAAAACAGCTGTCGCGAAAATTATCGCAAACAAAACTGAGGGTAATTTCAACACGATTAGAAAAAAAATCATAAAGTTGTCATCACTGGTTTAGCGATGACAAATTAGATCATTATCTTTGTTCGGTAAGCAACGAGTTTAACCGAAATATAAGGATATATGATATGCACCAACAGTTTAAGCGCATACTTCGCGAAAAAGAATGTAAAGCCGTTACTGGCCTCCCTACAAGTACCCGCTACGATATGATTGGACGTGGCGAGTTTCCAAAGCCAATTCCCCTTGGTAGGAGAGCGGTTGGCTGGGATTCAGATGAAATTCAAGATTGGATTGCCTCGCGAATAGACGCGAGAGATAGTTCAACTTCCTCACAAACTCAATAACATTGTTCATTGGCCAAGAGCTATGGGCAATGCTCTGTCACGGCCTTTTCACATGCCCTCAATCAAAGGAGTAAAGTCATATGGCTTTCATAGAAATGGCGGAGACGCCAATTAAAGAAAAACCCCGATGTAGCTTGGCGGCATCACATCAGGGTCTCTCAAAATCTTCGTACCCACTTTGTACACCCTATCATCGGAGAGCGCAAGAACTGTTGGCACGGAGGTATCGTTTAAACCGCGCTTCAGCGGTCTTCGTCGCTGACATCTTATGTGCGGGAGAACGATAATGAGTCGATTAAAATTATCGTTTATTATTCAGTACCCTAACGGTGAAAGACAAGTTAATCTAGTTGGTCAGTATGCCAGAACCCTGCGTGAGTTAATACAAGCGGGATCTAAGGGCATCACGGCAGGTGAGGTTTCTGTAATGGGATGGGGTTATCGCCTCGGTCATTACGTTCATATTCTGCGCAAGGATTATGAAATAAATATTGAGACCTTACGTGAAGAGCACGATGGCGAGGCCGGTAAAGGTTGGCATGGCCGATATGATCTTCACACCCCCGTTTCTCTATCGAGACAGGATGAAGCTGCTTAATGAGTTTGTTGATAGCAACTGTTGATAAGAACCAGCGTGAGCAGGTTCAAATCAGCCTCGATAGTTTTAAAGGTCACAACCTTGTTGCTGTCCGCGTCTTTTATGACGCGGGCGGTGGCGAAATGAAGCCGAGCAAGAAGGGTGTTTCAATCCGCCCAGACATGCTTGATGGCATTCTGGACGGCCTGGAAGCGGCCAAAGAGGAAGCCATCGAAAAGGGGTGGCTCGTATGAACCTCCTCACCTCAGTGATAGTCAACGACAAGTCTGAGCATGTTTATATCAGCCTTGCAGAACAAAAGGGACAGGCGGTCATTTCGGTGGCCGTCCACTCCCGTTTAAGCGTTGACCAGTGGCAGAAGACCCAGAAGCAGGTTCGTGTCGCTGTAGAGCGGTTAGGGAGTCTTATAGATGGATTAAAGAAGGCTAGGCAGGTAGCAATAGCCCGGAGAGTGTGGAATGAGTAGTCAAAGAGGTCGTAGCAAGACCGGTCCTAGGCATGTTAGAATACATCACTATCTGATGAAGACGGATGCATGGAGAACTTTGAAGCCCGGCCCCAGAGCGCTTCTAACGGAGCTTTATGCGTTATACAATGGCGATAACAATGGGGCGATATTTTTAAGTGAACGAGAAGCAGCAAAACGTATAAATGTGTCCAAGTTGACCGCCCGCAGATACTTTTTGAGATTGGTCGAGCGCGGATTTGTAAAATCGCATCATAAAGGCAGCTTTAATGTAAAAGCTCCAGTCGCAACCACCTGGATATTAACTGAGTTTGGTTACAGCGGAAAATTACCAACGAAAGACTTCACTAAATGGTCTGAAAAACAAAACACGGGTATAAAAAATATACTCGGCGGGTATAAAAATTATACCAGCGCCCCCGAAAATACACTCAATTTAAGCGATACGGGTATAAAAATTAGTCCCGTGAGGGCTGTTTCATGAGTTTCACGGGTATAAAATTTATACCACAGATAGTTTACCATAAGAGGGGTGTTTAAATTATCGGTGAGCACCACCACAAATAACCAGGCAGGCAACAACATATTTACCCATTGAGGAACAGGCCCTAGTGAAAAGCGAGCGCCCCATATAGAGCGCACGCGTATTGAACGGACGCGAATGGTTTTTGATAATTAGAAAAAATCGAGAAGAATATCTAAAACGTGAAATTGATTTTTATGTTGAATGACCGCTATCGACCCAAAGCAGGCATTCGGGAGTCTCCAATTGTCTAGCGAGGAACCATTAAATGGCCAAAAATACCCATAACTTGTCTAAAACAATATTGTTATGAAATATTTTAAGAAATCATAGAGGCCAGACAGAAGCAAAGTACCCAAAGCCAAGATAACAATTGCCCTAAGGCCGGTTGCTCTTTTGTTGGAAACTTTATAGTACTCGATAGGAGGAAATACCCAACGCACAATTTTGAATACTATGTGGGCAAACAATAGTGTTAGCAACAAAAAGTATATTCCTAGAACAACATTGAACAGTTGTGACTTCTCTTCTGCCCATCTGAATATTAGAGTGTCATATTTAGCTAAAAGTCCAATAATTGCAGGTAGAAACAATAGGAAAAGCAGGTAATCATAAGCACCTGACCCGTGTATTACTGGTCTAATTGTCTTCTTTTTGTCGAAAAAATCCTCTAGTTTTCCTGCCGTCGCCCTAACCCAGTTTTCATTTCTGCCGACAATGTTAATCACGCTAGTGTTCTCCGTTGGATTTGAGGGTGGATTCACCCAATCCAATTTCAAACTGGGCTGCTTGAAACTCAATAATGCGCTTACATGATTCAAAGGTGTTTGGTTAACTTGGAGTCTCGCGTATTCTTCGCTAGATATATAGAATGTCGATAAATAGTCATCAAGGTCGTCTTCAGCGGGGATTTCTAACCCTACTATTTCGTCGCCATTACTAGCTCTCAGAATATACTTAACTTGCATCAAGTTTGATATTCCATTTACGCGTTCCTGCCTGTCTTCCGCCTCTCTATCAACGGTTTCTAGTTCAAGTTTGATTGCCTCATCATTTGATTGTTTGATAATTGCAGCCAATTCGCAAATATCTGCTGCCGACAATGCGATATTAGTTGGAAAAATATCCCGCTTAAATTCAGGTATTTTATTTTGTTGACCGGAACTAATTTGCGATTGGACTTGTGTTGTTTCGTTTTGGCTCATACTTAGTGTGTTATCACAAATCGATCCCATATCCAAAAATTATTATTTACCCAGGTAGCTATTTATAAACATAATTCCAACCTACAGGATGAAATATCCTATAACTTGGCGCACCGTTTTCATTGAACCTCAAGTCAGTGACCCAATAGCCGAGGGTGTTCTGTTTACTCGCTCCCATCTTTGCAAAGCTAAAGAAGGTTATGTCTGCCTCGTTACCGTCAGCATTAATACCCCGTATATAGACTTGCCCTCCCGGCTCGCCGTATCGAGGTGCTTCCTCCATAGGTCTCCATCTAATTCTACTCTTTGTTTTGTCCATTGTTCATGTCTTTTGAGGGAGAAGTCTCATTGGTAAAGCAGATTCGCGGAACATCAAAGAAAAAAGAACAATTGCAGAACAAATGGTTGCGATAAGATTATATATATGGTATTATAATACCGTTAAACATAATGGAGAAAATGCAGTGAAACAAGCGACGTACACAGAGCACGTAATGTGCATGATGCCCCCTGTTTTAGTAGAGCGACTAAAGCGTGTAGCTAGTGAAGAGGGTAGCAATATGAGTGAGTTTATCCGTACAGCCGTGCGTAAGGAGCTACGAGAGCATGAGGTTCGATAGTGAGGTCATTTCTTGGCCACACCCCGCCAAGGGGAGGGGGTGGATCAGTCTTTCCGGCCTCCGACCTGAATACCGGCGGAATGAGACGACCTTTCATAAACCGCGACAAAAACCATTTTTTAGGAATAGACCATGAATACAAAACGAGGCAAGAAATCAGCTGCCGAACTAAACGTTGTTCCTATTGAGCGAGCAATTAAACCGCCCTCAGCACCGGCCGATTTATCGAATGAAATGAAAGCTGAGTGGAATGCGGTGGTTGAGCGTATGCCCCCAGATTGGTTCACCCGCGAAACTCACGGTATTCTCACTCAGTATTGTCGGCATGTAATTAGCGCCCGCCGGGTGGCTCAACTGATAGATCAAACAGAGACAGATAATGAGTTTTGCGTGCAGGATTATAACCGACTACTAAAAATGCAATCACTCGAAAGTGCTAACATCACTTCTCTTGCAACGAAGATGAGATTGACCCAGCAATCAAAATACTCGGAAAAGGCCGCCCACACAGCAGCCAAAAACGCAAATAATGGACCAAAACCCTGGGAGGTTTGAATGTCTGCTTTCGACCCAAAGCAGCCGCTCGGAGATTGGTGAATTTAGATTAGGCACTAATAGAAGACTTGCTTTTTCATTTACACTTAATTATAAGAGCAAAATAATTTGCACATGTAACTGATCAGAAAAAGGAGGGTCAAATGCAAAACTTGAATACAGACATTTCGACACTACTTATTAATTTTATTGATCAGGAAGATAAATCATGGGCAATTCCTATGCAGGTGGCAATGACCATCTGACTTATATGAGTGCGCTAGAGGCCGCTCATTTTACAAACAAATATAAACTATCCCGTCAATCTGAAACGATGACACTCTCTTTGTGGGAGGTCCGTTATGTGTAATGATTGCATAAATATAATCGCATCCAGCAGAAGTTGGATCGAAGGCGAAGCTATTCGTCAACTAGAGGAAACAGCGAAGCTGGAAGGTATTACGCGGGCTGTCGGTCTACCAGACCTTCATCCGGGCAAGGGCATTCCAATTGGAGCGTCTTTCCTTAGCGAGGGTATCATCTACCCACATCTTGTCGGTAATGATATCGGCTGTGGAATGGGTTTATGGACAACAGATATTTTAGTCCGCAAGTTTAAACTGGATAAGGTTGTTAAGAAACTGAACGGTTTTGAAGAACCATACGAAGGAGATATACAGGAACTACTCGATGAAACCGGCATTGATACTACTAACGCCAGTTCGTTTGGGACTATTGGTGGGGGTAATCATTTTGCGGAATTTCAGGCAGTAGAAGAGGTCTTTGACGAAGACCTTTTTGCTACACTTGATCTGGATAAGAAGCGTGTGGCGTTGTTGGTACACAGTGGTTCGCGTGGTTTGGGGGAATTAATCTATCACAAACATGTCACAGACCACAAAGCGGTAGGCGTGAAGGTTGGTAGTTCGACGTTTGGGGCCTATATCGCAGAGCATGATTACGCCACTAAGTGGGCAGAGTTAAATCGCCGTGTTATTGCTAAACGGTTCTTGGAACGCATCGGCGGGACTGGTAACCGCTGTATTGATATATGCCACAATAGCGTTTCGCCTTATGAGGATGGTAGTTGGCTTCACCGCAAAGGTGCTGCTCCGTCCGATAAAGGTGCCGTGGTCATCCCGGGTTCCCGTGGTTCTATTACCTACATTGTGATGCCGAAGGTGAATGCTTCAGATGCAGCATTAAAATCACTGGCTCATGGAGCTGGACGCAAATGGAAAAGAAGCGAAGCGAAGGACAAACTTATTCGGCGTTACAATATTCAGGACCTACAGCAAACCAAGCTTGGCGGACGTGTGATCTGTGAAGACAAGGCACTTATATATGAGGAAGCCCCGGAGGCATATAAAGATATCGAAACGGTTATTACTGATCTGATTGAAGCTGATTTAATCAAGTTGATTGTGTCAATGAGGCCACTCATCACATATAAAACAAGGAGACGGTAATGGAATTATATGTACATATTTCAGCCGGTTCCGGCCCTAAAGAGTGCGAGTGGGTGGTTTCTAAATTGGCGGAGATTTTCTTGAAAGAAGCAAAATCTGAAAATGTTGAGATGGTTCTATTACTGGAAGGTAATATTTCAGTATCTCCTGCTCCTTCATTGTTGATGAAAATCTCGGGCAAGTCGGCCATGTCGTTTGCAAATTCTCGGTTAGGTACAATTCGTTGGATTGGTAACAGCCCGTACAGGCCTAACCATAAACGAAAGAATTGGTTTGTATCGGTGGACCTCGCTCCAAAAATTAGCGAAGTGTCGGAATTGGCAGAACGCGACATTCAGTATCAAAGCATGAAAGCATCAGGACCTGGCGGGCAGCACGTCAACACTACAGACACAGCTGTTCGTGCCACACACAGTCCTACAGGTATATCCGTGGTAGCGCGAGAAGAGCGTTCACAACATATGAATAAGAAACTGGCTATGGCTAAACTTGCGATGATCTTTACCGAGCAAAAAACATCCGAAAAGGCGATGGCGAAAGAAACCCTTTGGCATCAAAACCAACAGCTTGAACGCGGCAATGAAATACGTATTTACGTAGGGCCGAAATTCAAGCTAAAATGATTGAAAGGAACTACATTGCGTTGGTCAAAACTTAGAAAAAGAATAGAGGATAATTTCGCCGATAGTATCAAGTCTAGAATTTCCATTCATAGTACTGCGTATGGAAATTGTACATGTGGACACGCATGGCTGACGCTTGATGGAGAAGTAATCGCGAATTTTTGTACCAGAGCGTTTTTCAATAGATATCCTGCGGGATATGAAAGAGGCGAAATTGAATTAGAAAAGAAGCAACTCAATAAATACAAAGATCAATTTGTAGAATATGGTGAACTGACCCGACAGGATATTTATAGTATTTGCTGGGAATACATCCACGAATTAGGGATTGATGAGGCGTTGAAATCCGAAGATAGCCTGACACAGTCACTAACGGTTCTCGACAAAAGGCTCGGTAAGAAACGGATAGAACGCCTGAAGAATAGAGATTTACATCCACTCGCGAAAAAGCTCCTTGAAACCAGAATGGGAGCACTGAAATGAGTAAGTCCAAAAAGTTAAAGTGGAGATTAAACCCGGATGAAGTCAACTGTACAGGCATGGCCTCTAGTAAAAGTGGACGAACAAAAGTGCGTCAATCCAGAGCCCTTGACCAACGTTCCTTAAAGCTAACGATGGTCCATGAACCAACGAAGCTTGAAGCAACAGGTAAAATTCCTGAAGGACATTATTCTAGAAAGAAAATGAGGGAGCTGCATTGTAACCTTAGGAAAGAGCTGTTTTCAGAACTTGAACACAAAGTGGCAAGAAAACTAGGTAAACCCTTTCAATAACTCTTACTTACTGAATGTCTGCTTTGGGTCGTTAGGAGACACTTAAAATTCTCCAACCCCCTCTC
>TARA_R110002096_G_scaffold143328_3_pt1 | contig 99664 bp, 87 predicted proteins | sample TARA_R110002096 | Tara Oceans TARA_R110002096 (sample SAMEA4397295) | marine metagenome | biome: Polar Biome; feature: [DCM] deep chlorophyll maximum layer (ENVO:01000326); material: water (ENVO:00002006), including particulate matter (ENVO:01000060) such as... | depth 35 m
CCAGCTGAGGGCTCTGTTCCCCTTGCTCAGGGCGGGTTTGAGAAGTCACGGCCGCGGCGTTATAGCCAATGCTCTGCCGCTAAGCGAGCCGTTTACCGGGTCTGCTCGTAGAAGGCGGACAGTCGGTCGGGCGAGATGCCCAGGCGGTAGAGCAACGGAAAGGTGTTCATGAGCCCAAAATAGTAGAGGGGGCGCGCCTGAAAGCGCCGTCCCGAGACTCGCACCCGCCCAGGAGCCCTGCCCCACCGGCTTCTGCGCTGTAGCCTGGTGGCAAAATCGACGTCCTCAAAGAGCGGCATATCGCGGTAGCCACCCAGCGCGCGAAACGTCGATGCTCGCACAAATGGCGCTTGATCGCCGTAGGGCAAGTGGGTGTAGCGCGAGCGAATGTCCGCAAGGGGCAGAAAAGGCCGAATCCAAGGCCGGTCTCGCCCAAGCGAGTCGTACTCGGTGTGAATGCGAAACGCTCCCCCATGCACTGCAGAAGAGGAAAGTACCTTGCGGATTTGTGCGCTCGCATCGACTGGAAGGCGAGCGTCGGCGTGCAAAAAAAGTAAGACTCCGCCGAAGGCTTGCTCGGCTCCGGCATTCATCTGGCGAGCTCTGCCCTTTGCACTGTGCACCACCTCGACGCCTACTTGGCCTCTCGCGAGAGGCACCGTCTCATCGATGCTGCCGCCGTCGGCGACAACGATTTGCGCAAAACCTGGTATTGTTCTTAGCGCGCAAAGCGACTCTTCGATCCTCGCAGCCTCGTTGAGAGTCGGCATAACCACAGTGATCGACTGATTGCGCTCCGAATCAAGGAAGCTTCGAACATGCTGCATTCCGTGAGAATTGGCCAGGAGTTCGTCGCGAAGAAGCGGCAGATCGCTCGCATCGTCAACATCAAAGCGCTCGGGAAGCAAGGCCACAGACATGCCCGCAGCTCGCAATCGCTCGCGAGTCACATCGAGCGTATCAGAAGAACTCCAAGGAACGCCCGACAGCAAACCTTCGGGACACGATTTGAGTGCCAAGAGGTAGAAGCCACCATCTGCCGAAGGGCCCAAGACGGCATCGTGGGTTTGTAGCGCTTGCACGGCCAACTTCGCATCGTTGTCGCCAAGACCGGGGATGTCGGTACCCACCGCCATCGCGACATCGCTAACGTCTAAAGCCGCTCGTAGAACCCTCTCCATGCGTTGTCCCAGGTCTCCATTTCCCTGCGGCATCCTTGGGTGCTGCGACAAAGCCGCCCAAAGCGCGGGTTCCCAGTCGCCCGTATGAGCAATGAGCAATGCCGAGTCGCTCCAACTCGCAAGCGCGTCCTGCAGGAGTGCCTCGGCAAAGCCCGCGGCTCCCGAGAGGCCAAGCACTGGTGCGAGTCGAGTTTTTGCCAAGCCAATTTGGGGCGACTTGGCAAAGAGGCAGACCGTCGCCTTCATTGTGACGTTTTCTCCGTGTCTCGAAGCGCTTGCGCGGACCATCGCCCGAGCAACACAGTAACCAGAAGTGTCGCACCAAGCCCTGTCCCAAATATCCACCCACCACTCACCGAGAAACCACCACCAACATCGCTTAGGGAGCCTAATGATGAGCCTACATGGGTGTAGAGCAGGATTCCTGGCACCATTCCAATGGCGGACGCCAGCGCGTAGCTTCGAAGTGAGACGTTGGTGAGGCCCAGAATGTAATTGAGAATAGCGAACGGAACCACCGGTGAAAGTCTTAGAAGAAATACCAGTTTCGCACCATGGGTTTCGGTCTTCGCCGCAATTTTCTGAAACGCCTTGCCCTCGCCGTAGCGCTGCACAATCCGTGGTCGAAACCAGCTTCGAGCCAGAACAAATGCGGTGACGACGGCGCTTAGGCTTGCCGCCAAAACCAAGACTCCCCCTAGGTAGGGCCCATAGAGAAGCCCCGCCGCAATCGTCAGGAGCGAGGCCGGCAGCGCTGCCACCGTCGCAACGATGTACATAAAGGCAAAGGCCACAACGCCAATGGCTCCTAGGTCCTGCATGATGGTAATTGCTGTAAGCAACCAACCTCGCATTTCACTTTGCAATGCAACAATGAGGGCAACAGCGAGTACCAAGATCAGTGCGATCGTTTTGGAGCCCAGGCGCAAATCGCTTGTGTCAGACACTCGCCTGAATTGCCCCACCGCAACTCGAACCAGCCCCGGCTGTGCAGCCAAAGCAATGAGAAGCAGTTTTGATCGGCATTTTTCTTAGCTTCTCGAAGGAGTCCAGCTTCATGATGTTTACTGGGCCTGCGGCTCCCGAGACGGAACTTGGCATTTCGAGCATCTGATTAAAGTCGCAATCGTAGAGACCGCCGTCCCAGGAGATGCTCACTTGGTCACGACACATAAGGCCCGCAACCGTCGCCGGATTGAAATTGTCACAGAGCAAGTCCATGTACTCATCGAGCTGACCGTCGCGCTTTAGGCTTTGAGCGAAGCGGTTCACTGGAAGATTGCTAAGCGTGAAAAGCGATGAGAACGAAATCCCCAGCGCTCCAAGTTCGCGGTGATACTTCTCTTCGAGTTCGGCTTGTGCCGGCGGAAGAAACGCACCATTGGGATTGTAGACAAGGTCGAGTATGAGCCCGGTACCGGGTTTTCCGTAGCCAAGCGCTCCAAGGATTTTAAGCGCCTCGATGCTCTTATTAAACGTTCCCTTGCCTCGTTGCGAATCGACGTTGCCCTCCGAGTAGCACGGCAAACTCGCGACAATATGCACTTGGTTCTCTGCAAGAAATTGGGGCAAGTCGTCCATGCCCTCCTCGAAGAAAATCGTGAGATTACAGCGGTCAATCACTTCGCGTCCCAAGGCGCGAGCCTCACGGACCATCCTGCGAAAATTGGCGTTAAGTTCGGGAGCACCGCCCGTAATATCCAGCGTAGCCGACTCACTTTCAGCAAAAAGTTTCATCACGCGACTCGCGATCTCCTCACTCATTTGCTCGGTGCGCTTGGGCCCCGCTTCAACATGGCAATGCAAGCATGCTTGATTGCACACCTTGCCGACATTGACCTGGACGGTCTTAATGCCGTCGCGAACCAAAGGAGAAAGACCTTGTTGGTCCAAGTGCTTAGCGAAGTGCCATCGCGAAAGTGAGACAAGTGTTTGATCCATACGTTCCATCGCCTGTGCCGCCTTGCGCGCCAGGATGCCGCGAGAAGGTGTCACCAGTACAGACGTCGCAGTCGGCAAAAGGTTACTGATTTTCGGGCCAAAGCCCTGAAAATGTTGTGCCCGGGCAGCTTCACGTCGGTCACGCTACACTGCCATTGTGGCGCGAATGTCGAAGTTTTCTCTCCTCGCAATTTCCCTTGGTTTCGCGTTTGCGTGCTCTGGACCAGCGAAGGCTCCCATCGAGGCGCCGGTGGTCGCCGAGAGCCCGCCCGAAGCTGCGGCCCCCGAGTTTGTGGCCAGCGAAGCGATGCCGCCACGGGTGTATAGCAACGACAGTGGCATCACCCTCAACATGGTCTTCTTTGAGAAGAAAGGTGAGGAGCCTGCACAAGCCTTAGTGCAATTTACCGGCGCGTCATTCCCAGGTGCTGGCCGAGTCATGTTGGCGACAGATCGCGGAACAACTACCAGTCAAAATTGGAAAATCCAATATGACGGCCAAGAAACTCACATTGTTAGTGTTCGATTGGAAACCAATGGGCCTCGCGTGGGTGAATTGATGGTCAGGCTTCGCATGCCGAGAAGTCACGCCTATTCAAAGGTGCAACTTGATCTCGAGGCGAGCCGCGCCCTTGATACAAACGAGTTCATTGCCACACACTTGAGACATCGTGCAGATGGTTCCCTCGCGACGTTCGCCAAGATTGATCGACAGTTTCACAGGGAGAAGCAGATTAAATCGATGGACGGAAGGACGAAAAACCTCAAGGAGTCTTGTGGTGAGGACATCCCGTACGAGATCGATTTTAAGAGTATATCTGATACAGAGATCGCCGGCGGACCGATCTGCGAGAGGGCCTTAACAGCCGTAACGAGGGCCTGTACGCGGGATGTTGGTACGCGCAACGAAATACTAAAACACGTCTCCAAAATTCGCTGTTCCCATGGCCCGGAAAACAGTCTTTCGCAGGTCAATGATGGAACGCTGCATTTCACTCTCAACTACCAGAGCGATAAGGGACGCAAGCAAATCTACGTAATGCTTATGGACCATATCGGTATTCGAGAAATTGTCTTAGAAGATGACAAGAAGCGCATTGTTGTCTTTGATCCCGATGCCCAGGGTGGCCCCAAAGACAAGATCTACCTTGGCGACGATAAAACTCTGCGCCACCTGCGCTGGGGTGGCCAGTCTCGATGGACTTGGGATCCACATTCCAGAGGCAGTAGCGCAAGTTTTGAGCGAACGAAGACTGGCTGGTCGGTCAAATGCCGAAAGAAGCAAATCGATTTCCACGCGGTTTCACCACAGCGACGCGAGAGCATCCTCAAGAATGCAACGCGAGAAGAATCGCTTTGGAAACGAGAAGAGTTCTCACTTGCCCGAGACAATCGAGGCATCTACTACTACGTCGACAGATTTGTTTCCGAGCATGGCGGAAAGAATTTTCGAGTTTTTAAGGGCCCCCGAGGCCAACTTGAAGAGACCAAACTTGTGGACATCGTAGATGATAGCGATGGCATGATCTTCGCCACCCAGCGCGGAAAGCTACGACTGGTGATTGGCAGCACGCAGATGCAAGAAGCTGTTTGGATTGAGGGAAAAACTCGCCACAAACTAGTGGTGTTGCCGCTGTACGAAAACGTGGATCTGATCTACACGGGCCTTGGAATCTACGATGGCAACTTGATGGGCACAGTCTGCGAGTAGGTTTCGCAGCCCGACTTAGGGCGCGAAGAGCCCATCGCCGTCACGGTCGACAAGAACGGGGTTTGTGAATGACGGGCCAGGGCTTGGAAGCACGGGGGCTGCACTGGCAGCCAGTTCGACTCTGGCGAGAAAGAAGGTATCCGTCGCCAACGTAAGCGGCAGGTCGATAACCTGGTCAAAGCGCATCGGCTGAGTTTCGAGAGCATCGAGGGCTTGGGAAAACACCAATTGCCCTTGCTCGTAGATCTCAAGTTTGACAACAGGAAGCCACGATGGTGCTTGCACTTGCACATGGAGCGAAATCTGAGCTTGGCCTTGCAGGGGCGCGATGTCACCGGGACCGTAGGATTGCTGCCCCACAGGATCATCAGCCGTGATGGTTACGAAGGCCCCTTGAGAAACCACCGCAGCCCCTTTTCGCACGGCCGCATTAAGCGCCGCCAAGTCAACGTCGGCTGGTACGTCCTGGTCTTCACCAACCCATACATAGGTTCGCGAGCGCCCAGAGTAGGCGGTTGCACTGTGACTATCCGAATTGCCCGTCGCAGTTTTGCGCTGACCTGCTGCGGCAAACGCCAGCCAATCGACAAAGGCATCGTTAAACGACTCCCCTGCCTTGGCATTGGCAACCTCAATGGCGTCAAAGTTGAAATCGTTTAGGTCGCCATTGGTGATGCCCAACGCCTGAGGATCTGCGCGACTTGTAAGCGTTATAGGATCGAAATCGATGGAGTCGAAGGATGCACTGCTGCTGCGCCGAGGGTGATTGATTTGCACCAGGCGTTCGTCTTGTCCATCGCGAATACGGTTTGCGATTTCGTTTGGCGCCTGCCCATACCACTGCGGTGCCCCGGCTGCGGTCTCATCATGCTTTGCCTCAAGCGGCCAGCCATTGATGTGTCCAACGGTCGACGTTGAGACTTCGACACCAACCTGGGTTGCTAGATGTGAAGAGAGCCCAAGCATTGCAACGTAGGGTTGATAGTCGGTCACAAAATCGTGGTCGGTGGAGATGGCAACCTCGACGCCCTCGCCCGCAACCGATAGCAAGCGCTGCATAAGAGGCACACTCGAATCCGGCGACATCTCGCTGTGTAGATGGCTGTCCACCGCAATCCAGCCCTCGGTGTTTATCTCACGCTCCAATGTTACGTCGAGAGTTTGAACTTCGCCATCGGCGATCGTTAGCACCTGCTGTTGAAAGAGTGAGTATTCCATTCCGCGACTTACCGAGACTGCATACGTTCCCACAGCCAAGGGAATCTCGGTCGTACCAGGCCCGACATGCAGTTGTTGCACGCCGATCTTCGACGTGAGCATGACTCTTGCCGGCATTGCCGCCCCGCCCTCATCCGCGACCGCAATCGCGAGGTGGCCACCAGCGCCTGCCTCGATCACAATCCCCTCAACCGGTGCTTCACCAACGGCGACCTCGACTTCTGGACCTGGCAGCGTGCCAACTTGCACGCTCTGCAATCGATAGGAATCGGACGGTAGGAACGCTTGAAATTTGCCAGCCGAATCTACGTTGATGCGAGTGATTGGATCACCGCTCATGTCGTTAACAGCAATGGTGAAACCTGGTGGGCCAGTTCCGTCGATGGATTGCACGGTCTCACCGGAAAGCTGAAACGCCGAGTCGGTTACCGAACTCGTGGAACCGTCTCCGACAATAAAGAGGCGGGTTTCTGCCGCCCCATCGGGAATGAGTTCGACTGCTTGCAATGCAACCACTCCGTCGAGAGCAAGCATTCGCAGCGATGCCTCGGGGTACACCATTCCATACGAACTTTCGCCACCGTCAGACGCAACAACGCGCCCACTGGCGCCAATTGCAGGCGAGAGACCTTGCCCCGGAATAAAGAGCGTGACCGCACCACCAACCGATAGAACGTCTCGCACAGCCGTGATCTCATCAGAACTTTCCCCATCCACGCTAAAGGCCCGGGTTGAAATCTCGATGTGGGTTGTGTCGGGACGCAGCCGGTAGCGCTGCTCTAAAACGAGATTTGCCGGAGCGACAGAAAAGAGGCTAAAGAACAAGGGCACCGTTGTGAGCTCGCCACGCACCACCAACTCAGCAACGCCTGGTTCACTTCCCTCGGCCAAGCCAGAAGAGGTAATCACCAACTCTTGGAAGTTGCCTGTCGCCCAGTCGAGAAGCGGTAGCACTTCCAGCATCTGATCTTCACGCCCGTGAAGTGCAGCATCGATAAGAGCTCCTCCCGAGGTTCCGTGAAACCGGAATCCTTCTCCTGGGCCGCGAACCACAAAGCGAACCAAATTGTTCTCAAGCAAGACGTCGCCACTGCGTCCTGCGGCAAGGAGGCCCGCAACCTTCTCATCATCGCAGGCTAAGAACTTTGCCCGGACCGCACCGGCCGCAGGCGGCTCACTCGTACAGCCTTGCTCGATCGTTGTATCCGGGAGCAACTCGCGATTGGGCGACGAGGGCTTGGCGTTGTCACCGCAACTTAACAAGAGTCCAACGCACGCAGAGGTAAGCAGGAGAACTGTTGGCGATATGGGCGCGCGAGACATGCAAACGTCATCCCATCTAAGCACCGAGAAGGGAAGATTCTCGTTCGCACAAAAGGCGATTCTTAGGTGTCTTTCTACCGAAAAAACGTTGGAGCCGTTAGAACTTCCCCACAAGGCCAATGGCAAAGGCCATTCCAGATGTATTCACACTGCCCAGGTCGGCGCTGGTACTCGATAGAAGTAGTTCATCACTGCCCTCGCTCATTGGAGTCGCTCGAAACTCCAAGGGAGTCATCGCGCGATAGCTGAGCTTCGTTCGAAGCGCCACATTGAATGGACCATTGCTATCCGAGAGCTGAATATCTAGGCCGGCGCCAACACTACTCGCCGCCGCCTTGTCCCAATCTTCAATGCTTCGCGCCGAGTTTGAATCAGAATCGTGGAGAGTTAGGTGGCCCCATTGCAGCCCGAGGCCAAGTTCGGCAAAGCCCGAGATCCAACGGTAGACAGGCCTGCGGACCCGGGCGAGCGCCATTACTGTATTGAGGCTTAGATCCGACTCGATGCGCCCGAAACTTGTCCCGGAGACTGCGCCACTGTCCCAATTTAGGCCGACCTCAGTGTGACCGAGAATCGGGACATGCAAGAGTTTCATGCCAGCCTCCAAGTCGAAGCGCGCATAGCTTGTGGCATCGGTAAGCGAGTCTACGCTCTGGCTTGGCAGGTAGCTCGCACCACCACCAACGCTCACCTGGTACCGCTCGGCTTTGGCCTCAGATGCCAGGGATACGGCTCCGGCCAGCATCAGTCCAGCAATTTGCAATTTTGACATGCGCATGACTACTTCTCCTCGTCTAAGTATTCTTCTAACAGAAACCCACTCATCACGCGGGCATCACTGCGCTCTGCGTCGACGCTTGGAATGTAGGTTGCGCGCCCAAAGGCATCGCCGTGGTCCACCATGACCGCTCCACCCTGTAGGGCAAACACTCGTCCTGGGTCATCATCAATTCGGATATTGGTGGGATGCAGCGACTGCAAATCGAGAATACCGACGCGAGAGACCTGCTCGGTTACGCCGACTAAGAAGTTGCCGTCTGCGCTAAAATCAAATGAGTCAAGGCGCCCAACGCCCTCGAGCGGCGAGACTGCGCCAAGGGCAAGGTCGAGAAGGCCAAGAACTGTTCGATCTGCATCGTGCACGATCAGTGCTTGTTCGCTGCCGGGTATCTGCAGGACATCGAGAACCGGCTCAGACATGGTCACCGTTCGCAAATCAATCGGTACAAGTTGGTCGGAGATGCCGTCTAGCGCCAGCAAGTGGACCCTGGGAAGCCCTTGAGCGATCGAAGCGAGAAGCGCAACTCGAGGCTGCAAATTGGGATCGCTTGGAAAGAGCATGATGCGATCGATTGGGTCGGGTGTGCTGACAGTGACAAACGATGCGGTATCCGCGTCGATGACCGCAACCTCTCGGGTGCTTGGCATTGCGGCTAAAACAAAGCGCCTATCAATTGCATCGTCCCATACCGCGACATCTGCAGGCCCCGCGCCCGCGCCCAGTTCGGCCAGGGCGGGCTGGTAGTCGTTGTCAAGCTCCGACTCGGGCTCCTCGCCGCTTAGCAGAACCGATAGAACATCGGAGGCATTGTCGGAGCGAACGTAGGCGGTTCCGGTATTGGGAGCAAACACCAGTTCTCTTGGCCGAATGATTGCGGCATCGGTCTCACCGGTACCGAGCCGAATCGTGACTTCTCGGCGCTTGGGGTTGCTTGCATCGAGGATGGTGAGCGTATTCTCCGCTAAGAGAAATGCGAATATTCTCGCTGAGGTGTCTGCTGCTCCCGGAATTCGCATAGGCGGCGAGAGCACCACGCCATCCGGCGCAGACCCAAAGGAGCGCACGGTACGCAGCGTTGGGTTGTCCTCACTTGGCTCGTTCTGCAAGTCGATAATCGCGAGCTCGTTGGGGTTTCGGAATACGCCAGTGGTGGCATCAAAGCCGCCAGACGAGAAATAGGCGACGGCCGTGCTGCCGTCGGACGAGATTGCCAGCCGGTCAAACGCCGAGCCGATTTCGTACGATTGCGCCAGCGCCTTTGGCTCCGAGAGATCCAGAAGCCAGAGCTTGGGATCTTCGTCAACCTGCCCTTTTCGCAGAGCCTCTTCGCCGCGAGTGATGACAGCGAGATGGTCTCGATCTGGAGTCGGTGTTGCGAATATGGCGTTTCGGCCAATGTCATAACTGTGAAACTCGGGGCTTCCATTGGCGGTCTCAATGGATAAGACACGGTCGCGCGCGGTATCGACATAAGCGAGACGGCTCTTTACGGCGACCGGGCCAATAATCACACGCTCCCTATCCCAAGACTCATCGCGCTCATCCCCATAGCAGGCAGTTAGCGAGAGTGCGCACAAAAGGCCAAGGCCTCGTAGCATTCGTGTTTTTCTTAGAACAATCATTCTAAACTCCTAGTCGACAATCCGGCTATTGAGGTCAAAGCCTGTAACTGTGCGCATGGCATCGCTTGCGACATTGATAAACGAGACACGTCCCAAGCCGTGGCGCTGATTTACAAAAGCCATTCCGGCTTCGGGCAAGATGCCAACGGTTTCGGGGGGCGAACTCATCGATTTAAGCCGCACGACGCCGGTATCCAACTCGATGATGTGAGTCTGTGCGATGGCTCCCGGGCTATCACCACCATCAACCAAAACGTAGGCTCTCGGTGTCGTTGTTGAGAAGCTAAAGGCTCCAGGGTCGGCTGCCGTGATTTGCAATTTGTCGAAACCGGTTGCGATGTCGACAATCGAGTAGCCAAAGCTTCGGTCGATAAATTCTTCAAACGAAATCCCGTTTTCCTGCGCGTTTCCAAAGGTCTTCGCGTGGGTAACAATGAGCGAGGTCGCAGTTGGGTCGTAGCCGAGGGAGCGAATGCTCTTTTGAAGATTGAAACTTCGAACCAATGGTGCGCCCGCCAGTTCTACAATTGTGAGTCGCTCGACGCTGCTCGCATTGGTAAAGAGCACAGCCTGATTGCCGAGCGGCGAGAGCACCATCGAACCGACAACTTCCCCGCCCAAGTCGATGCTTGTTACGTCTCCATCGTCGGGCAGGCCATCCGAGAGGTCAATCACTGCCAACTCGCTTGTCTCTGGGATAACGGCGTAGGCAGAAAGCCCATCCGCCGCCAAGTCCAAGTCGCTGACTGCTCCGGGTAGAACGATCCTGCTGCTAAGGCCCTGCAGCCCGGCAGAAAGCCCTACGATTCGAATCTCGGCATTGGCGACTTCGCGAACCACTGCGAATTCTCCCGAGGCGACGACATTTACTTCGATGTCGATCGGATCGAGGTCTGAGCCGCCCGCAACATCAATTGGAGCGACGATGCTTGGCCCCGCCTCAATCGCAAGGGCCATATCGACAACTGAAATTCCATCATCGGTGATGACATAGGCTTCGCTTCCATCGGCGTTAAACTGCACATCACGAGGGCGGAATCCCACGCTTAAGTCGACCGAACGCTCGCTGTCTTGCCGAAGGCGAATCACGGTGACATCTTGGAAGCTGCCAATTGCTGAAGCACCCGAGAGGCCACCCGAGTCTTGGGTCTCCTGTCGCAGATCAAACCAGGCTAAGGCATACGAGCCTGTTGGGTCGATCGAGATGCGATTCATATTTGGCAAAACCGGAACGACTCGCGAGTCGTCGCCTTCGCCAAGTGCTCGCACAATGGACGCGGTTCCGTTGTTTCGATCCAGCACCACAACGCCGTCGGTCCCGGGAATCGCTTCAAGAATTTCGGGTTGATCACCAACCGGAATAGACTCGACCGAGAGCGTTGTTCCATCAATTTTTGCGAGGGCGTCGAGTTCACTCATCGCTACGTAGACGTAGCGCTCGGAGTGAGTTGGCGGGCTGAGTTCCGATTCAATTTCCACAGCGCCCGGGCCGCCATCGGGCGTGCCAGGGGCCGGCGGAACACAGGTACCAAATTCGGTGCAGGTCCACCCAGTTGGGCACTCGTTCGATGAGAGGCACTCAGGCAAGTTGCCGGCTCCTGCATCTGAGCTTGAGGGCCCAGACCCAGCATCATTGCCTGCGCTACAGCCGGCCGATAGCCACAGGGTAGCGGCTAGTAAAGTTCGAATATTCATAGTTCCCTCCAGAGCGCTCCATCGCACGGGCTGTGCCGAGTCGGCCTGCGCATCTTTCCAGGGCTTTGGCTAGGTTGCGTTTGCTCTCTAGGGCTAAACCCCGACAGTCGTGTCGCGATTGGCGCCACGGCGGAAACGCTTGCTAGCGTAGGCACATGCTCGCGACTTTAGATGGTGATCAAATCGTCCTACCAGGTTTGGCAAGCGCGCACTCTCACGCCTTTCAGCGAGCGCTGCGCGGGCACTGCCAACGCACCAGTGCCTCGCAAGAATCGTTTTGGTCGTGGCGCGGCACCATGTACGCCCTGGCTTCCAAACTCGACCCCGAATCGCTTTACGATTTGGCGCGCTTTGCCTATGCCGAGATGGCCATGTCAGGTGTGACCGCGGTTGGCGAGTTTCACTATGTACATCACCAAGCATCGGGCCAGCCGTACGACAATCGCACTGAGCTATCCGAAGTGATGATTCGAGCGGCGCAAGATGTCGGCATCAGAATTTGTCTGCAGCGCGTCTTGTATCAGCGCGCCGGTCTTGGAAAAGCGCTTGAGCCCGGGCAAGAGCGCTTTGTTGATGCGCGACTCGAAGACGCCCTCGCCGATGTCGAGACTCTTCACAGCCGTTACGCAAACACGCCGGGGGTGACCATCGGGCTCGCGCTTCACAGCGTTCGCGCCCTAAGCCTCGATTGGATTCGCGAAGCCTCAGACTTTGCAAAGAAAAAGCAGCTTCCTTTGCACATGCACCTGAGCGAGCAACGCCGAGAGCTACGCGAGTGCGAGCAAGAACACGGGACGACGCCAGTGGCGCTGATGCGTGACAATGACGTACTCGACGAACGATTTGTGGCAGTTCACGCAACGCATCTCTCCGAAGCCGAGGTGCGCGCTCTTGGTGATGCGCGCTCGTTCGTTTGCGTATGTCGAACAACCGAGAGGGATTTGGGCGATGGGCAATGCGATTCTAGGGCGCTGCACCAAGCTGGCGCTCGCCTTTGCACAGGCATCGATAGCCACGCCATTTGCGATCCCTTTGAGGAAGCTCGTGCCATCGAATTGGATCAGCGCACCGCCGATGAAGGCCGCACCAGGGTCGCCGATGCCACCGAACTCCTGGCCGCAGCAAGCGCCCATGGGTACGCATCCCTCGCAATGGAGGACAGCTGCGCAGCCGACGAGATTCGCCTGGACGCGGGCGATCCTGCCCTTGTCGGAGCCACCGCATCCCACCTTGATGATGCAGTGATCTACGGCGCCTCACCGCGCGCCATCGAGAGCGTTCGCGTCGGCGGCGTTCGCCTTGTCGAAGCGGGCAAACACCGCGACTATCAGGCAATTCGAGAGCGGTACGAGCAGGCGTTCATCGCGCTCCTGAACCGGGCACAGATTCGGTAGTGCGCGTATACTGAGCAGGCGCGATGGGTAGTGAAACGGCAGAGTTGGGTGTCAAAGCGGGCAGCATTGTTGCTGGCACCTACGAGATCGTTCGCATGCTTGGTCGCGGCGGCATGGGCGCTGTTTGGGAAGCTCACCACACCCGGCTTCCGGGCAAGCGCGTCGCCATCAAAGTGCTGCATGCCTCGGTTGCCGAGGACCCAGAGGCCCTTGCGCGCTTTCGGCGCGAAGCAGAAATCGCGTGTCGCCTGGGCCATCCCAACATTGTCGAGGTGCACGACTTTAACAAGCTGGAAGACGGCAGCCCCTATCTCATTCTTGAACTCCTAGAAGGCACAAGCCTTGATGAGCATTTGCGGCATGGACCGCTTGGAATCGAGGAGTGCGAAGCCTACGTGCGCCAGATTGCCGCTGCACTGCAATCGGCTCATGCCCAAGGGGTTGTGCATCGCGATCTCAAACCGCAGAACATTTTCTTGATTGCCTCGCCAAGCGGGGTCGGTCCTGCCATCGCGAAAGTGCTGGACTTTGGAATCTCGAAAATCCGCGGTTCGGAGACGGTTAAGACCTTGGACTCCACTCTGCTCGGAACGCCGCAGTACATGGCGCCCGAACAAGCGGTTGGGCAACACGATAGTGTCGACGGCCGCACCGACATCTTTGCGCTCGGTGCCATGGTCTACGAATTACTCTCAGGAAAGCCTGCCTTTGGTGGCCAGAACATTCCCGAGGTGGTGTACAAAGTTGTTCACGTAGCAGAAACGCCGCTTGTCGAGTTGCTACCGAATATTCCGCCAGAGAAGGCGGCAGCCGTACACAAGGCGCTTAGCAAGGCACAAGACGATCGCTTTCAAACGGTTGCGGAGATGGTGCTCGCATTTACGGGCGAGCCCCTGCCATCAGAGCGCTCCCGCAATCCTTCGATTCCGGCACATCAAAAATCTGGTGTCTTTGCCTCGGCGGCAACCGTCGACTCCAGCAAGCTCGACATCGCCTCAGCAGCAACCCTCGATTCTCGCAACATGAACATCGGGCAGGCTGCCACGGTTGCCTCGCAGAGCACAGAGTTGCCAGCCCTTGGCCCAAGCCTATCCAACATCGAAGCAGCAGAGACCATCGACTCTAGCAAGCTTGAGCGAAATTCGGTGTTGCCGCCCTCGCTTGACGGGGCCGATACGCAAGCGGATTCGCCACCAGCGGCATCTCGTAGAATGCCATGGAAACCCCTCGTGGGCATCGCTCTGCTTGCCGTTGGCTTGGGCGGATTCGCACTTACGCGCGGTGGCAACGAGAGCAAGACAAAGCCTGTGGCGACAACACCCATCAAGGGAAAGGTCAAAGCCGCACAACCTCAACCTCTCGGTGCCGGGGCGCCTCCGATGGTTGATGCAAGCGCTCCCATTGTCGATGCGAGCATGGTGCAGAGCGCCGTGCCAGCGGATGCGGCGCCCGACACGATCTCCAACCCGCACACTGCGCAGGATCCAGTCGTCGCGGATGCAGCGCCTAAGAAAAAGCCGATATCCAAGCCAGAGCCAGCAGTTAAGCCCGATGAGAAAATCCCGCCGAATGTCGCAACGCTTCTGGACGAAGCCGAGAGCCATCTTAAGGCCAAGCGTTTCGGCAAAGTGATCACAACCTCGCGTGCGGCCAATCGACTGCACCCAACACCAAGGGGCTACATGCTGCAAGCTGCCGCCTTCTGTCAAAACGGCGACCTTCCTGCATTCAACGGAGCTCTCAGAAAATTGCCAGCGACGCGAAGAAAAGCAGCAAAAGCCGCCTGCGAACGACAACAGCCCTAATGGCTTGACCGGTTTGGGCGAGAATTGGCGATTTGCCACCTCGGGAGGGTCTTAACGCAGAAAGAACTGCGAGCAGGATTCTCGCGGTAGGGCTATCCTCCGCCAACCAATGCGAAAGTCTCACATCCTTATCGCCACCGGCCTGATTGCTCTTGTTGTCCTTGGAGTGTGGCTTTGGCCCAGCAGCAGTTCCAAAACCGCAGCCGATACGAATGAGGAGAAGACACAAGTCTCGGCCATGACGTTGGAGCAGAGGCGCGAAGCTCGTCGCAGCGGCAGCGTGAGCCACGCACCCGCGAGCATCTCGGGCATCGTTGTCGAAGAGGGCAGCAAAGAGCCGATTGCTGGTGCACTCATTTCTCTTAGTCCACGCGAGATTAGTGGCGGCATGATTTCCCAAGCGGGCCAAAGCCCAGCGCCGGTCGTCACACGCTCCGATGCCAAAGGACGCTTTCGCATCTCTGGGCTTCGCGCTGGTTCCTTTAGCCTCTCTGCCAGCGCAAACGGCTACAAGCCACAGGCGCAGGACTCCATCGCACTTGAGGCTGGCCGCGATCGAGGCGACCTAGAGTTTGTCCTCGTCCGTGGCGGGCACCAACTTCGTGGCGTGGTCTCGGACATCGGCGGAGGCGCCGTTGCCTTCGCGCAAGTGCGCGCAACTCTCATTAGCGAGTTTACCATCAGCACTCTCTTTCGCGCGCCGTTCGCAGCAAGCACCGACGAGGATGGCAAGTACGCTCTTAACTTAGAAGATGGGCGCTACCAGGTTTCTGTCTTCCACGAAGATTACCGACGCGAAGAGCGACAAGTGATTATTGGCGGAAGTGATCGCAATGCAGACTTTGTCGTAACGCCTGGCTCTGTGGTTGCCGGCGTCGTTCTGCGTTCGAGCGATGACAGCCCAGTCGCCGATGCGTTAGTGACCGTTACTCCTGCGGGCCGAGGCGGAGGATTTGTCTTGTCGGGAATTGCCTTTCAGGGCGGCGCACAGACCGATGCAGAGGGACGCTTCACTCTTGGTGGGCTTGGCAGTGGCGCCTTTGACGTCCGCGCTGTGGCAAAGCACTCCTCGTCGCTGCAGCCAACTTCGGTCGAACTCGGAATTGCCGAGAGTCTTAGCGATATCGTCGTCTATGTCGACGATGCTTATACACTCTCGGGATTTGTCGTAGATCGCGATGACGAGTCCATTGCCGAATCGGGTGTTCTTGTCGGTGCCTACAATTTTTCTCCCGGTGCAGTCTTTGCGGCAGCAACACCATCGGCAAGCGATGGCTACTTTGAGATTCACGGCGTTCACCCTGGCACGTACACCTTGGGCGCGGCCGCCGAAGAGCGCCCACCAACCTTCTTTGGCGAGACCATCACCGTTGTCGACGAAGACATGAGCGACCTCATCGTGAAGGTAAAAAAAGGAGCAACGCTTCGCGGAACCGTCTCACCTCCGCAGGTTACTCAACTCCACTTGCGCATCTCTTCCGAGTCGGTGGGGATTTCGACAATGATGCAAGCCGCAGGCTCGTTCATGGTCAATGGCAAGTCGAATGACGAGGGCGAGTTTGAGCTGAAAGGCGTGAGCCCCGGCGAGTACACGTTGGTTGCACGGGCAGAGAGTGGCGACAAAGGCACGCTCGATATCAAAGTCACCGAAAGCCTCGATGGCCTGGAAATCGCGATGCAAGAACGAGCCAGCGCGGAAGGAATCGTTGTGGATGCCAACGGCCAACCGGTCGAGGGTGTGACGGTCAAGTTCAAACGCGACGATGCCGGTCCCATGTCTGGCATGAATATGATGCGTCCTGGGCCTGTCACCATCACCGGCCCCGATGGGCGCTTTGTGCATGTAGGGCTCGAAGACGGCGCATACGGCGTGATTGTCGCCGACGACAACCAGCTTGCGTGGGCCGGCAAAGAGGACGAGGCCGCCTATGCTCCCGAACCTATCGAAGTTAAAAACGGCGTCGACATTCGCGGCATGAGCCTCGCCGTTGTCTCCCGCAATGAGACGATTGGCGGATCGGTTGTTAGCGCCGATGGCACCCCGGTTGCCGATGCATGGGTAACGGCCAAGTACATTCCCGATGCGAACTCTTCTGCATCGTCGCGCTGGTCGCCGGGAGAGTCGCCGGTTCTAACCGATGAGGCAGGCAACTTTGAGGTCGCCGGGCTTCGCCAAGGGAAATACAATTTGGAAGCGGAAGGCATGCGAGGCGGCGCCAAAGGTGAGGCGGAGGGCGTAAGAACAAATAGCAACGTGACCATCACCCTTGCCGCGCTTGGGAGTATTGGCGGCAAGGTTAGTAAGGCTGGCAACCCTGTAGGTGACTACATTATCTCGGCCAGTGGCCCAACCCGGCGTCGCTCGCATATCGTGAACGACAATGGCGAGTTTCAGCTTCGGCGTCTCGAGCCTGGCGAGTACACAATCGAAGTTACCTCCATCAGTGGAGCCGCTTCGGCAAAGGCCACCGTTAAGACCGGGGAAGAGGCTCGGGCTTCGATTACCCTAGCGGCCTTCGGTTCGATCTCGGGTGTGCTTGTCGATAAGGAAAGTGGTGAGCCGATGGTTGGCATATCGGTAGCTGCCACCACCGGAGAGACCGGAAGCAAGTGGGCCGAGAATGCGATGGAAATGCTGCAGGGCAATGGGCCGACAACCGATGAGGAAGGCCGCTTTCGCGTTGGCAAACTCGGCTCTGGAAAAGGCGAGGTCTACTTTGTGGATCCAAAGGCCAAAGGCTTTGGCATGCTGGCGCAGCAATCGTTTGAACTTGCCCCTGGGGAAAACATGGACATCGGTGAGGTTTCCGGATCACTGCCCGACCCAACGCCGGGCGAGGACGACAAGCCCGATGGCACCATTGGGATGGAGACGAAAATCGCGCCGCCAGAATTCTGCGAAGGCGAGCCAACTGCAGAGGGCCTAGACGAAGAGAGCCAGCATCTGTGGATTTCGTCGGTGGTTGAAGGCGGCCCAGCAGACAAGGCTGGCCTGGAACGCTGTGACCGCATCACCGGATTTGCCGGCATGCCTGTGAGTGAGTCGGGTGGCGGGATTCCACGCAAGATGCTGCAAACGCTGCTGAAAACGCCCAAAGTTGGCAACCCGGTCGAGCTCGACCTTGTGACCGCATCAGGCACCACCACGGTGACGATTGCTCCGATTGCTGCGGAGCCCGAAGCGCCCACTCGATAGATCGCTGATTTGTCCCCAGGCAGCTCTTAAGACAATGCGGATTGGGCCGAACCAAGTCGTGTGTCACGCCTACTCGCATGGATTCTCATTTTCGCTGGCCTCAGCGCCTGTGGCGATGGCCTTGAATTTGGTGCGCCCGATGCCAATGGTGCGGATGTGCCGCCGATTGGTGGTGACCTAGGAGTTCTGGACGAGCCTCCCATTTGCCATGGCGTCAACCAAACCGGATGTGAGGACGATGAGAAGTGCGCGATTGCAGGAGACGATTGGGGCTGTGTTGCCGAAGGGCAGAGAGCCTTTAGCGAAACGTGTCGCGAAGACGTTGGGCAAGGCGATGACTGCCTAGCGGGCTTGCACTGCTACCAGGGAACCTGCCAAGAGCTGTGCACCTACGCCGAGCTTTGCACCGACCGCTTTAGCATCTGCATTCCAATTCCCTCGGAGGCTCAGCAACTCGGAATTTGTCTTACGACCTGTGATCCTGTTGCCCAAGACTGCGCCGAGACAAACGCCGACGTTCGCCAAGGCTGCTACCTCTCGGTTTCGGGCCCAGTTTGTGCGCCAGTCGCAGAGTCGCCGCCGTTGGTGCCAGGGCTTAGCTGCCAGTACCTAAACGAATGCGCCGTCGGCTCGGGATGCGTAGACATTGCAGGACGAAGCCAATGCGCGGCCTACTGCGACTATGAGGAGAACGCCAATCGCTCGGATCCTCGATGTGCAGCGACGGATGTTTGCCGCCACCTTGAAGGTGGCGAGGCAACCGGCGTTTGCGCTCAGTAAAGCGCCTGGAACGGCTCTTTCTCCAGAACCGCCCAAGGCAAACCAGCGCGAACTACAGAACTACAGAACTACAGAACTACATCTGTGAAGCGAGGTAGTTTTGCAGACCGACGTTCTCGATAAGGCTTTGCTGCTCTTCGATCCAGTCGATGTGCTCTTCTTCGCTAACGAGAATCGACTTAACAAGCTCAAGGCTGCCGTTGTCGTCTGCGTCGTAACAAACTTTGATGCACTCGTTTAGAAAGCCTACGGCCTCAACTTCAAGAGCGAGGTCGACTTTGAATTGCTCTGGAACCGTCTCGCCGACTTTGATTTTCCCAAGTCGCTGAAGATTCGGAACACCTTCAAGATAGAGGATGCGATCCATGAGAGATTCGGCGTGTCGCATCTCGTCGATGGACTCGGCGCGGAGTTTTCCGCCCAGTGCGGTGTAGCCCCAGTGCTGGCACATTTTTGCGTGCGCAAAGTACTGATTGATTGCGGTTAGCTCACTCGTGAGAATCGCGTTGAGCAGTTCGATAACTTTGGTGTCGCCCTTCATGCCAGGCAAACTACCGCAAGTTGGCTCGACTAGCGCGCTTCGACGTCGCCGGAAAGGCCGGTCTCGTCCTCAATCATGTCCTGGATCTCGCGGGTGCAGGCACCACATCCAGAGCCGGCTCCACAGGAGTCGGAGACTTGCTTAATGGTAGATGCTCCACTTCGAATAATTTCGACTAGTTGAACATCGCTAACAGCTTTGCAGAGACAGACAAACATAAGAGGCTTCCTTCAATATTTACAATAAGGAAGTCGCTTCAGAGGATCAAGAGCTAATTGAAAATGATAATCAATTTTAATTATCCGCCGACAAACCAGCTGCCTAGGGGGATCTGCAGTCTCGATATCGCCGAGCCATGGAACCTACAACGGAATACTGAGCCGGCGCTGCGCGTGCAGTCTCCACGATGCTCAGATTCGCAAGTTGGACTGCTCTCGCGCTCGCTTCATTCCTGGCCTTGACCACTGCGTGTGGCGAGCCCGTAGCCGGCAGCCAGATGCCACAAATCTCAGCGGCCCCAGTGGCTTCCCAAGTGCTCGCAGCTCCCATTCCCGCCCTCGCCAGTCCACCCGAGTTACCGCCACCGCTGCTTGCACCACACCGGATGCCGAGCATGATGCCCAGCGTGGCGACGGTGAAGTGTGGGCCGCCCACGAGCACAGCGCAACAGCAGGGATACCGCGCTCGCAAGTCTGAACTTGGCAAACGGGCCAGGACCACAGGCAGCATAACCGCCGACCTCGATGGCGATGGCACCCTGGATACCGCCGAGGTCCGCCAAGCTGGGCTCGACGTTTTCTGGGCGGTGGGAGACCAGACGATGTGGATTGCTTCGGGTGGCAGGTACGCCGATAACAGCATCGAGCTTGTCGATTTGGATCCGTCCGACAATCAAAAAGAGGTTGTCATTCGCAACAACGTCTATCGCCTGCGCGATGGCCGCTTGCACTTTCTCTTTGGCAGACGCAACGAGGGAAGCTTCGCGATTGGCAATGCAGCGAGCAAGAGCGATGTCAACGTCACGGTTGTTCGCGAAGGCGCAAACCTATTTCTGCACATTGCCGTCGGTGACGAGAGCGTGCGCGCTCGAATCGATTCACCGATTTGTATTCCGAGTCATCGCTTGCTTGCGCAAACCTTGCCCGACGGCAGAGGTGCACTTCTCATTCGAATATTCGACGAGCAACACCGCGCCGACGTTCTGCTCTCGCGAACCAAATCTGGAAGCCTCGCTCTGCACAAACCTTGGAGCAATACGATGGATTGGAACTCGACGAACCAGGGAATTATTGTTCGCCACTGGCACTGCGGCGTGTTGCACGAAGCGCTTTGGCAGCGGTCGGGCGCCGACTTTGTCGCGACTACGACCGTGACAAGCGGAACGCAAGACGCGCGCATGTGCGGAGTTCCGCAGTTGGATACGGCGGACTTAGATGGTGATGGCGTCGATGAGACAATCGCACTCGTCGCCGGTGCCCTCCGCGTCGGTGCCTCGGTAGCGGTGCTTCCAAAGGAGGCAACTGGAATTGCCGACGTTTGGCGCCAAGATATGCCTCTTGGCCAGCCCTTCCCGGTTCACGGCTGGGATACGTGGGAGATCGTCGATATTGACAAGTCTGACTTACGCAAAGAACTTCTCTTAACCTCCCATCTTGGAGAGGACTCCAATCTCTACTTCTTTTTTCACTACGATGGCGAAACGCTTTCGGCGGGCGCGGTGATGGGGATTTCTCCGCCTGCGATCGCTGGCAACGGCCTTGTGCACGAACGCAATGGCAACTGCGGCCAGAGCATCACGGATACTTGGAAGTTAAAGCGCGGTCGTCTCGTGCTTGTGAAGAGCAGGAAGCGCGGCCGCTTTGACGTTGATGAATGTGCCGCCTGCCCCTTTGTCTATCGCCGAGACGCGGACAGCTGGCAGCGCAAAGGCGAAGTCTTGCGAAACTTTGTCGGGGCACATCGAGATGGCTGGCAATCTCTCCCCGTTGGTCCTGTCCAAGCGAGAACAGAGTTTCTTGAACTATCGATTCGCGAGGAAAAGCCCGAGACGACCTACTTGGATGCGGTCTACATCACCATTGATGACCAGCGCTTCTTCCCCTTGCAGTGCGAAGGAGTAAAGCCACCGGATTACTGCTTGGCCGACGGTCGCTTTGCACGCATCGAAGCGGGTGATGCAATCGATCTGAAGTTCGTCATACCAACCGAGCAAAGTGGAACCGCCTCTGTGTGGGCAAAGGGCTACTACATCCCCGACCCAATTCGTTAAACGCAGCGACAAGAGCTCGTTCCTAGGTACTATTCGCTGCATGTCTGATACGCCCAGTGAGCACCTCTCCGCTATCAAGCTTTTGGCAGCCATCGCCTGGGCAGATGGCGAGATGCAGGAGCAAGAGCGTGTCGCTCTTAACCGCATTGTATCGGTTGCGATCTTTAAAGAGGGCGAGCGCGAACTCGCCCAAGGCTACGTCGCCAATCCGACCGAATTGGATCTAAGCGCGACGGCAAAATTTGATGAAGCATCGCGAGAAGGCATTTACCGTGCAGCGATTCGCTGCGCCGCCGCCGATGGTGTGCTTCATCCATCCGAGACTGCGATGCTGCTCGAGCTTCGCAAAGGCTTGGCACTACGCGATGCGCTGGCCGATTCGATTGAGCATGAGTCGTTTCCAGATGGCCTCGCAACCGAGGACTAGAGCGCCTTTATGGCGATGCTGCGGTTTGCAGCTCGCGGTGTACGTAGGCGGAGTTGGCTTGCCGCCGCCAAATGAAGCCATCGAGGAAGTAATGCGTGAGCTGGGGTAGCGCAAGAAGCGGCACCACGAAAGCCTCAATGCCTTTGCCCCACGACCAGCCAGCGCCAAAGAGCCACGCGCGCTCCTGCCAGATGAGCCGGTCCCACAAAAGCTCTTCGCCGTACGCAAGCATCACGAGCAGCGCCAAGAAAACAATCGGCCCGTAGGCCAGCACTCGAATCGCTCCGGGGTGCCCTGCCCGCTCTCGCCGACGCGCCTCTAGATACACGAGGGCAAGATAGGGCACACCGTGAATCACGACGTTTGTGACGGTAAAGGCGTAATCCGAATTGAAGGTAACGATGCCCAGGTACCAACACAGAGCGGTTGTGACCACAATAATGTCTTTTCCTGGGTTGCGAAGTTTGAGCACAAACCAGCGCTGAGCCGCGCGCAGGACATAGGCCGCCATGATGAGTACGTAGAGTGGAAAGCCGACGGTCTCAACCCAGAGCGGAAGCAGATCAGAGAAATCCCCAGGCATAAACCACGAGTACTTCTGCGGCAGATGCGCGTGCCAGTACAAGAGCGGATAGACGCTCGCGGCGTAGATCGCTGCGGTATCGATCCTGCGATCAAGCGCTAGCGTCTCTTGGCCTTTGCGGCGGTAGAGCACGACCCATCCGTACTGCTGGCGAACAAAGTGATAGACGGCAAAGTAGGCCGCGATTCGCCAAAACACATAGGGGCCCAGGCTGTAGGCCATGACGCCGGCGAAATAGACCAGAGCTGGACCTCCGAAGTACAAAAGGCGCCGACGCATGCGCTCGTCTTTGTCGAGGTAGACGCGAAAGAGCGTGGACCACACATGGGCAACGTCGATGAGCAGCACAAAGGGCACCCAGATCCACTCGGGGCTATCGCTGTGCAAAAGCCCAAAGGCTGCACCAATGCCAAGCAGGGCGAAACTTACGAGAGCACTGCCTAGAAAAACACCTAGATCAACGGGCGCACTAAAAACCCAAGGGTACCGGCTCACGGGCCAGCGGCCTCAGGTGCCATGCGCGCAGCAACGGCCGCCGCCGCCCGATTGCCTTGGTCGAAGGCCTCTTCAAAGAGCGCAACTCCGCTTAGATCACTGTGAGCGAAGTGCACTCGCCCGTGCGGCTGTGCGGCCAATTCTCGGCGACCATCCCAAATGCGCCCTGGTGTGCTTCGCACCATGCCGTGGCCCCAGCGAGCAACATCGATGCGCTCGACGTAGTTGCGAAGCCCGGGATGTGCGCGCTCCAAATCGCTTAACGCAACTTCGGCCCACTCTTCCCAACCAAGTTCAAGCAGGCGCCTGCGTGCCACTCGAGCATCGGAGTCGACGAGCGGGTAGTAGTAGGTGAGCACCGTTGGGCCACGGTGTGGCCCTTGCTGGTGCGTTGCAACCACGTAGCCAAGCGAAGGCGAGTCGAAGAGAACGTTGTCCCAGCACAGGGGAAAGCCCGCCCCACCCGGTCGCTCGCGGATTTGCAGATTGGCAACCATCCACGGGCTTTGCTCGAAACTCTTTGCGGCAGCTAGGCGTTCTTCTGAGAGCCCCCGAACCACTCGAGCATTGATAAACTGCGGGGTTGCCATGACTACATAGCGAGCGCGCACACCAACAACCGTTGGCTCACCGGCGCCGCTGGCATCGAGGGCAACAACCGACACCGAGTCTTCTCCGCTTTCGACCGAGAGAACGGCATGCCCAGTTTTGGATGCAACGCCGCGTTTTAGGTGATTGACGAGATGCGAGTTGCCTTCGGGCCAGGTAACAACTTCTTGATACGAGGCTCCTGCGGATTTCTTTCGAGAGGCATAATAGAAAAACACTGACCAGGCGCTGGTATCGGCCAAGGTTGTCCCATAGTCGTCACGGCAGGCGTATTCGACCCACCAATGCAAGCGAGGCGATGTGTAGCCGTTCTGCTTTAACCACTTCGCCATCGATACTTTATCGAGGGCCTGCACTCTTGGGTCGCGGGAACCAAGAGACATCGGCAAGGCGAAAGCGGGTTTGCCTTCGCTATCTCGAAACGCCACCCAGCGATCGATCTCGGCTTCGAATCGCTCTTTTTGGTCGCGCTCATCGGCGCTCGCACCGGCAAAGGGATACAGGCCTTCGTACCAGCGACCGCGGTAGAAGACCCGTTCCGATGGATCTGCCACAAGGTGTTGCTCGGCCATGATGGGCTCGCCACTTGCGCTGATGCGCTCTACCGCACCAACCTCGTCGAGCAGCGCAATGAGCGGCTTGTTGGCGGCCTGTGGCACGGTGACATAGTGGGCGCCCCAAGGGTGCGCGCTAACCGGCAGCGACCCTCCCTGGGAGGTTCCGCCGACGTTCTCGTCAAGTTCCATCAGAACGACATTTTCAATGCCGCGCGTCTTTAACTCTCGAACTGCGGAAAGCCCTGCGACCCCACCGCCAACAACGAGAACATCGCATGTAGACCAAGCCGAAGGCGTTGGCATGAGCGTGAGGTCGCGAAGTCGATGCCCAAGCTTCTCGCGGCGCAGCACCAGCCCACCGTCCATTTGCGCGATGGTTCGCTGGCCCTTGCGCGAGGCGCAGCCAAGTGCCAACAGAGCCGGTGCTCCTAGAAACGCTTTAAGTAAGTCGCGCCGGGCCAGCTCATTCACTGCCAGCGCCTCCACTCTTCTTCGTAGTAGCGAACGAGGCGCTGATCGTTGAGGCGGTTGATGCCTGTTGGCACAGGTCCCATGTCGACCGGGAATTTAAACATCGATCCCAAACTGTCGACGTTTAAATAGCGAAGGCCTTCTGGGAGTGTTTCTGGTGGCACGAGTTCTTCGGGACCGCGCCGTGCGAGCACGTATCCCCAAACGCCAAACGAGGGCACAGTCGCCTGGTATGGGCTCACCTTAAAGCCGCTGGCCTTGATGGTCTCGACGATGCACCAATACGAGATTCGCGCGTAGAGCGGCGAGGTCGATTGCACGGTAATGGGCGCTTCGGGTTTGAGACGCGATGCCAAGAGGCGATAGAGCCGCCGCGTGTAGAGCTTACCGAGAGAGAAGTTATTGGGGTCGGGAAAATCGACAATGGCCACATCGTAGGGCGGGCCATCGTAGCTGGCGAGCCAACTCATAGCGTCGGTGTTAACGATGGTCGTGCGAGTGTCGTGCAGCGAGTTGACGTTAAGAGCCGTGAGCGCCGGCAACTCTTTGCCAAGGTCGGTCATCGCCGGATCTAGGTCGACAAGCGTGACTTCTTCGACCGATGGATACTTGAAGATTTCGCGCACGGCCAAACCATCGCCGCCGCCAAGAACCAAGACGCGCTTAGGCTCGACGGCTGTGGACATCGCCGGGTGCACAAGCGCTTCGTGATAGCGGTACTCGTCCGCCGAGCTAAACTGCAGGTTGCCGTTTAGAAAGAGCTTAAAGCCCATGCCTGTGCGCGTGACCACAATGCGCTGGTACTTGCTGGTTTTGGCGTAGACGATTGCATCGTCAAACATGCCCTCTTCGGCAAAGGAGGTAAGCGCCTTTGCGTTGAACATGGCCGCAGTAAGAATGACCAAGACTAAGATGGCGCGGGTGCGGAGAAAGACGATGCCGCCAGTGATGAGGTCGGCGAAAATGAAGCTTCCCCACAGCGCAACACCCGCATTGAGCATGCCAAAGAGCAGCGAGGTGCGCATGAGCCCCAAGGTTGGCACCAAGAAAATTGGAAAGAGCAGCGAGGCGAGCAGCGCACCGAGATAGTCAAAGGTGAGCACCCTTGAGACCAAGTCTTTAAAGTCTAGCTCTTCGCGCAGGATGCGCATGAGCAACGGCAACTCGAGGCCAACCAGCGCACCGATGATGAAGACCAAGCCGTACAAGACGACTTGGAACCAGCCCAGGTAGGCAAAGCTCATAAAGAGCAGCGGAGCCGACAATCCTCCAACCAGCCCAACGCCGAGTTCGATGTCGAGAAAGCGACGTACGAGGTTTTTTGAGAGAAACCCCGAGAGCCATGCGCCGACGCCCATCGCCGAGAGGTAGAGCCCGATGATGAGAGAGAACTGGGTGACCGAATCGCCGAGCACGTAGCTCGCCAATGTCCCCGCAATAAGCTCGTACACCAAGCCACAGGTCCCAACGACAAGGACGTTGAGATAAAAGAGCGGCGTGCGGCGAAAGGACATCGATGTACTCGTTGGGAAAGACGGCTTGGGAAAGACGGCTTGGGAAAGACGGCTTGGGAAAGACGGCTTGGGAAAGGCGAAGCGCGAGAAGCGCTTAGCCCAGCAGCGCGCCCATGATGATGAGCGCAATGCCGATAACGATCGCAGACATGATCATTGCCAGGGCATCGTTCTCATCCTCTTCGATTTCTTTTCGAAGCGAGAATGGCGTGAGCTTTCCCATTAGAAAGAACGCCAGTGCGAACATGATGATGCCGACCATCGAGAACGCGAATGTTGTGAGTAGGGCCTGGCCCAGGTGTTCGAAGTCCATTATTTGCCTCCTCGATAGCCGCCGTAGCCGACGTGCCAATAGTGAAATGAGCGGTAGCCCCCTGGAGAACCCATAACGGTCTTGGGGACGAAGCGAGTTTTTTGGCTGGTGTATTCCCAGCCCGTGTGATTGACGTAGCCATAACCGCCGACGCCAGCGAGTCCAAAGAGAAGATAGAGTTTCATCATGATATCTGCATCTCCCTAGTCGTAGTCGTAATAGTCGTTGCTATCGTGTTCCCAAGAATCGCCGCTGTGCGAGTCGCCGCCTCGGCGGGTCTTTTCGAAGCCAATCTTGTGAAGGAATGTGAAGAACGGAATGATGGCGAGAAAGCCGAGAAGGATGAGGAAGTAGCGAAATCGCATGATGCCCTCGCGAATGACGATTTGCACGGTGGCGGGCGCTGTTGTGAGCTTGCGCTCCATGGCAACGCGCAGTGTGTACTCGCCGCTGCCAACAGATTTGAGCACCTTCTTTGTGCGATTGGATCCTTCTTTCCAATCGATGCCACTGTAGCGCTCGATCGGAACGTCAAAGAAGGTAACTGCACCGGTCTTCTCGTTGATGAGATCCATCTGCAAATAGACCCAAGCATTGTTCACCTGGGAATACGCATCGACCTCCAGGTTTCTGCCGCCTTTTAGTTTAAACGGCTGGCTAAAGACAACTTGCGAGCCCGCTTCGGTCCCCGCAGGAAATTGCAGGATGTCTTGATAGACCTCGGTTCCGGTTGCACGGGTCTTGCCGTAGGCAAAGGCGCCGATTGCAAGCAGGAGCAAGATGCCAAACACTTTAAAGACGCCGTTGTAAGGATATGGCTGCCCAAGCCCGACCGAGCCGCTGGCCGGCTCGCGGAGCTTAACGTTGAAGCAGGCCTCGACGTCCTCCTTGGGCCAGTAGGTACTTTTCGACCAGGTAACTTCGGTCGCCGAGCACTCTTCGGAAAGCGTGTGCGGGGGGCTTGTAAACTCGCGCATGCCGACGCGTTCGCCAGGCTCCACTTTCCAATAGAACTGTCCAAGGACAAACTCGACTTGGCCATCGCCGGTTTGGCTGTCCATAAGCTCGTAGGTGCGGCCACCGTACTTGGCAATTGTGGTGAGAACGTTAACGTCTGCGAGATTTACCGGTTCGACAAAACACCAGTGACCATCTGAGTCGACCAGCCAGCGAAAGCCCAAGCGCGGGTTGTAGAGCAGGTATTCGTCCCAATAATAGGCATCCCCATCGTCGTAGGTGGAGCGAACCATGTAGCCGCATACCTGCATCTCTTCGCCGCCGAAGACGCCTTTGCTCCCCAGGGGAATGGGCGGATCGGGAAAGCGGCTTTTATCGAGAATTTGCAGGACGCTTAGCTTGCCCTGGCTGACATCGCTAAGGGCTCCACAGAACGGACAGGCAACGCGCTCGCATTGCTCGGGGGCGACAAGGTCTAGCGAGCCTCGGCAGTTTGGGCATTCGAGGGCTTGGGCTTTGAGGCCTGGGCCGGCCATTGCCTGCTCCATCGACTCGTCCCTGGCTGGAGCATTCGCTGCAATGCCAAGCTCGGCGAGGGTAACTTCTTTGCCAAGATAAAATGTTGGCGGCGCGTCGCCGTAGTCGATGGTTCCAAAGGCGCCCTCTTGCCCACTGAGATCGGCGTAGGAATAACTCTTACCCGGTTCAAGGAGGTAAGGAATCTCGCCTTTGGCTCCCAAGGTTTGTGCGATGCCGATTTCGGCGACCACCATTCCGCCACCAACATTGGGAAGCGGCATGCCTGGTCCAAGCTGCTGATAGGCAGGCGCCTGTGGCATCTCGCTGGCAAAGGACATGTAGAAACGCCCTTGTGCCTCGGAGAGCCAACCCCAATGACCGCTGTCAAAGGCGCAGTACCACTCGTCCCAAACACCGCCGGCGCCATGCTTAATTTGGGTGCGGCCAACAATCTGAAAGCGCGACTCGCCGTACTTGCCCTCGAGGTAGAGGTCGAGTGGCGAGGCCGAATCGAGCAAGTCGATAACTTTGCCCCGGTCTTCCAAACCTCGGTCGGTTCGAGCGACGGCGGTCTGGCAAAACTCGCAAACCGTGACAAATGAGCTACCAATGCGAAATTCTACTAGCCCGCCACAGCTCGGGCAGTTCGCACTTAGACCACTCATCGCCGCCAAGAGTAGAGAAAGCGAAGACCGCGCGCAACCATAGGGCCGGATCCCGCGCTAGTCTAGTTGGCATGAGTAGGTTGGGCGAGGAGGGGCCAGTCGAGGGCAGCAAGAAATCTGGCTGGATTTTCCTTGTCCTCTTAGTGCTCATCCTTGGTGGTGGCCTCTTAGGCATGCAGTGGCTTGGCAACCGTGGTGACAAGAGCACTGCGGCCATGGCCAAGCCGCCGAGGCTCGAAACCCCACCGACTGGCGCCTATTTAGAAGGCGGGCGCCCGACAATCGATGGTCCGGCGCGAGACGTCTTCTTCGAAGCGCTGCCGGCGTTTGTCATCGCGCTCGATCGCTGGGGCCGCGATTCGGCCAGCGACCCGTCGCAAATTCGCACCGATCTCCAGGCCGAACGAGGCGCCGTCATGTCGGGCGCTCATAAAGCCGGCATGCCCGAGCAAGCAACCGAGCGTTTGGAAGCGCTTCTCGAAGCCTGCCTTACTGCTGCGATCGCCGACGAAGACGAAGACGAAGACGAACTCGACGACGCCGCCGACGCGATGCAGCAGCGAACCTTGTCACTCAACGATGCTCTGGCGACTGCCGGCCTTGGCTTCTTTGTGGATGCGCAGGTGCTGGCGGGCGGAGGCAGTCGGTCGGTGCTTCTCTTTACCTTCGAAGTGCATCGGGTGGTGCTGTACCGAAGTGGCGGACACGACGTGCGAACCTTGCGCCTGCGTCGCCTCGACAACCTAAATTGGACCTATAGCTCGCTCGGCTTTACTTCGCCGCAGCGCCGAGATGCGGTCGTCTTGGACAATAAAGTAGAAGAACACCTACTCAAACTTCTTCCGCTGTTATCCGATGAGGTGCAACTCGATCCGTTCAATTTGCCCCTCGAAGATACCTACACCGATTGGCACACCCTCACTCGCAACCGCGCCATAAGCGTCGTAGCGGCGGAACTCGGCAAAGCTGGGCCAAACGTCGTCGAACTCGCGACCCTCATTGCTCAGCGCCACGCTATTTACGACGACTGGAACGAGCGCCTCGAATCGAGAAATATGAGCATCAAGCGCCCAAAAGGCCTGGACGTGACTTGGGATTACCGCAGGCAGATGAATGGATTGGTGACGCATTCGGCGATGGACAAGCTCGACTCGATTCAAAGCGCACTAACGTCCAAGAAAATGCGCCAGGCATTCGCGCTTACCCAAGACCACTTTTCCCAGTCGGTCGAGCGCCACGAGGCCCAGCACCGGCTGGATCTTGCCGAGCTGTACAAACTGCCAATGCCAGAAGAACTCGCAGCCTATGTAGGTGAGCTTCCCGACGGCTATCGCGGCGAAGGCGGCATGGCTTCGCGTGCGCTTGCAGAAATGTCTGCGTACCTAAGTGAGCTCGCCCGCGATCCACTCACACCACGCACCAATCTCACTCTACTGGCCCGCTACCTTCTCAATCGAGATATGTGGGGGATGGGCGAGAGCTATGCAGCGTTAGTCATCTTTGAAGGTTTGGCGGCAGAGCTCGGCTTGGACCACACGCCGCTTGTCGTTCGTCGGCAAATCGACCGAGCTGTGGTGGCTCAGCTCTTCATGGCGTTCACCGATCTCGATCCAGATACCCTCCAGGATGCTTCGATGATGCTTTGGGCTCGGTACTTTGAAACCGACCTCCCGGTCTTGGAATTGGTCGCCCGCTAAGCGCTCTGGATCCCGGGAGTGCTTACTTGTGCTTTACAAGTCAAAGACTTAGATACGCATAAGGGATACTTATTGCAGTAGTAGCAGCCCTGTATTGACCTATGTAGGCATGAGGGCTACACAGCTGCTCCCTGTCACGCAAGTGCTGGGATCGAAAGCAGTACCCCCCTTTATTTAGGCAGTATCCCTTTCAACCTCGGAGCACTTCATGTCCCTAGCGAATCCAATTTCATCATTCCGCACGGCTCTATTGCCGCTCATGCTTCTCGCAGCCTTTGCTGCCTGTGGCGAAACCAACGTCGATCCAAACGCAAATCGCGGGCCCCTTGGCAAAGCCGATAGCATCGGCAGCTGCGAAGAGAGCTGCGGCGGTCAATCCGACGGCGCTTGCTGGTGTGACGATGCCTGCGAAAGCTACGGCGATTGCTGCGACGACAAAGCTGCTGTTTGCGATGCTCCAGAGCCCACTCTTTGTGGCGGCTGGGTTGGCGACACCTGTGCAGCCGACGAGTTTTGCTCGTTCACCGCAACACAAATCTGCGGCTGGGCTGATGCAAGCGGCTTTTGCGCTCCACGCCCAGAAGCATGCATTCAAACCTTTGACCCTGTTTGTGGTTGTGACAGCCAAACTTACGGCAACAGCTGTATGGCAGCGGCATCGGGTACTAGCGTTTCAGCGCAAGGCGCCTGTGAAGCACAACCAATCTTCTGTGGTGGCTTTGGAAACATCGCCTGTCCCGACGGCCTTGAGTGTGTCGATGATCCAAACGATAGCTGTGACCCAAGCAACGGTGGTGCCGACTGTGGTGGCATTTGCGAAACCCCAGAAGAGTGTGAGCCTGTGCTCTGCGAACTTTTCTGTTCAAACGGTTTTAAGACTGACGAAGACGGCTGCGAAATTTGTGCATGCGCCGACCCAATCGGCCCAGTCGATAGCTGCGAGGGCAGCTGTGGTGACCAAAGCGCAAGCGGCAGCTGCTGGTGCGATGATGCCTGTGAAGGCTACGGCGATTGCTGCGGCGACATCGACGAGTTTTGCAGCGAGTCCGAGCGCGTTCCTGCCGCTGGCACCTGCGTAAAGAACTCGAACGACGAGTGTCAAACCGACGACGACTGCAACATGGGTGGTTGCGGTGGCGAACTCTGCTTTAACCCAGACGTATCTAGCGGAATCTCGACATGCGAATGCAGTGGCCCAGGAGTCGCTGTTAGCGGCTGCGGCTGTGTCGAAGGTTCTTGCACTTGGTACAACGAGTAACAAACCAACCATTGGTACCCCGACGTGGACGGTTCGCCGTTCACCGTCGGTCTTAGGCCGGGTCGCATGCTAGCTGCGACCCGGCCTTTTTCTTGTCTTGACGAGAGATTGGCAAAACAGCCCGTGGTACCACTGGCCACCGATGCGTGGTCTCCTGCTTGTCAATCTTGGAACTCCTGATGCTCCCACCTCTTCGGCGGTGCGGCGCTACCTTCGCGAGTTTCTAAGCGATCCTCGAGTCATCGATATTAACCCGGTCGGCCGGGCGTTGTTGCTCAATCTCGTTATTCTGCCATTTCGCTCCAGCAAGAGCGCCAAGCTCTATCAAAACATCTGGACCGAAGAGGGCTCGCCACTGCTCACTCACAGTGTGGAGCTTCACAAAAAAGTGAGCGCCAAGCTTGGCGATGGCTGGCACGTCGAACTCGCGATGCGCTATGGCAATCCGAACATTCCCGATGCGCTGGACAGGCTACAGGCCGCTGGCTGCGAAGACATTGTTGTCTTAGCGCTCTACCCGCAGGCGGCATCCTCCTCGACAGGATCGACGGTTGAGAAGGTGTACAGCGATGCCAAAGAGCGCTGGATTGTGCCCTACTTCCACATCGTGCCGCCGTTCTACGATGAGCCCGAGTTTATCGAGGCATTTGCAGACCAAGGTCGCCCCCTGCTTGAGAGCAAGAAGCCCGACCATGTCGTCTTCTCGTTTCACGGCTTGCCCGAGCGCCACATGCGCAAGAGCGACCCGACCGGAAACACGTGCTTGGCGACCGAGTCATGCTGCGCAGCCATCACCGCTAAGAACGCCGGCTGTTATCGCGCTCAGAGTTTTGCTACCGCACGTGGCATCGCAGCTTCGCTCGGTCTCGAAGACGATGCCTGGACGGTCTGCTTTCAGTCGCGTCTTGGGCGCACGCCCTGGATCAAGCCGTACTTCGACGAGGTTCTTCCAAGGCTTGCCGAAGCGGGCGCGAAAAACATCTTGGTGTACTCGCCAGCATTCGTTGCCGACTGCCTAGAGACCCTCGAGGAAATTGGCATTCGCGCAAAAGAGCAGTGGGACGAGGTTGGTGGCGAAGAACTCACGCTGGTTCCATCGCTCAACGCAAACGACCGCTGGGTCGACTTGGTGGTCGAACTCGCCAAGCGAAACGCGACCGCTCGCGCGGCCTAGCACCGCTGCGGCGAATCGCTGCGGCGCAGAGCAGAGAGAGGCACAGAGGCCTCTCCCAGCGCTCGACAGCTACTCAGCTTTGGGCTTCTCAAATCGCAGCGTCATGCGATCGCTCTCGCCAATCGCTGCGTACTTCTCGCGATCGGTATCGCCCTGTCGAAAGCTTGGTGGCAGGGTCCACACGCCGTCTGGGTAGTCTTTTGTGTCCTTCTCGTTGGCGTTGATTTCACTCTTCTCAACAAAGCGAAGACCGGCGGCCTCGACCTTCTCGATGACCCACGCCTCTGGAAGGTAGCCTTGCTCGGCAGTCTCCTCGGCTTTGCCATCGGCCTTTGCCCTGTGCTGAACCACACCAAAGGAGCCACCTGGCTTGAGCACGGCGATCACAGCCTTGAGCTTATCGTCCATCGATCCTCGGCGTTGCCAGTTGTGCATCTCGCGCATGGCAACCACAAGATCTGCGCTCTCGGGCTCGCCGATAACGAGCTTCTCCGCGCCAAGGTCAAATGTCTTGGCCTTGCCGTAGAGGTCCTCGTTCATTCCCAAGAAAGCCACTTGGCGCATGCCATAGACGCTTAGCATAGAGTCTTTCGGGCCCTCGGCATCGTAGGCACCGCCGACGTATTGGCCCTTGTTCGCGACCATCGGAAGAATGAACTCGGTGTACCAGCCGCCACCAATGCCCATTTCGACGACCGAAGAGTCGGGCTTTAGCCCAAAGAACTCTAGGGTCTCGGCTGGGTGCCGGTCGCCATCACGGGCAATGTTGGTGGGCTTGCGATGCGAGCTTGCAGCAAGAGCAGCTAGCGCCTCCTTGGCTGTGCCGTACTCGGCAGTCGCCAGAGTCTTCGCACTGGCAGCGAGTTCTTCCGTCCAGCGCTCGCGCTCGGCAGCAACATCCGTTTCAAGCTTTGCAATCGCCTCGGCAACCTTCTTGACGTCGGCTGCCTTCTTAGCCTCGGCTTCCGCGTCGGCTTTTACTGGCTCGGCCTTTGGGTCAGTTTTGGCGGCGACGTCGGTTGTCTCGGTCACTTTAGGATTTTCTTCGCCTTCAGACTTACTCTTAGAGCAAGAAGCGAATAAGACGAGTGCAAGGCCACCAGAGAAGGCCACGGCGCGGTATCGATGGTAAAGCGTACGATTCATAGGCCCACTTTAGGACATCAACTCCAAAAGGCAATGCTCGGTCTTCGCTTCCTCCTATCAACCTGTAGCCCCCGAGTTTCGTTCACTAGAAAGCGCTCGCCTTGCCGCCATCTCGGCCAAGGTCGGCAACCGCCTGAAACGAGCCATCTTGCAGGACCTCGATGCAGTTGGCGTGGCCGATGCTTCGGCGCGCCTTGAGCTTGTGCCCGCGAGCTTCCAATTCACTCGTAAGTGCAGCGGAAAGGCGCTCTTCGTGCCAAATCTGGTCAGGTAGCCACTGGTGGTGCACCCTTGGAGCTGCGACGGCGTCTGGAAGGCTTCTCCCGTGATCGATGAGTTGAAGGAGAATCTGCGCAACGGTTGTGCTGATCGTCGGGCCACCAGGAGATCCCAAAATCGCACGAAGCTTTCCATCTTTGAGGACAATCGTTGGCGTCATGCTGCTGAGCATTCGCTTGCCTGGCGCAATGGCATTTTGCGGGCCCTGAATGAGGCCGAACATATTTGGGGCTCCAACCTTGGCGGTAAAATCATCCATCTCGTTGTTGAGCGTAACTCCGGTATCGGGGATTTGTACCTTGGCCCCAAATCCTCCGTTTAGTGTGTAGGTATTGGCAACGGCAAAACCTTTGGCGTCAACAATCGAGAAGTGCGTCGTCTCTTCGGATTCCTTTCTCACGACGCCTGCCCCGATCTTGGACGAAGGCGTCGCGTGTTTGGGATCGACGTCTTTCATGCGGTCGGCCATGTACGAGACGTCTAAGAGTTTTTCCATAGGAATCTCAATAAAGTCTGGATCGCCCATAAGCTCGTTGCGATCCGCGTAGGTCCGCCGCAGTGCCTCAACGTAGAGATGTACTCGGTCGACAGAGTCCCATTCGAGCTTCTCCACATCCAAGGTATCTGCTGCTGCTAAAACTTGCCTGAGCACAACGCCTCCGGCCGATGGCGGCGGCATCGTAATGATTTGGTGCCCTCGGTAGTCAAAGATGATGGGTTTGCGAATCACTGGCCTATAGCTAGCAAGATCTTTTGTCGTCCAAAGCCCGCCCATCGCCTTTACGCTTGCGGCCATCTGCTTGGCGAGCGGCCCCTTGTAGAACGCATCTTGGCCACCGTCGGCAATCGCCTGCAGGGTCTTTGCCAAGGCCGGTTGCTTCCAAACGTCGCCCTCTTTAAGTGCCTTGCCGCCGTTGCTAAAGGTCGCCATGGTGGCATCCATCGCCTTGGCGAGTACCGGCGCGTTTTCGCCCAATCCGGTGCGATACTCGCGCATCTTTGGCATCACCCAGGTCATATCATCGGCGTGAAACGAGTCGAGAGCCCAGCCATCTCTTGCGAGTTTTACCGAGGGCTCGACAAGCTCTTTCCAAGGCAGCGATCCGTACTTCTCATGAGCCAGCCAGAGCCCGGCCACCACGCCGGGGATTCCTGCGGCGCGCGGTCCAAAGCGGCTGTCCGCGGTTAGCTCGCCGTCTTTGTCCAGGTACATATCTGCGGTTGCCGCCCCAGGAGCAACTTCGCGGTAATCGATGGTTGTTGACGTTCCATCGGGCAATCGGATGACCATAAAGCCGCCGCCGCCGATGTTGCCAGCCGATGGATGAGTGACACCCAGTGCGAAGCCCACAGCCACCGCCGCATCCACTCCGTTGCCGCCCTTCTCCAAAACCGCGAGCCCAATATCCGTGGCATTTGCTTCGGCACTTGTCACAGCGCCCTTGCTGCCAACTGCAACGCCCGGCGGAAGAGTTTTGCTTGTGGTGCCGTCGCTCTTGGCACCGTCATCTGGGCCGGTTTCGATTTCGGGCTGGGCAACCACTTTGGGCTCGGTGGTAGCCACCGGAGCGGTTTCCGACTTGGCCTTACTTGCCGACTTGTCACAGGCGGCCAAGCTTGTGAGCAAAAGCAAAGCTCCAAGCCCTCGAAAGACTTGTGAAGATGCGAAAGAACTCCTTCTCTTCGACTCGACGATCATCGCGGCATCGTACACAGAAACGACCGAGCTTGTAGAAGTTGGCAACAACTCTGGCTTGTTGGTGTCAGACCTATAGAGAGCCGAGAATTCGTATGTCGCCCACCAACAAAGAGCCCGATCTCGCGCTGCAAAGCGTGCACTCGGCCGATGCTGCAGCAGGCGATGCTCTTTACATCACAAGCCACTTTGCCGGAACGCAGCTTGCGGCGAAGACACTAAGGGTTTCGAACTCGCCCGGCGGCGCACGTTGGCGCAGCAAGCGTGTCCCGTCCCAGGCGTTCCGGCTGGGCGCGGCCACCGGCGCCGACTTCGCTCTCACTGGAGTTTCCAGCCACGCACTGCTCGAGGTTCGCGGTGATCGCTTTATCCTGCGCTTTGCGCCCCACTGGCGAGGCTGGCTTTCGACCGACGCTGGAACGTGCACGCTGCGAGACCTGATTGATCGCGGTTTGGCGGCGTGTTCCGACGATCCTGAGATTTTTGAAACCGTGCTTCCGCGGCACGGCACGTTGCGAATCGAGTGGGGGCAACGGCACCTCTGTATTCGTCCCGAGAGGCAGCCTGCCCCACTGCCACGGCCAACCCAACAGCTTGCATCGCACCCGCTTGTGCGACCCATGCTCGCATCCTCAGCAATTTTCTTAGGGATACTTTGCGCGCTGGCACAGATTCCCGTTAGCGAGACCTACCTTGCCGAGGCCGATGTTCTCGAAACCGAGCGCCTAGTTCGGCTGCAAAGCGAAACCCTCGCGGCCGAGCGGAAGAAAAACGCGCCTGCCGAGACGTTGCTCCAGAAACCACAACCAGCTGCAACCAACGCACAACTTGAGACGAGAGAAACTCTTAGCAGCATTTCCCAAGGGGCAAGCGAGGAGCCGCTCTACGATCCGCAGGAAACTCGAGCCGAGGCAATTCGCCAAGCGCGCCAGGCGGGCATCGTGGCTCTCATCCCCGGCGCTGGTGGCTTGGGCAGCGAAGAATTTGATGCCTTTGTCGCGAGCATTGCCTTTGATGCCAGTGCGGAGAACATCGAGACGTATGGAACGCTAAGGCCGGGCGACCTCGGTGAGGCGACCGGCGCCTGGGGCCACGGCATTCGCAAAATGGGCCCGGGCAGCGGTGATGGCAAAGACTATGGAACTGTGAAGGTTGGCGGCTTTCAATTGGGAGGCGTGCAGCCCGGCCTTGCCGAATTCGAGGCCAATGCGCTTACGCGACCCCACAAGAAACTTCGGCCAAGCATCTCGGAAGGCGCCGATGCAATCATCGACTCGGGCTTTGGCTACGACGCGATTCGAGGGCAGCTCGGCCTTCGCAAACGCAAACTGCGGCGCTGCTTTGAGGACGATCTAAGCCGCGATGTCGGCCCGCCAAGCCACCTGCGCATGGCGTTTCGCATCTCGGCGGAGGGCACCGTAGAAGATGCCGAAGCCGCCGATATTGAAGAGTCGGGAATTCGCTCGTGTGTCGAGAAAACCCTGCTCTCGATTCACTTTCCCAAACCCGACGATGGCAAGCCTCTTCGCATTAAAGACTTCTCGCTGCGAATCTAAGGCACGCCCGCTTTCGTATCAGTCCGCTTCCATATCGATGTGATGAATCTTTGGATACTTTGCAACGATTTGCGCTTCGACGTCGTCAACCTCTTTGGCTAAATCGCCAACGACCCGTTCGCCAAATTCTGATGCGATGCGAGCCCAGTCCTCATCGGTACTCGCTGTGGCAGCCTGCTCCGCCAGCCACTTGGATTGCTTCTCGCCAAGGTAGCCGCCATCAAAGTCGATGTCTGCGGCGATGCGGAAGCTGCCCGCTGCAACCACGCGGGTGCGAAGGCTGTGTACCTCTCCAACCGATGGATGGTTGCGCAGAAAGAGCATCACAGCCTCTTGGGTTTCTCGCGGAATCGCAGGCCCTAAGATGAGTTGGCGATTGCGCCAACCAAGCCATATCGCCATGAGACCGAGCATGCCGCCAATGATGAGCGAGGTGATGGAATCGTAAACGGGATTGCCCGTCGCATTTGCCAAGGCAATGCCGCCCATCGCGATTGCTGCGCCCGCTGTCGCAACAAAGTCTTCAAAGAGAACCGCGATAAGAGTTGGATCGGTGCTCGACTGCACAAAGGCGATAAAGCCTTTCTTGCCTCGGCCCGCATTGACCTCGCGCACCGCCAGCATAAAGACGTAGCCATCGATGACAATCGCCGCCCCCAAAACCGCGTAGGTAATCCAACTGGAGGTAATCGTCGGCGGGTGCATCAGCGAGTGAATGCCGTGATAGACCGTCACACCGCAGCCGAGGATAAAGATGCCCATCGCGCTCATCAGCGCAAAGACGTAGCGGTCGGCGCCGTAGCCGTATTGAAAGCGCGAATCCGGGGGCCGCAAGCTGCGGCGCATTCCAAAGTACAGCAGACCTTGGTTGGCGGTATCCGCAGCCGAGTGAACCGCTTCGGAGAGCATCGCTCCCGAGCCTGTGACCATGAAGGCAATCGCCTTTAAAACCGTGAGTACCCCGTTGCCCAAGAGGGCCATGAAGACTGCGCCCTTGCCTGCACCTGCCATGGGTCGTTTCTACCGCATCGGCAACGGTCGGGCTAGACTCTCGCCCATGAGCGACACCATCTTCTCCAAGATCATCGCCGGTGAAATCCCTTGTCACAAAGTCTACGAAGACGACTTGGTTCTAGCCTTCCTCGATATCTTTCCGCTTTCGCCGGGTCACACACTCGTCATCCCAAAAGAGCCAGCCAAAACGGTCGATGTCCTTAGTGATGAATCGTCTGCGGCGATTGGCCGAGTGCTTCCGCGAATCGCTCGCGCGGTGATGGCGGCAACCGGCGCCACCCAATACAACATTCTGCAAAACAACGGTCCGCGGGCACACCAAGCCGTCTTTCACGTGCACTTCCACATCATTCCCAAGATGGAAGATGGAAGCGGCCTCGGTGTCGAGTGGAAGCCAGGCGCACTTGACAACGAGCAGGCCGCCGCACTCGCTGCGCGAATTTCCGAGGCTGTTGGAGGCTAATCGCGAAACGGTTTGCGCTATTCCCCGAGCCTTGTGCGGCGCAGAAAGCGCGACTCGACATAGCGCAGCAGCGCGTGCGATAGTGATTGTATTATGTCGTTAGAGGTTAAGCGCCGCGAGTTTTTGGCGTACGCGGCGGCGCTGGCTGCAGGTGGCATTGTTGGTTGCAAGAGCAAAGCTGCGCCTCCCAAGCCCGCCTTCCAAGGCGTCGAGCCCAGAGCTCCTGGAGGGCCGCGTTACGTCGTACAACTTCTCCTCAGCGGCGGCCACGATCCGGTCTACACAGTGGATCCCAAAACCCGCGCACAGGTCGAGCCCGACATCGACTTGCCCAGGACCAATACGATCACCGAGGCCGCTGGGCTTCGCTTCGGAGAACACTTTGCACCGCTTCAGAAACACGCAAGTTCCATCGCGGTCCTCAATGGAGTCCAAGTAGGAACCGCAAATCACGATACGGGCGTAAAGCAATTTGTCCGTCTCAAAACGCGCGCAACCGATGTCATGCCAGGGGCCTTGGACATTATTGGCACAGCTCGCGATACCCAAGCGGTGGGCACTATGCACCTTGGCGCATTCATGCGGACATCGCACTCGCCAAAATTCTTTGGCACCTCAGACTCGTTCTACTTTGGCGAAGACAACATCTTTGACATGGCGACGGCGCAAAAAGAAGCCGCTCCCGAAATTGCAGAATTGCTTCGAAGCCAAGCCGACCAAGTTCGGCGTGCGAGCCCGACCACCCAAGACAATCTAATTCAGGTTGCAAACCTCTTGGAGCGCTTGCCGGCCGCACCGACCTTCAGACCCAGTCGCGTGCACGAAGATTACATCGCGCAATCCATTTCCGACTCGCTCGATCGAGCAAGCTGGCTCATTGCCAATGACCTTACGCGCTGCGTATTTGTAGACCTCGGGCTCTTGGGCTGGGATACGCATATTCAAAACTTCGAGCGCCAGTTGCTAATGAACTCGGCCTTCGTCGAGGCGTTCTCGCGATTCCTAACAACTCTTAGAACCACAAAGCGTGGAGGCTCGTCGCTGTTGGAACAAACACTGGTTGTCGCCGGCTCGGACCTTGGCCGCTTTCCAAAGATCAACGCCATGAATGGCAAAGATCATCTGCCACAGACGAGCTACTTCTTCGCGGGGTATGGCATCGCAGGCGGCAAGGCGTGCGGGCAAACTGACCGAAGTATGAAAGGCCAGAAGATGTCGTTTAAGACCGGAACAACCGACGCTGCAGGTTCGATTCCGATTGTCGACGACATCGGCACAACCCTTATGCGGCTTTGTAAGATGGACCCAAGCCTCTATGGCTATGCTGGCAGGACACTCGAATGTCTATTCGCGTAACCGTCCGTGTTTCGCTCGTTCTCGTTTCGCTCGTTCTCGTTTCGCTGGTTGTCTCCGCATGTTCGGGCAAAGCGAACGAGGGCTCGGGCGATGCGCCAACGTCCATTTCGGTTGTCGAGAGTCTCTCTCTTCTCGCCGGCAACCCGCTTAGCGACGAGGAGCGCAAGCGCTGGGAGACCAAGCTTCGCGACGGCGAAGCCACAGCAGACGACTTCGTTGACAGGCTTGTCACAGATAAAGCCCTAGGCCGCATCATCGCCCCCAACCTGCTTTTCTCCCCTTATCTCAACGTCAAGAACTACTACGCGATTCCTTCAGGCTACACCCTAAAGACATTCAAATCGCCAACCGGGCCTATCCACTATCTCCGCGATCGTTGCGAGCCCGATGCCGCGATTGTGGTCGCCCCTTGGTGGGACCTGCGCACGACCGTCAAGGTCTGCCCCGATTCGTATTCTCCCGAGCGCTGGAGCCTTGCGGTGACCGAGCACAGCTATCGCTCCGAGATGCCGCTGAGCTGCGATAGCCAGGTTGGCTCTCCCGAAAAAGAAGACAAGGCGCTATGTGGCTGTGGTCCCAATCTCTATCGGTGCCTGCCCGATTTCGATGCCTACCGTCGCATGCAGAAAGCACTTTCGTCCGAGCTTCGCGACACCACTGCACACATTGTAAACAGCCAACGGCCTCTCAAAGAACTCTTCACGACCGAGTACAGCATGCGGGGACGAGACGCCGAGGCTCTCTATCAGCGGCGCGCCATCAGTGCGACGCAAGGCATCGACATCAAAGCGCGACTCAAGTCGATTTCGCGTTGGCCAGAAGAGCCATTTTGGGGCCGACGAGAACCTCTCTTTCCCGGGCAACACGCAGGAGTGCTAACGGGCCTGCAGCTCATGACGTGGGCTCCTGATCGAAGACAGCGACAACGCCTCTTTATGGAAGTGATGTGGTGTTCGGGTCGAGACAGCTTCGGTGCAACCACCGAAAAGATTTTCGAGATAAGTAATAGTCCCAATTTGGCGTTCACAAGCGACTCTTGGGAGCTGTTGGCAAATACCGAGGTATGCACAAATTGCCATGCGCGCCTCGACTACGGCTTTCAGTTCTTTAAGGGATATCCCGATGCGCGGGCCGGAACGCACTTTATGGAGAGCGAAGCTCGCTCGGGAAACGGCCCGCTCTACGGTGACAACATCAATGACTTGCGCGGCGAGACGCTATTAACACCAGCAAGCTTTGCTCAGCTTGCAACAGCGCAACCCGAGTTTCCAGAATGCATCGCATCACATATTTCCAATTACGTACTTGGCCCTGCTGCCCCCAAGGCTCAGCATCAAGAAATTCTCGACGAGTTTACTAAGAAGGGTATATTTCGAGATGCATTCCGTTTGGCGCTTTTACTTCGATTTAAGAATAGTTCTGAACCCAACGAGCCCGTAGTAAACACCAGCGAAGTTGCCGGCTCTGCACACACAGGGGCAGACATTGCCATCGACACCGAGCTTCGCGCTGCGGTGGACGAGTATTGCCAGGATTGCCACGACAACGAGAGCATCGCATTTGGCAGCGTCGCTGAAAGCTATGGCAAGGCCGTGTACCTGGGAGAGGCAACCTGGAGCAAGGAGCTTGCTGTGCGAGCGCTTGAGCAAGTCGCTTACCTAAACATGCCCAGGAATGATGCATTAAGGCAGCCCGAGCGAGAGGCGCTTGTCGCCAAGCTGATAACCAGCATTTGGGCGGCTCCCGATGATCGAAAACGGGCCCACGAGTACTACAGCGACCAGTTCCGCCCACTGCCTAGTCACCAACTGGATCTTGCACTTGAACTAGCGCACCAAGGCCTGTCTGGCGAAGGCACAAGCGAGCGTACTTGGGGCTCTGTCGAGCGCTCGATCTATAGCGATCAACTCGTAGTTAGCCCAGGCTATGCAGCAGTGGTCGCGCTTGAGATTGCGGCGGCCTGCACCGAGGCTCATACCGAGCTTCCTGCACAGGTCGCGTGCATGAAGAAGCGGCTCACAATCAAAGGGCTCGGGCGCCTGCCCAATTGATTCGCCTCGATTGATCGTGCACTCGATGCTCGGTCAGTCTCACCGCGGCGACGGTCGAGACGGTTGCTCGGCAGGCAGCGCTGCACGCGCAGCCTCCAATAAAGCACATCGCCAGCATGGGCGTAACCTACGTGTACCCAAGGGATATCCAGCATACATAGCCAAGTCAGGCCATTGTGGCCCTCCCAGCACAGGAAAGAGACCCCATGCAATTTGAACTGAGCACAGAATACTTCCGATACGTCGCTAACGAGTATCTCGTCCCCTTTGGCATTCGCCTTGTCATCGCCCTCGCCGTCTTTGTCATTGGCAAGATGGTCGTGCGATTCATCGTGAATACCGTCGACAAGATCACCAAGGGAAGACTCGACGAATCACTTCGAAAATTTCTCTCTAGTGTCATGCACGGCCTCCTCATGGCCGTCGTTGTCATTGCCGCCCTCGAGCGTCTAGGTGTGCAAACAACTGCAGCTGTCGCAATCTTGGGAGCCGCAGGACTGGCCATTGGCTTTGCACTTCAGGGCTCTCTGGGCAACTTTGCTTCGGGTGTCATGGTTATCATCTTCCGCCCTTACAAGATTGGCGACTTGGTAAAACTCGCAGGCCAAATTGGTGTGGTTGAGCAAATTGAAGTTTTCAATACCATCGTCGTTACTCCCGACAACCGGACGATTATCATTCCCAATGGGCAAGTCGCAGGCGCTCCAATTGAGAATCTAAGTTCAAAAGGCGAACTGCGCATCGACTTGGTCTTTGGAATTGGCTACGGAGATGACATCCGCAAGGCGAAGGACATCATGACCAAGGTCGTCGACGAGGACACTCGTGTCATCAAAGACCGAGGCGTGCAAATCGCTGTCTCCGAGCTTGGCGATAGCAGCGTTAACTTTGTAGTTCGCCCATGGGTAACAGTTGCCGACTACTGGAACGTGCGTTTCGACCTAACGGAGAAGATCAAGCTTGCCTTTGATGATAGCGGCATCTCGATTCCATTCCCTCAACGCGACGTGCACTTGCACAACGTTGCTTAGCACTCTTCCTAGGTATCGCCGAGAAGAACTATCGCCGAGAAGAGGTATCGCCGAGAAGAACTATCGCCGAGAAGAACTATCGCTGGGAGCTAACTGTTCCCAGCGACTTCAATCGGTAGACAGCGCAAGCGATATCCAAATCCACGCCGTGACTCGATTAGATTTCCGAGTTCGGCGCTTTCCAACATTTTGCGAACTCGGCGAATGAGCTGCTTGAGATGATTATCAGTAGGATAGGGCGAATCCCAAGTAACGCTCCCAACCAACGTCGAGGACGGCACAAAGCCACGAACCTCGATTGGCAAGCCTGCGTCATCTCGCATCTGCGCGACCAGGAGTTCGACAAGCTCGAACTGCGAACTCGTAAGCTGAACTCGGATGCCATTCATATCCAAGAGCCCTGCACCGCCGGCCGACGAGCGAAACATTTGAGTTTGAATTTTGGGAAAGCCTGCGAAGGTCGTTTCCTCCGGCATCACAGGCTCATCCTCCACCGCGGAGAGCTGCAAATCTTCGGGGCGAACAGTAGCCGTCGATGCAACGACGCGATTGGCAACCAGGCCACTGGCATCGGGCAGAAAGTACAAGTCGACACCACCAAAGGTAACTTTGCAGGCCTTTGCAAGCGGCGTTGGCTCAGTCACCTTCACGTCATCCACTTTGGTTCCGTTGCTACTACCGGTATCGCGAAGAACCCAAAGCCCCGACACGTCTCGCGAAATCTCGGCGTGGTTTCGAGATACCGAAGCCTCGAGGATTGCCGTTCCACGAGCGACTGGGCGACGCCCAATCGGCGTCATATCTTCCAGGAAGTGCACTCGCCCCCAGCAGTCGACAAGACCAGCCTCGGTGGGTTTGAGCGCCGTGCTAAGCAATTGCTCGGCACAAAACCCCGGAGGTTTACTAAGCGCATCAGCGCACGGCGTACAGAGGTTTGCTCCTTCAGCCAACGAAGCGTTGCAAATTCCGCAATTGCGCATAGCGAGAGCGTACTCCACCGGTGTACCCAGGTGAAGAGGTGGCGCTATAGTCCCTCGATGTCACAGCAAACCGCTGCGCTCATTGGAGGCCGATATCGCCTTGATACTGTGGTTGGCTCGGGCAGTTCGGCTGAAGTTTGGTCGGCTTGGGACGTCGTTCTCAATCGAACGGTGGCAGTCAAACTGCTCGGCCCCCAAGAGGACGAAGAAAAGAGCAGAATCTGGCGAGAAGCCCGCCTAGCAGCGCTCCTCGGAGACTCTGTGGCCGTGCCCATGTACGACTTTGGCGACGATGGCGAGCACTGCTTCCTCGTTATGGAATTGGTCTTGGATTCAAGTCTCCAGACATTTCTCTCGGAAACACCTACGCCGCCTCCTTCTGTGGCCCTCACTTTGGGGGTGCATCTGTTGGATGCACTGGCCCAAACTCACGCATTGAGCATTGTTCATCGTGACGTGAAACCAGCAAATATTTTTGTGGGAGGTTCACCTGAGCGCATCGATCGAGTGCGACTTGTGGATTTTGGTCTGGCATTTCTCGGAGATGGAAACAACGCGAGCTTGGGCCGTCTCACCGACGATCGCGTTCTCAGCGGCACTCCAATGTACTTATCCCCTGAACAGGCCAGGGGTAGCGACATCCACGTGGAGACCGATGTCTACTCGGCGGGCTGTGTACTTTACGAAGTCGCCTGTGGAGTTCCGCCATTTAGCGGGACCTTGGGCGAGTTGCTCAGCAAGCACATGTACGTTCCAGCAATATCGCTACGCGAGCGGCAGCCCAAACTCCCTCTGGAATTCACCGAGCTTGTCGACGGCATGCTCGCAAAAGTTCCAAAGTACCGCCCGAGTGCCGCCGAGTGTCACGCGCGACTCGCGCGCATCATCAAAACCAACCCGATGGCAACCGCCAGCTTCACCGATCGATCGCTGCAATCCTCACGACACGATCGCATGGTCGACGCGGGTGAAGCGGTTCAAGAAGCCAAGGACGAGCGGCTCATTTCCGTGCGTGCGAGCGGCCCTCTCCCCGAGTGGCTTAGCAAAACACTTAACGATGCCGGAGTTCATTTTGCCAACGCCGACGGAGTGCCCGATTTCGAACTCATATCAATGGAGCAATTGAACGAAGATGCGCCGGACGAAATTCTACCTCGAGTGGCATGGATCGAAAACGCCTCGGAGATATCGGTCTCAACATTGATCGAGAGTGGAGTGCGCTTTGCGATTTCACGCGATACCTCTCCCAAAGGCCTTCTTCGCAGCCTAACTCGCCTGGCAAAACGCCCCAAGCGTAACGGCGGCAACTCATGAGCATCGAGACCGACGAAGTTGCGGTCCTAGAGAAACCCGCCCGTGCGCGCTGGACCTTTCGGGTCAAGCTCACTGTGCTGGCGGTTTCGCTGGCGCTCATTCCCGTGGCCATCGTCGGCTTGGTCTCGATGAACGTCAACAAGAAGGCGCTCTCCGAAGCCAACAAAGACCTGCTCTATTCCGTGCTCCATCACATCGTGCGCCACGCCGAAGAAGGCCTACGCCGCGACCAAGACGAGCTCTCGATCGCCGCAGCGGCGCTTATGGACACCTCGCAAGACATCGAGCAGCGACTCGCACTTGTTCGGGCTCTCGTTGGCGGTGGGCGCCTCGAAGCCATTGCGGTCTACGATCAGACCGGTGCCCGAATTGATGTAGTCGCGCCGGTCGCCACTGGCGATGCGCCCAAACTCGAATTCCCAGAAACACTCGAACAGGCCGACCGCTTGCGTGTGAGCGAGGCGAACGTCGCAATTGGTGACGTCTTCGTTTCTCCGAAAGATGGAAGCCTCCGTGTTTTTCTTATAGCTCGAGCCACAGGCCCAAGTGCCGAGTGGTACCTAGCCAGCTATTTCGACCTCGAAAAGCTACAAAGCGAACTTGAGAGCATTGGTCAAGAGCGCATGGGACGTGGCCACTCCCTCTTCGTTGTTGATCCCGAACTTCGAGTGCTTGCCGACTCGCAAATTGAAAGCCGAGGCATCACGATGAATCGAGATGACTTGGGAATTCTCTCAGGTGTCGATCCGGCGATTTTCAAGCAAGGCATTTTGGTCTTTGGCGAAACCTCCACTTCCGATCGTTCGATGCTCGGCGCCATTCGCTCTCTCGAGAGCGTGCCTTGGGCCGTTGTTGCCGAGATTCCGCGCGATGTGGCGTATCACTCGCTTACGCAAATTCGCTTTATCCTCTGGCTTGTCGTTGGCATCGCGAGCCTAATTGCGCTTTCCGTGGCCGTGTTTATGGCCCGACGCATCTCAGCCCCACTGCAAATGCTTGTCTCGTTTGCAGGCGATCTTGCCAATCGTCGCTTTGATAAGCGAGTCGCGGTCCATACGCGCGATGAGCTTAGTGTTTTGGGCCAGGCCTTAAGTTCGGCGGCAATCGAACTCGAAGCCAGCGACTTGCGCATTCGCAAGGAAGAGCGCATTCGCAGCGACCTTGGGCGCTACTTGCCGCACACCTTGGTGGATCGAATCGTCGAGCAGCAGCAAGAGCTACGACTTGGCGGTGACCGTTGCCAGGTAACCGTGCTCTTTGCCGACGTTGTTGGCTTCACACCACTTGTCGAATCGCACTCGGCCGATGAAGTCGTAAATCTTCTGAACGACCTTTTCACGATCCTCACGGAAATCATCTTTCGACATGGCGGGACCGTTGACAAATTTATTGGCGACTCGGTCATGGCGTTTTGGGGGGCTCCAAACCCTGTCGATAACCATGCCGAGCTTGCACTGCGCGCCGCCGAAGACATGATGCGCTGGCTCGAAGTTGGCAACGCCGGCTGGAAGCAAAAATACGGAATCGAGATTCGACTTGCGATTGGCGTTAACACTGGCGAAGCGGTCGTTGGGAATTTTGGTTCGAAAGAACGGATGGAATACACAGCAATTGGCGATTGCGTGAACGTCGCGGCTCGGCTTGAGACAATTGCCAGACCTCAGCAAGTGCTGATTACGGCGGCAACAAAAGACGCGGCTGGCGATCAATTTGACTACGTCCCTCTTGGCAGTCGACACGTGGTGGGTCGCCGCGCGTCGGTAGAACTCTTTGAAGTGGTGGTATGAGCGATACGCCCAAGTCTCCACCGCGACTCGTTGGTGCAAGGTATACGCTGGGGGCACTGATCGGCGAAGGCGGCATGGGCAAGGTCTATCGCGCGAAAGACACTCGACTGGATCGTGACGTTGCCATCAAGCTCTTGCATCCGCAGCTGAGCCTAAGAGCAGATGCCGATCAGCGTTTTCTTCGCGAAGCGCGAATTGGCGCACAACTAAGCCACGAGAACCTCGTACAAACCTATGACTTCGGGCGCGATGGCAAAAACCTATATCTCGCCATGGAGTTCCTTGAGGGCCGCGACCTCGCGAGCTTTCTTCGAGACAACGGAACTCTCGAGGAGACAAAGCTCGTGGCAATTGCGAGCCAAGTCGCCGCAGGGCTCGCCGCAGCTCACGATAAGGACTTGGTGCATCGCGACCTCAAACCAGAGAATATTTTTCTGATGGAAGAGGAGCCGATGACGTGCAAGGTCATCGACTTTGGAATGGCTGTGCAAAGCTCTACTGCGGTTAGCGGCATCATGCCAAGACTAACGATTGACGGTTCCATCGGCGGAACACCACGATACATGGCGCCAGAGCAGTTGCGCGGCAAAGCCCCCATTGCCGCCTCCGACGTCTACGCGCTTGGCTGTGTGCTTTTCGAACTCGCAGCGGGCGTTGCTCCCTACGACCTCGATGCGCTCGGTGAAATCGCGGCACACCATCTCTACGCTCCGATTCCCGAGCTTCGCTCCCACTGCCCCACGCTATCTCCAGTCCTGTGCGAACTCGTCCGCAGATGCCTTGGTAAAACTCCGAATTCTCGACCGACAATGCAGCAAATCAGCGATCGGCTCGATGAAGTGTCGGCTGGGCCAAGTCGTCGTCGTCACAATCGGCGCTCCACTCGGCCGCATCGCGATGAGCGAGCGATTCCCGCCAGTACAAACGTTCCCACCGAGTCGATGGGCGGCCCCATTGAAGACGCCGCGCTACCCGAGGGTGAATCAGGCCTAGTCGCAGTGCAAGGAACGCTCCCCGCCTCGGTCTTGATGTCTCTTCGCGCTTCGGGCTTCGCGATTACAGACGAATCAGAATATTCCCAAGCTCTCTGCGTCATAGGCCTAGGGCTCTCCTGCGACAAGCTACTTGAGATGTGCAATCAGCATCCGCTAGTTATCGCCGACGCCGCTCCTGGCGACATGGACAGAGTATCCCTGCTCCTGCGAATGGGAGTTGCCGAAGTGATTGCGAGGCCCGTCTGCTCGGACGACCTCATCACGAAACTCAGACGCGCCATTCGCATTCACTCTCGCACTAGCAAAGAGAATACGCCGTGAAAACTACTTATCTTGCATCCCGTTACATGTGGATCTTCGCCGTCTTGCTTCACGCAGCCTTGCACAGCACGACAGCAGCAGCACAACCGGCCACAAAGGCCGAGGCGAACGTCACGCTCTACGATTACAAGGTGCAGCCAGGCGATAGCTGCGCTGGTATCGCCGAGCGCGAACTTGGTTCTCGAAAAGGCTATCGCACGATCCACAAGTACAACAACCTCGGCCCGCTTCCGCACAAGCTTAAAGCGGGTGATGTACTGCGCCTTCCCAAGCCCAATCGAACTCCTGATGCAATCCTCGAATCCCGCGTTGGCAAAGTCGAGTACAGAAAAGCCGCGGAAACGATCTGGGGCAATGCCGCCAAGGGCATGGACATCTTTCGCTCCTGGCGCGTTTGGTCACATAAGAAATCGACTGCTGTTCTCATTTTCAAAGACGATTCCATTCTCTCGTTACGAGATGACACCGTCGTTGTTATCTACGGCCCAACAGCGGGTGATGGAAAGCGCAAGCTCGTGCGAGCCGAACTTGAGACAGGCAGTTTGCGCAGCCGACTTGCAGCTCTTGAGAGCCGCCTCGTCGTCGATACCGCATCATCCTCTGTCGAGCTAAGCGGTGGCTCTTCGGTAATTTCCGCATCGGGTGAGACCAAGCGCTCAACCGTCTCCAATCACGAGGGCGGATCCGTTGCGGTTCGCCAGCGCAAGAAGCGCGGTACAAAGAAAACTCCTGCGGTGCAAGTTGCTGCCGGTAAAGGCACTTGGGTGGAATCCGGAAAAGCCCCTGCTCCACCGCGCGATTTGCCACCCGTGCCCGAACTGCGCACAGCTCCACAGCTGCAGGTTGCTCTCGCGAGCACCGGAGTTGTTCTGAAGGGCAGTTGGAAACCAGTCATGCAGGCTTCACGGTATCGAGTTGAGGTCGCCATCGATCCAAACGTTCGCATTGTTGTCGCCGCCTTTGAAGTCACAAAGGACGTTACCTCGTTCGAGGCACAGGGGCTTAAGCCCGGGCGTTACTACGTAAGTGTCGCGACCATCGACGACAAGGGGCTTGAGAGTGCTCCTTCACCCCGTCAGCTCACAGAGATTGCGTTGCTCGAACACAAGCCTCTCGACGGCGAAGCAAGTGGCAAGCTCGCTCAAGGCTCACAACTCCTCGCCCCAACATCGCTCACTTGCAGCTCTAGCGAGGCAGAACCAACATCATCGGTTGCACTGCTCAGTGCCGGCCGCACAACAATCGTCTGCACAAGCGCCGACGGCGTTACGAGCCATCCGCTCGAACTCGAGGTTGACGGTTCGCAAATTGCGCTCTCCAACGAAGACAGCGGCGCGGCGAACATCATTCGAGGACAAACAAGGGGCGTCCTTCTCACGAGCGAGCCGGCGCTGGCCGCAACTGCCGAGCTGCGACTCGAGACCGAGCCGGGGATTTCCGCGCGTGTCGTCTCCATTGGGCCCGAGGGAATTCGACTGCAAGTAGACGCAACCGAGGCAAGCGTTGAGACGTCCACCGTACGTATCTTTCGTTCGACAGAGGCGGGAGAATTCTTACTCACCACCGTTACCCTTGACGTGCGCTCAGCCGAAGCCTTGGTGGAAGAAAAGCCAGAACGCCAACCGCGCATCGCCGTCGGATTAGTGGCCGGCGTCTACTTATCTGATCTCGAAGACGATGGGCCAACTCCCAATGAAGCGCCCTTTGTCGGAGCTCGAGCAAGCCTCGAAGTTTCGGGGCGATTTGAGGTCGAAGCGGAGATAAACATCGCTCGACGCGCAGCCGACGAGCCTTACATTTTCGCCAGCAACCAAGTGCTCTTCGCTTGGCGCCAGCCGATTGGGGCAAGCTTCTTTGTTCGCAGTCGCTTGGGCCCTAGTCTCTGGCACAACAACGACCCCGAGCAGGTTGAAACCACAACCATTGGCCTCGCTGGTGGGTTGAGTATTGAACGCTCCATTGGCCCCGGCGCGCTGCGCCTGGATGCCGGCGCCGCAGCCTTTGCCGGCGCCAGCAACCGTCTCAGCGGCAGTATTTCGTATCAATGGAACGTAGATCTTCTCGATTAATTGCGTTTAATTTCCACTGCTTACATTTTCGTACCCAAGGTATACCCAAGGCGCTTCCAGCCTTTACCCGGGTGATTGCGTCAAGGTAGCAACACCTAAACAGCAAGCCATAAGGAGCTTATTTTGATTTCAAACATTACTCGTCTTTCTCTCTTCTCAGCCGCCATCCTCTTCGCATCCTCGGGTGTCGCCGAGGCAAAAGATCCGAAGTTCTCTCATACCTCTGAAGAAGAACTCGCAGCGCTGAAGAAGCAATCCGAAGTCGAATGGAAGGCTGGAGCATTGGCCGGGCTTATTCTTACTACCGGCAACGCACGCACAACGACACTATCCGCTGGTGCAAAGGCTTCGCGTAAAGCTGGCAAAAACAAGCTTGCGCTCGAAGTTGGTGGTGCATTCGCAGAGTCGAGCATCTTCCTTGCGAACGATGCGAACAACTCCGGTGACATCGACGAGACCGAGTACACCCGTCAAACCGATGAGACCGCTCGTATCCTCGAAGGCAAAGCGCGCTACGACCGCTTCCTTTCCGACAACGATGCCCTCTACGTCAGCCTCCAAGCACTCACCAACAAACCTGCTGGTAAGGACTTCGTAGGTGGCGGACAGTTTGGTTACAGCCGCACAGCCTTTAAGTCTGCTCGTCACAACCTCGTCGTCGAAGCTGGCTATGACTACAGCTACGAGGATCCGTCCCAAGGCGATGGTTACTCAAACCACTCAGCCCGCGCATTCGCCGGCTACCAGAGCAAGCTCACCGAGGACTCTGGATTCGATGCTTCGGTTGAGGGTCTCTTCAACGTGAACGAGCTTGACGTTCCAACTCGCGATGAAGATGTCGGTCGTTTTAAGGATGCTCGTATCAACACGCAGCTGGCTCTTACGACCAAACTCTTCGAAGACATCAGCTTCCGCTTTGGCTTCTTGGCCAAGTACGACAACGTTCCGTCTCCGCTGCCAGCCTTCGCTACGCCGTTTGCTCCAGGTTACACACCTGAGGCACAGAAGCTCGATACCAAGGCCGAAGCAACTCTCATTGTCAACTTCCTCTAGAGACCAACGAACTATGTACAAAATCAAAATCGCAGGGGCCTTAGCGGCCGTAACTCTGCTCCTCTCGCTTCCTTCCGCGGCCAATGCGGAACGAGATGGTGAGTTTGGAGCGTTTGCAGGCATTCACATCTTTAACGACGACAATGAGCTTGGCGTTGTAGATGACACCAATGCCGACTCCCTTAGTAACAACGTCACCTTTGGTATTCGCGCAGCCTATGCCCTCACCGGTATGCTCGACCTCGAAGGTGAACTCGCAATCGTGCCGACCGATGCACGAGATGCAGGAACAGACGTCGTACAATTTGGCTGGCGCGGTCACGCTCTCTTCCACTTCATGGACGGTAGCTTCCGACCATTCGCCCTAGCCGGCGTAGGTGGCTCCACCGCATCGTCCGAAGACGAACGCCAAGTCGCTTCCGATACCGACTTCGTCTTTCACGGCGGTCTCGGCGCAAAGTACGACATTCAGGACAATTGGGGTGTGCGTTTCGATGCTCGCCTTATCCTTCCTCCTTCGAGCGCGAACGACTCGCTCACAACGGATACAGAATTTCTCCTAGGGCTCTACAAGACCTTTGGCGACACTCCGGATCCAGAGAAGAAGGAAGCTGTTACCGTTGCTAGCGACGATGACGGCGATGGCATCCCCAACGATGCAGATGCCTGCCCAACCGAAGCCGAAGACATGGACGGCTTTAAAGATGACGACGGCTGCCCCGAACTCGACAACGACGAGGACGGCGTGCCCGACGCATCTGATGAGTGTCCAGACTTGCCTGAAGACAAAGATGGCTTCAAGGACGAGGATGGCTGCGCAGAGACCGACAACGACGAGGACGGCATCCTCGACACAGCAGACCAGTGTCCAATGGAAGCCGAAGACAGAGATGGTTTCATGGACGAGGATGGTTGCCCCGAACTCGACAACGACGAAGACGGCGTTGCTGATGCCGACGATACGTGTCCGACCGAGAAGGAAACCGCAAACGGTTACCAGGACTCCGACGGTTGCGCCGATGCAATCCCAGAGAAGCTCAAGAAGTTTAGCGGTGCAATCAAAGGCATTCGCTTTCAAACCGGCAAGTCTAAGATTCGCCCTTCATCGTTCACCGTTCTCAACAAAGCCGTAAAGGTCTTTGCCGAATTCGCTGAATTGCGAGTCGAAGTGCAAGGTCATACTGACAACACCGGCTCCGCAGAGGTCAACACCAAGCTTAGCCAAGACCGTGCTCAAGCTGTTGTCGACTACCTCGTCAAGAAAGGCATCGCTGCCGATCGTCTCGAGGCAAAAGGATTTGGGCCGTCAGAGCCTAAAGCCGACAATGCGACCAAAGCTGGCCAAGAAGAAAACCGCCGCGTGGAGTTCAAACTAATCAACTAGGAGAAACGATCATGATGCCTAACTCAACAATTGTATCTACCGAGATTCTTCCTCTCGAAGCCCAACCCGAAGCATGGGTTGCAGTAGGAGCTGGGCTTTCACCGGCCCGCATCCTCGCTGCAAACTTCCAAGGTGGCATTCTAGAGACCGAAGCAAACGTAGATGTTGGAGCGTTTATCCCGCTGAACGTGTCAAATGGCACCGAGCTGATTTCCGTCCACATACACATTGTTGAGGAGACCACGGGCCGCATGGTCTTCCGTCTTTACGGTACCAACGGATTGTCTCGCAGCCTCTGGGACGCGTTCGTCCGAGAGCTTCGGGACAAGGCGAGTGCCTTCTAGTGCACTAGAGCGGATTCTTTATACGCGGGGCTTGTTGTTCAAGCCAACACGGGGGAGCATGGCCATCTAGATCATGCTCCCCCGTTTCTTTTTCGCGACACTGCTACTGGCTGCTGCAGCTCCTAGAATTGCTGCGGCCAACCCAGCGCAACCGCAAACCGGCCAGCGCCACAACCAAGAGCGCTCTTGGAAAACTCTTGGTCTAGCGAGTGGCGGCGCAGGACTAATGTTCCTCGCCGGCGCAGCAGCCTACAAAAGCGCAGCGAATAGCGATGACAAGGCTGCGAATGCAGGCCTTGAGATTGATCGAGCGCGCGAGCGGCGCGGTGAAGAGCGAGCCCAAACAGCGCTCGTTCTCGGCATCGTTGGCGCCACCGCCCTTGTCGGTGGTGTCGTCGCCTATTATGTCGGTGGTCGCAAACCTGCCAAGGATCCCAAGGCGGTCTATATGACGCCGGTTATTGTTCCAACGTCGGGACAGGGCACCTACTCGGGATTCGCGATCTCAGCGAAGTTCTGAAAGACCCGCACTCGCTCGGCGCTCCCAGGCGACCCAGCCGAAGTTCCTACCGCGTCGATGCGGATTTACTTGGCGTGGGCAGCAAGCAGCGCTTCGCTTCCCGCATCGTCCAGCCGCTCGGCTTCATCGATTAGCATCACAGGAATGCCATCGGCGATTGGATATTTGAGCTTTGACTTGGCGCAGAAAAGAAATTCTTTGGCGTCGTCCGTCACGTAAATAAGTTCTCCAAGGCTTTCGGGGCAGCGAAGAATCTCCAAAAGGTGCTGAGCGAGAGGCATAGCGTGAACTTCACGCGTCAAGACTGGCCTGTCAAGCGCTTGCATGTACTCCACTGGGTTCACTACCTTGGCCCTCATGAGTACGCTTCGCTCGCGAACCCTTCCCGCTTTTGCAACCATCCTCCTATTGCTCTGTTGGCTCAGCCTTGGCTCGGCCTTGGCGCAGGAAAGCGCAGCCGAGAAAGCCGCTCTTCCACCGGTTGACGCTGAAGTTGGTGGCACTTGCCAGACCCCCCGCCAGGCCTACCTCCAGATGCTGTACTGGGCCAAGAAAGACGCTCGCAAAGCGGCTCTCTGCTTCGACACCTCGGGGCTTGCCCTGCCCCACAAAGAGGCACCAGAACTCGCCGAACGCATGCTTGAGTTTCTCGACGCTGAGGGTCGGCGCATCGATACCGAGAACGCACCAACCCAAGCTGGCTACACGAATCCGTCCAGTGGCCAACACGAGTACTTCGACCCAAAGGCGCCCGAGTTTAGAATACGCCGAGCAGCGGATGGGCGCTGGCTCTTCACGCCAGAGACCCTTGCAAGGGTTCCCGAGTCCAGCGTCTTAACATCACTCGCCGCGCATCTACCCACCTGGTTTCACAAACGCGTCGGTGGCAATGAACTCTGGAAGTACATCGGCATCATCTTCCTAATTTTTCTCGCGCTCTTCATGCAGCGAGTGGTGGTCTTCTTTATTCGGACCTATCTCAAGCGACTCGTCGGCAAAGCAAAACTCGGCTACCTAAATAAGGCACTCGATCGTGCCGACCGCCCGATTGGTGGTCTAGTTATGGCTGCGGTTTTTTACCTTGGCGTTCCCAAGCTGGCCTTCAGTCTAAGCATTGCTCATGGCGCGACTCTCGCGACCAAGGCGCTGGCTGCGTATTCGATTGTCTGGCTCGGCTACCGACTCATCGATGTGCTCTCGTATTGGATGGAGTCAAAAGCCGAAGGTACCGATACCAAGCTGGATGACCAGCTCGTTCCTTTGATCGTAAAAACTCTGAAGGTCTTTGTCGCGGTTCTCGGCGGAATCTTCGTACTACAAAATCTTAGCGTCGATGTTGGCTCGCTATTGGCCGGAGTCGGGCTTGGTGGCTTGGCATTTGCTCTAGCAGCAAAAGACACCATCGCGAACTTCTTTGGGTCGGTGATGATCTTTATCGATAAGCCATTTCAGATCGGAGATTGGATCGTCGTCGGCAACGTGGAAGGCACCGTCGAGGAAGTTGGTTTCCGAACAACTCGAGTGCGAACCTTCTACAACTCATTGGTAACCGTACCCAATGCCAGCATCACAACGACCAACGTCGACAATTACGGTATGCGAGAATACAGGCGTTACACCACCACCCTTGGCCTCTCCTACGATACCCCTGTTCCAAAGGTACAAGCGTTTTGCGAATCGGTTCGGGCTCTGCTCAGTGGCATGCCTGGCGTTCGCAAAGACTATTACATCGTCGAGTTTCAAAGTTTCGGGGATAGCAGCTTAAACGTGCTCCTCTACTGCTTCATGGTTTGCGAGAACTGGAACGAGGAACTTCGCATTCGCACCCACGTAAACTTGGAAATTCTCCGGGTTGCCGAGCAATTGGGCGTGAGTTTCGCATTCCCAACACAGACGCTTCACATCGACACCATGGCAAAAAGTGGTGGCCACAACCCAAGCCACTCGGGTCCATCCGAGATCAACGAATTGGCTGCCGTCGTCGATGGATTCTCCAAAGACGGCAAGTTGCACCAATATCGAGGAAGCAAGATCGCGAACCACTACGACAACGATGGAACTCGAGAAGTCGACCCTTGGTAGCGAAGAGCGGCAAAGCAAAGTGGAAATAGCGACAAAGACGTAGCATCATCCTCACCGCATTGGATTGGTCCCGCACAGGTGGGCTCGCAAGGTGCCGGCGCTCATCTTTTTCCACAGCACGATGGCAGTATCAAACTTCGCACTTCTTGGGCTCGACGCAGATCACCGTATCGTTTGGCGATGCGATAGAAAGTCATCGAGCCTTCCAACGAGTCTTAATGGAAAGCTTCTTAGCGAAGCATTTCCAAAACTGCCCAATGTCCTAGACGTTAATGATTGGACGACGCTTTCTAGCGAAGGAGAGGCACCGCCAATTGCCGTTCGTTCACACAAAGTCGAGTGCGAAGGTCTCGCATGGATTTTGGAATTCGACGGCGCCAGCGGCTCTAGCCAAAAGGGATTTCAGGTCGCACCGACTCCGGCCCATCTCTTTCAGGGTGCCCGCAACGAAATCATGACCGAGTTGCATCGCGGTGGACAACAGGTGCTGTCGGCGCTGCTCATGCGGCTGGGCGGTATGGGCAAAACCGGAAGCGAAGATGATATGCGCGAGATTCGCTTCCTCGTCGCCAAGGCACAGGCCGATATGCGCACGCTCACGCAAACCATTGCGCCAACCGCGCTAAAAACTCATGGCCTAAGTGCAGCTCTGGCTCGGCTCGCCGACGTGCTCGACGAAGAGGGCGAGGTATCCCTAGTTGTGCCGAGGGCGGACGGATATCGATTTGACGAAGCGGCCGAAATTGCCGCATACGAGGTTATTCGCGGCATTGTGGTGCGTTTGGCACACGAGGGCCTAACTAGCGCCTCGGTAACCTTGCATACCTACAACGGCATCCTTCGCATCATTATCGAACTCAATATCGTTGTTACCCAAGAGACAATCGAGGCCAGCCCATACTGCCAGCAATTGCTTGCGCAGACCGGTGCAAGCATTCGAAGCGACGTCGATTCCACGAGCACCACGGTGGTCTTGGAATTTCCAGAAGGGAGCCTCCTTTGATCAGAGTTTTTCTCGTTGACGATCACGCGATCCTCAGAGCAGGACTCGCGGCCCTCATCGCAAGTGAGTCGGATATGCAATGTGTCGGACAGGCCGCCGATGGCCGAGAAGCGCTTGAGGGCATCGGGACCAAGGACGTCGACGTCGCGCTCGTCGATCTGGAAATGCCGCACTGCGATGGATTTAAAACGATTCAATTATTGAGCCAATCGGCTCCTCAGATTCGAACCGTCGCTCTAACCATGCACCAAGATCGCTCGCATGTGCAGGCCGCCTTGGTTGCCGGCGCCTCGGCATTTGTGGCGAAGCATGTTGCCGACGACAAACTTCTTCAAACGATTCGCGGCGTCGAATCGGGAAGCTCATTTCTTTGTATCGTTGGCGACAGTGCCCCTGCAGACGTAGCCGTGCAGCGCCCAAGCCTGCACGACCCTCTCAGCAAGCGCGAGCAGCAAGTTCTTGAGTTGCTCGTCTTGGGACATACCAACCGTGAGGTCGCTTCGACGATTGCGATTGGGACAAAGAGCGTCGAGACCTATCGCTCTCGCATCGGCCAGAAACTCGGTCTTCGAACCCGGGCCGAATTGGTCCAGTATGCGATTGCGACCGGCCTACTTCAGCAACTCGTGCAGCGTTTTCCGGAGTCGGCGTAGCGAGTCCCTCCTCAAGAAAACGACCGCGTGTAGAAACGACCCGGGATTTTCCTTACAGCCATTTTGGTGGGCTGGGTGATTCTGGCAATGCATGGAGCCAGAAGAATTCCAATTGTGCGCATCGATAGTCCGAGGCAGCGCCAATGGAATGATTGTTATTGGTCCTTCCAATACGGTGTTGCTCGTCAACGCTTCCTTTAGCGGCGTGCTTGGCAAGTCCGGGAGCGAGATGATTGGCACGAGTATTTTGACGCATGCCCCGGCCAGCGACATCCCAGTCTACGATACGTTGCTTGACGAACTCATAGCACTTGAGAAGACGGGCTCGACACGAGCCTCTCTCCCACACAACCAGATCTTTGAGCATGCGAATCGCACACGGATCCTATGCACAGGAGCGGTATCCATCATTCGCCGCGAAGGTGAGCAGGCCGCCCTGCTCTACTTCATCGACCGACACCAGCCCGCACCAACAGGCCTATCGAGCCGCGCAGAGCAAGCTGAAGACACACTGCGAACCATGCTAGATGTCGTCACCGACGGTGTGATTACAACAGATTCTAACGGCATGATCCTCGCGTTCAATCGCGCCGCTTCAGAGCTTCTTGGCTACAGCCAGTACGAAGTGATCGGCAAGAGCGTTGGAACTCTGATGTCTAAACGCGATCAGCGCCGACATCACAAACACATGCGGGCGACCGACGAAGAACTCTCGCAGTGCATCCTTGGACGAAAACGCAACGTCTTTGCGATTGCTCAAAACGGCGAAGCAATTCTGGTGGCGATTCGGGTAACGCGAGCCGTACTTGGTGACCGCCCGGTTTTTATCAGCACGATATCAAGAGCCGAAGCGCAGGCACAGGTAGCTCCAGGCGAGCAGGCACTCGCCACGCCGCACCAACTTGCAGCGGAGAAGCCACGGGCCAACAGGCTATCGGCGCGGACTATTCTCCTTGTTGAAGATGATGCCTTGGTTCGCAAGTCGACTCGGAGAGTGCTGGCCTCACTTGGCTACAATGTCCTGCAGGCCAACAATGGCATCGAGGCCCTTGCTGCGATGGATGCATTCGATGGAGTTATCGATGTTGTCATTACAGATGTTGTCATGCCCAAAATGAACGGCGCTGAGCTTGCCGCTGAGGTTGCCTTGCGACGTCCAACGCAACATGTCCTCTTCATCTCGGGCCACACCGAAGACTCTATCGATCAAAGTGGCCTTCTTCCCAAAGGTGTCTCGTTCCTCCAAAAACCCTTCAAAACCCGCGAGCTTGTCGACATATTGGGTGACCTTCTCAGCTGAACCGGGAAAACCCGTACACGCCCTCATTGAAACCTGAGTTTCCCCGACACAATCAAACTCCCTACTAAGGCAATACTAACTCCGTGGAATCCGATAGCCCGTCCTCTGAAAATCCTGAAGCCGCTGCGGCGACGCAACCGTCCCCGAGTGACCTTGCGCTCAGGGTCGCGGACTTGGAAATGCGTCTTCTGGAAGTGCTCGCCATGGTTCGCGAGCTTCCCGGTGCGAGCCTGAGTCGTTCTGAAACTTCCATCGCCTTGCAAGACCTCTCCGCACGCGAACGAGAGGTCGCCCGCTACCTCTCCCTAGGGCTCAACTCTGCAACCGTCGCGTCGGAACTTGGCATTAGCGTACACACCGTTCGCTCACACCGGCGGCGCGTCTACGAGAAAATCGGCGTGCACTCACAAGGCGAGTTGATGGCGCGGTTTCAGAGAATTTCTAAGTAACGAATCGCGATCGATTACGTCTGCCGACCGCGACCGCGCAACGCAATTGCTTGTTCCATCGCAACTTCAAGTTCCGCTAGGCTGAAAGGCTTTTGAAGCCAAGGTGAAGCCCCGGCATTGCGACCTGTTGCAGGTAGATTTCCGCTGGTGATGATGGACGCAATGTGCGGACACGACTTCGCGACAACCTGGCATAACTCTTCGCCGTTCATCATCGGCATCGCCATATCGGTGACCATAAGGTCGACGTGCGCACCAAATTCTTGCAAGTAACCGAGTGCGGCGCCTGCAGACGAGAGGCTGTGGCAGCTGTATCCAGCTCCGTCTAGGCTTTTCTCAAGAGCTTCGCGCATGAGCTTGTGATCGTCGATAATAAGAATAGTTCCGACACTAGAGCACAGGCCTGCGCGAACGGGTTTTGACTGCGGGATCGGCTCTGCTACATCCCTCTGCATTTGAATGGGCAGGTGCACTTGGATACTTGTCCCGTGATTCTCACGACTCACAAGTTGCACGCTTCCACCAACGTCTTCCGCCAAAAGGCGAATCGAAGCAAGCCCAAGGCCACTGCCCGTTCCCTCCTTGGTCGTGAAAAAGGGATCAAATGCCCGCTTTGACAAAGCGGCGGACATGCCAATGCCATTGTCACGCAGCTCGAGACAAGCCGTTTTGCCCGACTCTTCAACTTGGGCAATGATGTCGAAGGCGCCACCGCCGGGCATCGCACTTCGCGCATTGGTCGCTGCATTCAACATAATTTGCATGAGCTCCGAGTCCGAGAGCTGCACCTCACCAAGGTCACTCGCGAGCGATACGCGAACAGAAACCTCATCGCCAACAACTCGCGCGACAAAGTCTTGGAGCCCAACAAGTGCGGGCCCAAGTGGCCTCCAAGAGCGCTCGCGATTGGGCAGGCGAGTTAGATCTGCCAAGCGTCCCGTAAGGGCGCGCCCATGGTGCACACCAGCCAAGATTGCTTGTAGACCACTGTGCAACTCTGTGTCCTTTGCGGGTGCAAGACGTTGCAAGCCCTCGGTCTGCAACTCGAGCCCACCGAGTAGATTGTTAAAGTCATGAGCCATAATCGAGGATAGGCGTCCCATGGCTTCGAGCTTCAAGGTATGCATCCGACGTTGCTGCTTTCGCTCGACCTCGCTTAGGTCTTTGATCATGGCAACGCTGTGCTGCTTGCCCATAACCGGCAAGAGAAACAGCGTGACCTCGGCTGGAAATATATCTCCGTCGGTGCGCTGCGCTTGGACTTCAATTGGAGCGGCAGTAAAACTCTCAGTTGGACATGGATTGCTCTGCAAGCGAGCGAGCAGTTGCCGAACTTGAGGAATGTCGTGCTCGGGCGGAAGTAGCTCTTGAAAGCGAGTTGGCGGGTTGCTCGTGCGAACGAAAATTGCCTCCGCCGATGGGTTCATGGTGACGATCGCCATGCTCTCGTCAAAGAGAATCACGCCATCGGGCTGCATCTCCAGCGCGCGCGCAAGTAGTGCTTGATGCAGTCGCTCGTCTTGGCGAACCAAGTGCCGACGATGGCGATCGAGAGCCATCGTTATCGACGCGACTAAGTGTTGTTGGCGAAACGGCTTTAGAATGTAGCCATACGCTTCGGCCTGTTTCGCTCGGGCGATGGTCTCCTCGTCCGAATAGGCACTCAGATAAACAATCGGCACGTCCAAGACCTCGCCGATCCGTCGTGCCGCGACGATGCCGTCAGCGCTTCCGTCGAGATTAATGTCCATCAGGATAAGGTCTGGCGTCTCCTCAATCGCTTGGGCGACCGCCGCATCAGCCGTCGCTGCCGTCCCAACCACGGTGTAGCCAACCATCTGCAGCTGCAGGCGAAGCGTGGTCGCAACCGCGCCGTCGTCCTCAACCAGCAGGATTCGAGACGAGATGCTTGCTCTTTCTCCGGTACTCATCGAGGTCTGACAACTCTATCCACGGTCACTTCGAAGATGCGTTTGGCGCTGGTGACTGGGCAAGCTGTCGGAAGTGCATCGGGGCACTAGATTCACCTGCCCAAAATCCGTGATAATCCTAGAAGAGACTGAAGTTCAGCGCAAAGCGGAGTAGTGAATTCGTGCAGTATCAACGAAGTAAGACACCGATGGTAAGGGTTCATCTCCTTAATCTGCGGTCCCGGTGCCATCGATGACAAATCGTGAGCCGATCACCCTGATGTACGTCGACGAGGCGGAGCCTGAGCGCCGAAAGACGCATCAGCGATTGGCGAAACTCGGTTACAACACTCTGAGTACATCGGGAGGTGTAGAAGCGCTTGCCGCGATTCAGAAAAAATCTGGTTCAGTGGCGCTCGTGTTGATTCGGACCGGAATGAAGCAAATGCCCGAGGCCTATCTCGCGCGGGCCATTGCCCTGCAATGGCCTCAGATCCCGGTCCTATTTGTCTCGGAAATGAGCGTGGCAAACCTTCGGGCCGCATCAAAGGGAGGCCGAGATCACGAGACCTACACCGAAGGTAATGTCGTGGTACTACCGTTCTCGGATTACGACCTCCAAAGCATGATCCACGGGCTTGTTCACGGGCCCTCTTCCTAGCACTCTCGATGGTTTCAGCGCGCAATCCAATTCCGTCCTCGCTTGCGCCAATGGCGGCTAACGACGTCGTTGAGAGCGTCGAATGAATCGGGACGAGACCGAAGCCCCCGAGAAGGAACCTTCTGTGCTCGAGGGAAGAGGCGTGCAAGCGGCCCTCGCGGAGTCATTAGCTCTCATCGTGCAAACCGACGGAGTGGGCCGAGTGCTTTCCGCCAGCGGCACCTTGGCCGCTAACGTTTTGCCGATTTCCGACCACCAACATTTCTACGAAGCTCCACTGTGGCAACACGATCCTTTCGGAGTAAGCCAAGTGCAACAAGCGATCGCCGCTACTGCCGACGGAATCACGACAAAGATTCTCGTGCAAGCCAGCACTTTCGGCACAGTAACCTCCGACCTCGAGTTGCGCATCGCCCCCGCGCTTGGCGAGACCGTGGTGATTATCGGTATCGACGTAACGACTCATGTTCGCTCGACGGCCAGGGAACAGAAGCGCGTTTCCGACGAATTGCGCGATGCCCGAGACAGGCTCTGTGCAACCATTGCGGCTCTGCCCGACCTCCTTCTTGAAACCGATGCACAGGGGCGATTCTTCGACTACCACGCGCCGCGAAGTGAAGACCTCTATTTGCAGCCCGAGCAATTTCTTGGGCGACGAGTAACCGACTTACTGCCAGGGCCAGCAGCGACTTCGTACATGGCCGGTGTTGCAAAAGCGATGGAGACGGGGTCTGCAACAAACGTAGTCTACAGCCTCTTTGTTCGAGGAGAGGAACGCCGGTTTGAAGCGCGAATGGCTCGAATCGATAGCTCGAAGCCAGGAGCGCAACGAGTCCTCGGAGTCATAAGAGATGTTACGAGTCGCGAGAAGTCCGAACAAGAGCTTCGAGAACGCGCAAGCGTACAAGAAGTGCTCGTCAACGAGGTTAATCATCGAGTAAGAAATAATCTTACGGCAATACTGGGCGTCTTAAGCGTCGTCAGAAGTCGCGCCAGCTCCAATACGCAAACCATCGAATCCACTCTAGACACGGTCGAGGCAAGAATTCACGCCTTTGCAATTGCCCACGACGTGCTCAGCGACAAACAGTGGGGGCCGATTAGCCTAAAGGAGCTGTGTAGCCGCGTTATCTCGGCCACCGCCGAAGGCCAAATGCCCACGCTTGTACTCAAGCTTAATGATGCCTCCTTCTCGCGTGAGGTAATTTGGCCAAAGCCGGCTCAGCAGCTGGCACTTGTTCTGGCAGAACTCACGACCAACGCGCTCAAGCACGGCCTGTCCAAAGACGGCACGTTGCAACTTGAGGTTGAAATTGCTCGACGAGACGACCGCTGCACACTTTCCGTTCGCGACGGCGGCAGCGGCTTTCCGGCGCGTGTCTTGGAAGGCAATCGCCTCGAGAGAAATCTCGGTTTGGGTCTAATCGAGGGCATCGTTGCCCACAGTCTTCTGGGCGCAGTCACTTTGCGGAACGATCACGGGGCAGTAACCACGCTGAGCCTTGGTGTACTCGATGGGAAATCTCCGCGCTGATCGCCGCGAATTGGATGAGGGGAATTGAACTCCAGGATTCCCTAGATTGCGGTTGACCCAAACGCCCCAAGCCGTGTAGATCGACGCTTCCTTCACCTTTTCCGAACCGTCGGCACGCCTCCTTCGTCACAGCTCAAAGCAGCCCATCATGCTCAAAGCCCTGTCAATTTTCGCTGGAAACGCGAGCCCTGGAATCGCTGAGGAAATCTGCAAATATGTGGAAATCCCCCCGGGACGCGCCGACGTTACGCACTTCTCCGATGGTGAGATCTACGTCGAAATCAATGAGAACGTCCGGGGCTTAAATGCCTTTGTCGTGCAGTCTACGTGCACTCCTGTCAATCAGGGGCTCATGGAGTTGCTCATCATGATCGACGCGCTCAAGCGAGCGTCCGCGGGCAGCATCGTCGCCGTCATCCCGTATTTTGGCTACGCACGCCAAGACCGCAAAGTACGGCCACGCACACCGATCACGGCCAAGCTTGTGGCAGATCTCATCACGACGGCCGGCGCAAATCGCGTCGTCTCCATGGATCTGCACGCCGGGCAAATTCAGGGGTTCTTCAATATCCCCTTCGATCACCTCTACGCCATGCCGATCTTCATCGATCACATGCGCGATGCAGGTCTCACCGGCGACGACACCATTGTGGTCTCGCCGGATGCAGGCGGCGTCGAGCGAGCCCGAGCCTACTCAAAGCGACTAGGGGCAGACCTCGCCATCATCGATAAACGCCGCTCAGCGCCGGGCGTAAGCGAAGTCATGAATATCATTGGCGATGTTAGGGGCAAAAAGGCCGTCATCGTCGATGACATCATCGACACTGCAGGCACTCTCTGTAATGCCGCGCGCGCAATTATGGAAAATGGTGCCATTTCAGTGGAAGCCTGCACCACTCACCCGGTCTTTTCGGGTAAGGCAATCGAGCGAATTGCGGCTTCTCCACTCAAAAAAGTGACCGTGACCAACACGATCGGACTTAGCGACGCAGGTAAGGCCTGCGACAAAATTGAAGTCCTGTCCGTTGGTCGCTTGCTTGGCGAGGCCGTTAAGCGTATTCACCACGGCGATTCAATTAGCTCTCTATTTATCTAGCGACTGCACGAAGCACTCACTAGCAAAACGAAACGATCTACGAGGAACACAAGATGGAAGTCGGCAAACTAACAGTCCAACACCGAGCAGTAACTGGCAAAGGCATCAGCCGCGTCACCCGTCGAGGCGGCGACGTCCCCGGTGTGTGTTACGGCCATGGCCTTGAGGCTCCTCTTGCAGTCTCTCTCAATGTCAAAGCTCTTAAGAAAGCCTTTGATCCTGAGAAGCGCCGCAACACAGTTCTTGAACTGACCATCGCTGGTGGTGAGAAGCCTGTGACCGTGCAAGCAATGGTTTGGGATTTCCAAATCAGCAAGCTTCGCCGCGAGATCACGCACGTTGACCTTAAAGCAATCGATCCTGAGAAGATGGTCGAAGCTGTGGTTCCTGTGCTGTCCCAGGGAACACACGTCGGCCTTGTCGACGGTGGTCTTCTGTCTTGGTCACGTCACGAAGTGAAGATCATGGCAAAGCCTGCTTCAATTCCAACCAAGCTCGTTCTCGACATCGCAGCTCTTCGCCTTGGCGATACGCTGCACGTGAGCGACCTGCCACTTCCAGAGGGTGTAACGCTCGCTGAGGCTGGCAAGCTGACCATCGTTACCTGTATCGCTCCTAAAGGACTTAAGTCCGATAAGACTGATGAGGGTGGCGAAGCTGTGGCAGCGACTGAAGAAGCGCCTAAGCCTAAGGCTTAACTCGCCTACTAACACTACGGAGCCGTCATGTGGATCATTGCTGGCCTGGGAAATCCAGGACGACGATACGAGAAGACTCGCCACAATGTCGGCTTCGAAGTGCTAGACGAGCTCTGCAGACGGCATATGCAAGGCGGCTTTCGAACCAAATTTGGGGGCGAGGCCGCAACAGGACTAATGGGCGGTACACACGTACTGCTCCTTAAGCCTATGGAGTTTATGAACAAGAGTGGCTTTGCCTTGCAGCGAGCTGCGCAGTTTCACAATGCTGATCCAGAACACATTCTGGTGATTCACGACGAACTCGACTTGCCCCCTGCCAAGCTCAAGCTCAAATCTGGTGGCGGACACGGAGGCAATAACGGCCTTCGCTCGATTATTGAGCAACTCGGCAACAGAGACTTCTTGCGTATTCGTGTTGGGATCGGTAAACCGGCCGCCGGTAAAGAAGAAGGCGCTGGTGCGGACCATGTCCTAAGCCCTTTTTCGAGCCAAGAGCTACCCGAGATGCAAGACGCAATTAACAAAGCCGCAGACGCTGCCGAAGCAATCATTGCTTCGGGAATGATTGCGGCCATGAACGACTTCAATGGAGTGAATCCAACCTAATTCTTGTTTGGAATATCGCCACTCCTTGCTCGCCGAGCAGTTTTTTTGGGGACTCCTTAAAGATCCCTTAAGACGACGCCGGTGGGCTTGATACCCAGAAGGAGAAACTGACACATGGCACTACAAAGCCTAGCGGATGCGCCCAACACGCTCCGCGAATACGAGACCATCTACATTCTTAACCCCGACACCATCAACGACAAAGTCGCTGAGGTGAATGGCCGCGTTAAGACCATCATCGAAGAGCGTGGTGGACAAATTCTTAATGTAGACAACTGGGGCAAGCGCAAGCTCGCCTACGAAATCCAAAAAGAGCGCAAAGGCATCTACCTTTTCTGGAAGTACCTCGGTACGCCAGAGATCGTTGCCGAGTTCGAGCGCAACATGCGTCTTCTCGATCCCGTCATGCGCTACATGACCATCAAGCTCGACACAAACGTCGCAACAGGCTCTCGCGAGACTGAAATTGATGGTGAGACCTACGAGCGCGCAGCAACCACTGCTGCCGACGAAGAAGAGATCGTAACTGGCCGCGCAGCTGATGAAGCTGAAGGCGAGGACGACGCCGAGGGCGAGACTGTCGCTGCTGCTGCTGAGGGCGAGGCTGCTGCCGAGACCACAGAAGCTGCTGCAGAAACCACAGAAGCTGCTCCTGAGACAGAAGCTGCTGACGAGGAGAAAAACTAATCATGGCTTACGAAAAGAACGAAGACGACGATCGCAAAGGTGGACGTGGCGGAAGCGCCGGCGGTGCATTCCGCGGCCGCAAGGGCTGCCGTTTCTGTGCAGACACCGAAGTCGTCGCCGACTACAAAGATCCAACCCTGCTCAAGAACTACCTCACCGATCGCGGCAAGCTTACGCCTGCACGCGTGACCGGTACCTGCGCTAAGCACCAACGTGCTCTTGCAACCGCCGTTCGCCGCGCCCGAATGATAGCTCTCGTGCCCTTCACCGTTACGGGCAAGTAAAGGAGTCCATCATGGCGATGCAACTAATTCTCACACAAGATGTAGACAACCTCGGCGACGCTGGCGAGCTTGTTACGGTTAAACCAGGCTTCGGCCGCAACTACCTTCTTCCTCAGGGTCTTGCCCTGAGCGCAACGAAGCGCAATGTTAAGAAGCTCGAGCACGATCGCGCTGTGATCGCTCAGAAAGTTGCTAAGCAACGCTCTGAGAACGAGTCGATTGCAAAGCGCATCGGCGGCATGACGCTCCAGTTCGAGCGCCTTGTTGGCGAGGGCGACAAGATGTTCGGTTCGGTCACAACTCGTGACCTTTCACAACAACTTGCTGTCGCGAAGATCGACGTCGACTCTCGTCGCATTCAGCTTCCCGAAGCCATCAAGGCTGTCGGCAAGTACGAAGCCAACGTCAAACTTGGAGCTGGCGTAATCGCCGTACTCAAGTTCTGGGTCGTCGGCAAAGACAAAGAATAAGCTAGCCGCTTTTGCTGCTATCGGGCCCCTAGGAATCCCTAGGGGCCCTTTTTTGCGAGTAGTATTTGGCTCCCGTGTCGTCTAGCCGAACTCTGCCCCACAGCCTCGATTCCGAAGCATCTCTGCTCGGCGGCATTCTTCTGCGCAACGAGGTTCTCTCGCTACTCGACGATCTGGATGAGGATCAATTTTACGATCCAAAGCACCAGGTGATCTTCAGCGCGATGCGCGCTTTGGAAGACCAGACCAAGGCCATCGATGAAGTGACTCTCGAGGCTCAGCTTTCCCAAATGGGTAAGCTCGACGCCGTCGGAGGCTTGGCCGGGCTTTCCAAACTCGCTCTCCGAGTCCCCACCGCCGACAACGTCGTCCACTACGCGCAAACCGTAAAAGATCTCTACGCTGCGCGCTCGCTCATGCTGGCGGCGTCCGAGATTGCCGCAAAAGGCTACGAAAACTTCGGAGACATCGAAAGCTACCTCGATGAGAGCGAAGCAAAGATTTTCGAAGTTACCCAGCGGCAACACAAGGGCGGCGCCGAGAGCATCAAATCGCTCCTCAAATCGGTCTTCTCCTCTCTCGACGAGCGCTTCAAGGCGGCCGGCGGTATCACTGGTGTTCCCAGCGGCTTTACGGATCTAGACGAAAAACTCGCAGGCTTTCAGCCCGGCGAACTCACGGTCCTCGCCGCTCGCCCCGCAATGGGAAAAACCTCGTTCGCGCTTTCCATCGCCCGCAACGCCGCAGTGACCCACGGTTTCCCCGTGCTTCTCTTCTCCCTCGAGATGTCGTCGGAGCAGCTTGCCGAGCGCCTCTTGTGCTCGGAGGCCAAGGTCGACTCCACCGCTCTGCGTCGCGGTATGTTGCAGCGGCAAGACCTTACGAACATGACCTACGCCGCCGACACCTTGTCAAAGACGCCGATCATGATCGACGATACGCCAGCACTCAACCTTCGCGAACTGCGCTCTTCGGTGCGGCGCTTTGCCAGCGATAAGCAGCTCTTTGGCGAAAAAAAGTTTGGGCTCATTCTTCTCGATTACCTCCAGCTCATGCAGGGCAGCTCCAAAGGGCAGCAAAGTCGAGAACAAGAAATCTCAGAAATTTCCCGTGGTCTAAAAGCCCTATCAAAAGAAGTTGGCTGCCCAATCATCGCACTTTCGCAGCTCAATCGAAGTTTGGAATCGCGCCCAGACAAGCGACCGATGCCTTCCGATTTGCGCGAATCTGGCGCTATCGAGCAGGATGCCGACGTCATCATGTTCATCTATCGAGACGTCGTCTACAACAAGGAGAGCGAGACTCCCAACGTAGCCGAGATCATCATCGGTAAAAACCGACACGGCGCCATGGGTATCGTCGACACCCATTTCGAAGGTCGCTACACCCGCTTCTCGAACCTCGCGAAACGCACAGAGAACGACTACTAGGCACAAACCGTGGCGGTCCCAGCAACAGGTCAAATCATCGACCGTTACCAAGTCGAAGGCACGATTGGCGCCGGCTCGATGGGCGATGTTGTCAAAGCCATCGATATCGATCTTAAACGCACCGTCGCCATCAAAATTCTTAGCGATAAACACCGAGGCAACGAAGAGCTGGAAGCACGCTTTGTTCGCGAAGGTCGTGCAGTAGCGGCAATTTCCCATTCCAACGTCGTCCAGGTTTTCACCACCGGCAATTGGGACGAGCGCCCCTACATTGCCATGGAGTTTCTCACCGGCACCGACTTGGGCAGCCTTATTGCGCAGCACGGCCCCATGTCTTCGCTCGATGCCACCCGCGCTGTCCTGGATTCGGCGCACGGTCTCAATGCGGCGTTCGAAGCAGGTCTAATCCACCGCGACGTCAAACCTGCAAACCTGGTCAAACTCGACAATGGCAAAACCAAGGTCACCGACTTTGGCCTGGCAAAGCCGGTCGACCCAAAGAACGAGCCAGCGCTAACTGCCATGGGTGTGGTCGTTGGCACACCCGATTACATTGCCCCCGAGCAGGCTCGCGGCGAAGCGATCGACGAGAAGGTCGACATCTACGCCCTTGGCGGAACGCTCTACTACTTACTCGTAGGGAAACCTCCATTTCGAAAAGGCAATCCTCTCGACGATAAATACCTCAAGGTAGTCGCTAGGCACCTTCGAGACCCGGCTCCCAATGCCATGGTCGCCATGCCCGAGACCGACCCGGCGCTGGCCCGTTTGCAACTGCGCATGATGGCGAAAAAATCGGAGGCTCGTCCTTCGTACGCCGAACTTGTGGCCGAGCTTGGCGAAATCGTCGTGCGCTTAGGAGGCCGTTCGACGCCACCGCCGCCGTCAACACAGATGCCATCGGCAGAGGCGAGAGTCCCGCGCCCTGGCCCATCTGCAAAAACGCCCTACCTCGGCGGCAATCGACTTGCTACCGACGTCACTCGGCTTGCCAATAGCAGTGCGGCTATCAATGACGAGGCAGCAAGCGATGGCGCGGAAACCAACGTGCGCATGCCCTCACAAGAGCACGCCGCATACGCGCCAGGCCCGGGCGCAAGACCATCGCAATCGCACCTGGCCGAAGATAGTTTCGCAGCCAAGCCCACTCGCTCCAAGGCGTTAACAATCTTGACCGCAGTTTCTGCGCTCGTCTTGGTCGCGGGTCTTGTGCTGTATTTCGCAGGCCCACTGCCAAGCCCAAGTAGCGAGCCCGATGCTGTTGTTGTCGCCGATGCTGCGCCGATCGAAGTTGTCGTTCCGCCCGATGCCACGCCGCCTGTGCCCGATCCGCCCGACGGAATGCTCCTTGTGCAGGCAGGCGATGAGCACGCCGCTTTCTTCATCGCAAAAAGCCACGTGAGCTACTCGGACTTCGCAGACATGTTTCCAAATCAGAAACGCCCGACAAAAAATAAGACGCGGGCAGCGCGCGCCGTAACTGGGGTCGAATACGCGTATGCCGAAGCCTTTGCCCGAACTAAAGGTGGACGGCTCCCAACCCCCGATGAGTTTACAGCCGCGCTTTCGCTCGAGACTGAGGGTGAAGACAGCTTCTCTGCTGGCTCAGTCGCCTGGGAATGGCTCGATGACGGCACGGGCGAGACAAACTCGACTCGCGCAACTGGCAATGCGAAAGGGCAAATTCGTGCACAACGCCCCAGAGCAAACAACAACATCGGCTTTCGCATCGCTATCGACCTCTAACTCGTCATTCGATCGAGCCCCACGTTTGAGAAAGGCCATGCCTTTGTAGGGCGTTGGGCTCCCTTGCTCGCTCCCAACTGGGTATAGTTCCGCGGTTATGGCTGTTCAAGATAACGACATCGACAAGCTCGTAGACCTCATCACCGAGCGCGTCCGAGGGCGACTCGGAAGCAGCCTCCCGGTTGTGCAAGCCGTTGACCGCGGCGACTGCGCCGCTGGTGATAACGAAGACTGCTCGTCCTGTGGTGCCTGCGTGGTTCGAAGACCTTGGTCAGTTCGTGCAATCGAAGCGGCCGGCGCATCGCGCATTGGCGCTCCCGGTGGCGTTGGCAAACCCGCCGAGGGCTTTGCCGGCATGATCGATCACACCTTGCTAAAGGCCGAGGCGGTTCGCGATGACATCGTTCATCTATGCGACGAAGCGCGCAAGCATCGCTTTGCTTCGGTGTGCGTAAACTCAACCTGGGTCGGCCTCGCAAAGTCCCTTCTGGCTGGCAGCGACGTCATGGTTTGCTGTGTCGTTGGCTTTCCACTTGGCGCCATGAGCCCTGGCTCAAAAGCCTACGAGGCCCGCGATGCGGTTCGCCACGGTGCCCAAGAAATCGACATGGTCATGAACATCGGAGCGATGAAATCGCGCGATTACGAGACAGTCTTTGAAGACATCTGCAAAGTTGTGAAAGCCGCAAGCCCTGCCGGGGTCAAGGTCATCCTCGAGTGCAGTTCCCTAACCGACGAAGAGAAGATCATTGGCTGTAGCTTGAGCAAGCTCGCCGGTGCCGCCTTCGTCAAGACCTCGACCGGCTTTGCCAAGGGCGGAGCCACGGTCGAAGATGTAAGCCTTATGCGACGTGTAGTAGGAAATGAAATTGGTGTGAAGGCATCGGGCGGAGTTCGAACTCCCGAAGATGCAACGCGCATGACAGAGGCTGGAGCAAACCGAATTGGTGCCTCCGCCTCGATTGCTATTTCGACGGGTAAATCCTCGGGAAAGGCATCGGGCTACTAATGTCGTTCTTGCCTCAAGCAATCATCCGCCAAAAGCGCAACGGAGAAACTCTTAGCGCAGAAGAGCTTCGCTTCTTTGTTGACGGCGTAACCAGCCAAAGCATTCCCGACTACCAAGTCTCGGCGATGCTCATGGCGATCTACTTCAAAGGCATGGCCGACGAAGAGCTCGCCAACTGGGCCAACGCAATGCTGCACTCTGGCAAAGTATTGGACCTGAGCAGCATTGACCGCCCAAAGGTGGACAAGCACTCGACAGGTGGCGTCGGTGACAAGATCTCGCTACCGCTCGCACCTGCTGTGGCCGCCTGCGGCGTTGCTGTACCGATGGTTTCCGGCCGAGGCCTTGGCCACACCGGTGGCACCCTCGACAAGCTCGAGTCCATCCCGGGCTTCAACGTAAACCTCGACATTGCCCAGTTTACAAAGCTTGTCGACACTCTTGGTCTTTGCCTCATTGGGCAAACGGCAGAAATCGCTCCGGCGGATAAGCGCCTCTACGCGCTGCGCGATGTAACCGCGACCGTCGAGTCGGTTCCGCTTATTGCATCCTCCATCATGTCCAAGAAACTCGCCGAGGGCATTGATGCCTTGGTGCTCGACTGCAAAGTCGGCCACGGCGCATTCATGAAGACCATGGACGAAGCCCGCGAGCTCGCATCGGCAATCCAAGTGATCGGCAAAGCCGCTGGCAAACCGGTTACCGCTGTTATCACCGACATGAACGCGCCGATTGGCACAACCATCGGCAATGCCCTCGAAGTCTCCGAGTCGATTGCCGTGCTCCACGGCGGTGGCCCAGCCGATACGCGAGAACTCACTGTGGTGCTCGGCGGCGAAATGCTCTTAGCCGCCGGCGTCGAAACTGACATCGCTGCAGCCCAAGCTCGCATCGAAGCCGTTCTAGACAACGGGGCCGCAGCTCAGTGTTTTTCTAAGCTCATCGAAGCACAGGGAGGCGACCCTCGGGTCGTTGACACTCCAGAGAAAATCTTGCCTGCGGCCGCACATAAAACCGATATCCTCGCAACGTCTGCGGGTTCGGTTCAGGCGATCGCCGGACGCGATATGGGCGTTGCTGGTCTTTGGCTTGGAGCTGGGCGCCGAGCCGCAGCCGACTCTATCGACCATTCCGTCGGTATCGAAGTGCGCGCCAGCGTTGGCGACTCCATCTCGGTTGGCGACGTACTGGCAACCGTTCACCACAATGACCGAGGCCTTGCCGAAGCAACCAAGCTCATCCAAGGCGCTTACGCAATTAGCACCGATGCGAGCCAGGCCCCGACCACACGCATCCTAGAGGTACTTCGCTAGTGTCTGATTCATCCACATTCGACAACCTTCAAGAAGCCGCCGCCGCGATTCAATCGCGAGTGGGCGCGCGCAAACCAACCATCGGCCTCATTCTCGGCAGCGGTCTTGGCGCCTATGCCGATACCCTGGAAGACGCGGTAAACGTCGAGTACGGAGACATTCCGCACTTTCCGGTCTCAACCGTTGCCGGTCACGCTGGCAAGCTTGTCGTCGGAAACAAAGGCGACGTCTGCTGCGCGGCAATGCAAGGTCGCGTGCACTTCTACGAAGGGCATAGTGCAGCGACGTTGGTATTTCCGGCGCGCACACTCATAACCCTTGGGGTCGATGCGCTGATCGTAACCAACGCCGCTGGCGGCATCGGTCACGACCCTGGCACGTTGATGCTCATTACCGATCACATCAACTTCATGCCCGACAACCCACTTCGCGGTGTCAACGACGAGCGCATCGGCCCGCGCTTTCCCGACATGAGCAACGCCTACGATAGCGGCCTTCGCGACCTCGCTCGCACTGCTGGAAAAAGCTTGGGCATCGAGCTTGCCGAAGGCGTCTACGCCGGGCTGCCAGGTCCTTCTTACGAAACTCCGGCCGAAATCCGAATGCTGCGAACCATGGGCGCAAGCGCGGCTGGCATGTCGACGGTTCCCGAAGCCATCGCCGCCAATCACATGGGTGCCAAGGTGTTAGGAATCTCCTGCATCACCAACAAGGCTGCAGGGCTCTCGGAGCAAGCGCTCTCCCACGAGGAAGTCACCGAGACGGCCAAGCAAGTTCACAGCACCTTTATCGGGCTGCTCGACGCAACGATCGCAGCGATTGGAAGTGCTCGCGCATGAGTGATGCGGCGCTAACCGACGAAGCTCTCATCGAGCTTGCGACAAAGGCTAGGGATGGTGCCTATGCGCCATACTCCAACTACAACGTCGGCTGCGCCCTCGTCACAAAAGATGGCTCAGTTTTTACGGGCGCCAATGTCGAGAACGCCTCCTACGGCCTGTGCATTTGCGCAGAGCGAACGGCGATCGCGACTGCGGTATGCCAAGGCCATCGCGAACTGCAAACCATCGTTGTGGTCACGCAGAGCTCGCCGCCGGCGGCCCCTTGTGGCCTGTGTCGGCAATCCATAAACGAGTTTTCAAACTCTCCTGCCGAGCTGCGAATCATCTTGGTTAACCTAAAAGGTGAACGTCGCGATTTTCGTCTCGACGAGCTCCTCCCGCACGGATTTCGCGGCGAGCACATCACCAAATAGCGCTTACAGTTAAGAATATGTCTGAAGTCATTCTGCGCGGCGGCACGATCATTACGGTCGATGACGCCTTTTCGATTACAACCGGCGATGTTGCCTCGGTCGATGGAATCTTGGTCCAAGTGGGAGGCGACTACACGCCCAAAACCAGCGACTACAGCATTATCGACGCAGAAGGCTGCTTAGTAATGCCCGGCCTTGTGCAAAGCCACGTGCACATGTGCCAAACCCTAGCTCGCGGCCGAGCCGACAACATGGAGCTACTCGAGTGGCTTCACAAGGTTGTTTGGCCCTACGAGGGCGCGCTTACCCGCGAGGATCTTGCAGCCTCGGCAACCCTCTCCTGCCTCGAGCTTTTGCAAAGCGGCACAACCGCCATCTTGGACATGGGCACCGTGCATCACACCGATGCCCTCTTTGAAGCGGCGCAACTCTCGGGGCTGCGGGCGACCATCGGCAAAGCCATGATGGACGAAGATGATCCAGCGATTCCGCCCGGGCTTCGCGAAGGCACAAAAGAGTCGTTGGACGAGAGCCAGAGGCTTTGCAGCGCGTGGCACGGCCGCTCGGGTGATCGACTGCGCTACAGCTACACGCCGCGTTTTGCGCTCTCGTGCACCGATGAGCTCATGCAAGAGAGTGTGCGGCTGGCGCGACAAAGCGGCGCACGGCTGCATACGCACACCAGCGAGAACCGAAGCGAAATTGCCGAGGTCAAGCGTCGCAAGGGCATGGACAATCTCTCCTTCCTTCACAAGATGGGCTTTACCGGCGACGATGTTTGCCTGGCCCACTGTGTTTGGCTTAACGATACCGAGCGCAAGATACTTGCCGACACCGGTACGCATGTATTGCACTGTCCTTCGTCAAACCTAAAGCTGGCCTCGGGCTACGCAGAAATCCCCGAGCTTTTGGATGCCGGCATCAAGGTGAGTCTCGGAGCCGACGGCGCGCCATGCAACAACACCCTCGATGGCTTTGTCGAAATGCGACTTGCCGCGCTCATGCACAAACCTCGCGTTGGGCCAACCGCCATGCCCGCATCGCAAGTTCTTAAGCTGGCAACTCGCGGAGGCGCCGCTGCCCTCGGCTTAGAGGATAAAATCGGCTCTCTCGAAGTTGGCAAGCGCGCTGACATGATTGCAGTCGACGTCACGGGTGCCCACTGCATCCCCATGAACAATCCCTACTCAACCATTGTCTACTCGGCCCAGTCGAGCGACGTTACGCATGTTGTTGTCGACGGAAAAGTTCTGATTCGAGACAAAGAGATTCTTACTCTCGACAAAGCAAAGACGCTCAAAGATGCGCAATTCCACGCCGACAAACTCTTTGCTCGGCTCTAGGGTTTGCGCCCAACTCTAACTTCGCCCCAAACCTGATTGATTCTTATGTGGACCTACGTAGCAGCAGCAATGGGAAGCACCGCGATTTTTATCGGTGCCTTTGGCGCGCACGGTCTTAGTGACAAAGTCACTCCCGAGCGCTTGGCAAATTGGCACACGGCGGCCACCTATCACCTCGCCCACGCCATTGCCCTATTAGCGCTGGCGCTCTTTGCCAAGGCGACGGGACGATCCATTACCTTGCCTGCATGCCTCTTCACCGCCGGCATCATCGGCTTTTCGGGCTCTATCTATCTACTTGTACTCACTGGGCAAAAGTGGCTTGGCCCGATAACCCCTCTCGGCGGCCTCGCAATGGCTGCTGGTTGGCTAGCGCTAGCCCTCATACCTTTGGCCCGCAGCGGCCCGTAGTTCCCTATACTCAGGCTATGGCCATGCTACTTACCCGAGACGAAATTGCCTTTGACTTTGGCGGAGCCAGGCTCGATCCGGTTCGCGACAAAGACGCAATCGAGTGGGCCATTGCGCAATTTCTCTACGGCGAGATAACCGGAATCCAGTGTGGGCACTGGCTCTACCAAGCGCCAGATCTAAACGCTGCGCGTTTTCTGGCTAAGCAGTCGCTTGAAGAGATGCAACATGTCGACAACTTTTTGCGAATGCTGAGCATGATGGATATGGAGCCAAAGCCTGCCCATCCGGTCGTGCGCTTCATGAGTTCGGGCATGATTGGCGGCTCTTGGGCCGAGCATTGTGCAATCGAAATGGCATCCGGTGAGGGCTTCGTTCTCACAGCGTTCTACGCAATCATCGATACCCTCGACCACACCCCAAGTGTCGAAATACTGAAACGCGCTGTGGTGCAAGAAGAGCGGCATGTCGAGTTTGGCGAGCAAGAGACCATCAAGGCAATTGCGGCCGAACCCCACCTTAAGCGCCAACTGTTGGGCATAAATTTGGTTTCGCTTTGGGCCGTCGCAAAGCTTGCAACCTATATGAAGAAACGCTTTCCCGCCGATAGCCCCGTCTTTGGCCAACTTCCCGAGTTTCTTGCGCACATCAACAAGGTCGCCGAAGAGCGCCTTCTGCGAATTGGTATCATTGACAGACCCTTAGAAGAACTCTCAGCGATAAAGAAAGCAGCCTGCGTCGCCGAGGCCTACGGAAGAAAAGCACCGGGTGCCATTGGCAACACCGCAATCCTGCCACTGCGACTATTGCGACGGCTGCTGCCGGGGGGCGCGCCAATAAAGCGCTTGACCGATACCTACCTAAACGACCCAAGGGTCATCGGCTTTCGCTCACTGCCAACAACTCGCAGCCATCGCGAGATTGCCTCCGAGTCTTAGCCTCCGAGTCTTAGCTTCCGAGTCTTAGTGTGAGTCGGACAGGCTAGTTTCCGCGACGCCGAAGACTTGCTCGCTTAGTTGGGCTTCTTGCAACCCAACTGAGATGTGCGCCTGGGCAATGCCCCACTCGGCTTCGCTCTGCCTCTCGAAAACAAAGCTCGCGCGAAGTGGAATGCTAAGTGGATCCCCATTGTAGGTTGTTTGAACGGCGAGGGTCGCGAGCATCCAGGCCACGCGCTTCGTCTTTGCGACGTTAATGCGAAACTCTTGTACGGCAACCGTACTACCCACGCCAAAGAGCGAAGCGAGCGATGGCGCGACAGCGTTGTGAAACTCGAGTTCCTGGCCGGGAAGCAGTACAAGGGTATCGCTATCGCCACCGACACCAGAGTTTGTTTGCCCCGAATTGACGAAGAGGCCCGCTACGCCGATAAGCGGCGCCGCTTGTTCTCGAGGGCCACCATAATCGAGTTTCATCCGCGCTAGTGGCACGATCTTGCCCTGCGCTGAAAGTCGAAACACATCCCGCACAGCCAAGCCGTAGGAGAGATGCTCGGCGGCAATGACCCAGCGGTCGACATCGCGGACGTAGACCGCTGTCGAGCGAATCGGAATCGAGGCCTCTCGGCCTTCAACGTCCACGCGCAAGCTTATTTCGTCGTACACCCAGCCAACAGAACCATCCGTCGAAAGGTGCACATCCAGGTTCTTGCTCAAGATGCGGGGATTGCGCTCTTTGTAGAGTCGGCGATCTTGCCGCAGTGCCTTAGGCGTCTTGCCCAATACAATGTCGCCTGGCGTGACGCCGACAATCTGCAATCTGCGGTCGGCGGCAGTACCATCGACAAGACCCTCGACATTGCCGTTATTGAGTTGGTCGTAGTTCTCAAGCACTGTGGACTCAAGACTCTTTCGCAGCTCATTGAGGCCAAAGTCGGCAGGTTCCTCTGAGGCTGCAGGCAGCACTGCATTGGACGGAGATTTACTTCCGCAGGAGGCCACCATCAATAGCAGCGCGCCCACAAGCGGCAGGACCTTGCAAGCCTTCACGATAAGGCCTCTAGATCGGTGGGCTCGTCGATGTCGTGTCGCACCGTGGGATCGTCCACCTCGACAAAGTGGCGACGCGACGGATCGCGACGAAAGACCGAGCGTGCGCCTGCGGATTCGCTCTCGCAGGCTTCAAGTTCGCGCCACACCTCACGGCCAACCAACGTCGGATGCCCACCGCGCTCGCCAAATCTTGGCGTAAGAATTTTACCAACCCCAGCTAAGTCTCGAACATTTTTCAGCGTGGCAACATCGACTCCGGGAGCATCAACGGGCCACAACCAACAAGCATCGGCAGCAAAGTGCTTAGATGCGTAGGAAAAGCCCAAAGCCACCGAGCTGCCCATTCCCCTTTCGGGGCTTGGGTTTCGAATGCACGAGACCCCAAGGCGATTGGCTTCGCGCTCGGTCTCGCTTGCATGAGGTTCGGCCACGACGACGACACACTCGACATCGCCAAGCGTTCGCAGGCAATCAGCAATGCGTTGAAGAAATGTTTGCCCCTGCCAAAGAAGCATCGCTTTGTTCTTGCCGCCCATACGACGCCCCGCCCCAGCAGCCAGAATCACGCAGCCCGTCTTCAACCCTCGGCTCCGGACTGGGAGCGATTTTTTACGGCGACAAGCTCTGCGAGGATTGATACAGCAATTTCGAGAGGAGTCTCGGCGGCAATGTCGAGACCAATTGGCCCATGCAATTTTGCCCACTGCGCCTCGGTAGCAATGTTCTTAGCGAAGATTCGCTTGCGAAAGCGACCGATCTTACCAAGGCTGCCAATGAGCCCAAGGTACGCCAAGCTGTCGACCAGTGGCAGACACGCTTCGACGATGCGCTGGTCGATATCGTGGTCGCGAGTGAGAATTAGAACGTAATCCTGCTCGCCCAAGACGCCGGCCGCCTGCTCGATGTCGCGCAGCTCAAAACTAGGAATGGCCATGTGCGCCCACGACGGCGATGCATCAATTGCCGAGGTCTCGTTGTCATCACAGAGCACCACGTCAAAGCCCAGGTCGTTGGCCAGTGGCCCAATGGCGCGTGAAAGGTGGCCGCAGCCCAGCAACACAACTCGGGGTTTTGGATGGATGGCGTTACAAAAAATCTCGGCTGAGTCTCCTACTTGCTCGGGCTCTTTCGTTCGAAGCTGCATGCCACCAAGTACGAGATTTGTCTCGAGCCAGCTCGCAAGGCGATCGGCGCGGCGCTGCACCATCTCTTCGATGGCCAGCAGACAAGGTTCCAGAGGTTCAACGAAGAAGCGCATCGTGCCTCCGCAGCACATTCCAAGGTCTCGAACCAAATTGTGCGTGGCGTGTGCGACGTTTCCACTGGTCGCGACTTCCTGCGCACATCGCACCACTTCAAGCTCGACTCGCCCGCCACCAATCGTGCCGATCTGCTCGCCATCACCACTAATGAGCATTCGTGTTCCCACATGCCTCGGTGTCGAGCCTTGGGTGGCAACAAGCGTCACCAACGCGGCATTCTTATGTTTCTGCGCAAAGGCAGGCGCCTGGGCCAGAACTCTCACGAGCAAGCAGCTTAGCTCATCCTCTCGCAGGGGCGCTACGGCTGCTGCCCCGCTTGTGCCTGTGCCAATCCCAGAACCATGGCGCACCCAGACCTGATACCCTCACACACCAATGGGTGACAAAGAGGTACTGAGCATTGTTTGCTCGAACAACTCCGAGGTTCTTCGTCTTTTAGATTCCATTGGACGGCACCCCGCAATCTCACAGCGGGTTGTTGGCTCGACGATGGCCGAGCTGCGAGCGATTCTAGAAACGTCGGCGCCCGACATTCTTATACTGGATTCCACACTAGCCGATGGCAGCGGCTACGAACTTTGCCGTGAGGTAAAGGACAATGAGAGCCTGGCTGCAACGCGAGTCATTCTTGTTTGCGAGGGCCAACTCGATGAGGCCTCGGCCGAGAAAACGAAGCAATCGGGGGCAAATGATTTGATCTCGCTGCCAATGCACAGCGACGACTTCTACTGCCATCTCAGCCAATTCACCTCGGTGCAAGTGCGCGCGGGTCGGCGAATCTCCGTTGATATGAGTGTCCGGATCAAACGCGATGGGGACACGCAGAACGGCACAGTGCAAAACATGTCGAGCAACGGCCTTGGTGTGAAGGTAAACGCTCCCATTGCTCTTGGCCCCGTCATGCTCACGTTGCGTCACGGCCGCGAGAATTTCCACGACATCGAAGGCAAAGTAATCTGGTGTCGCGAGGTGCCAAACGAGAGCGGCTTTCACGTTGGCCTTAAGTTTGGGCAGATGACCGTCCAAGCGCGTGAGTTCTTGGTAAAACTCTCACTGTTTCAAATCGCGAAGAACCAGAGTGGTGAAGGCCTCACCGTCGTACTCCAAGGGGGATTTGACGAGCGCACAGACTTCTCTCCGCTACTAAAAGAGCTTCAGGGAGCCAACCACATCGATTTCATGATGCAGGGAGTAACCTACCTAAGCTCATGCGGCGTGCGCTCTTGGTGCCTCTTCATCGAACAGCTTAAAGCCGCCAGCTATTCCTTCCGCAACTGCTCGCTGGCGTTCGCCGCCCAGGCGGCTATGGTGCCCATGAGCATTGGCAAAGGTGAAGTCGTATCCATGCAGGCTCCGTACTTTTGTGACACCTGCGATCGCGAGGAAACCCGATTAATCGAGAGCAAACTCGTACAGCGAACCTCTGGAACTCTCAAGCCGCCTCCGGTGCACTGTCATCTCTGCAAGAAGGCGTTAGTATTCGACGACATTCCCGAACGCTACTTTGCGTTCCTCGGCCAATAACTCAAGCACCCAGAAAATCCCCCAGCGACCAAGGAGAAAACCCAATGAGCTTCCTACGTAAAATGTTTGGCGGTGGCGTCGACGAGACCGACCCTCGCAGATTTCTGATTGAGACGATGCTGGCGGCCATGGGCGCAGACGGCGACATCACCGAGGATGAACTTGCGACACTCGATCGCACCCTCGCCGAAAACGAGCTCTTTCGCGAACTCACAAGCGATGCACGCGGACGGCTCATCGACATTGCCGCCGACGCGATTGGCAATGCGGGCGGCGGAATGGCGCGACTTGAAGCCATCGCCGATGGCCTAAATGGGCGCATGCACCAGCAACTCGCTTACGCCATGGCTTGCGAGATTTGCGTATCTGACGGGCAACTTCCCGAGTCCGAAATCAAATTCCTCGACGGTCTTCAAGCTGCACTTCGCCTCGATGACGAGACGGCAAAAGACATTTTTGACGGCGTTCGCAGCGATAGCGGGCTTCAAACCGTTGAAGAGCGAGCCTCGCATATGCGCGAGCTTATGCCGCGCTTTGTCGATTGCATGGCACTCATGGCCGCAGCCGATGGCGAAGTACACGACGAAGAGCTTGTTGGAGTGCGCGCCGTACTTGGCTCGATTCCCGACATGGCAGTTCTTAGTTCCGACGAACTTAACGATGCAATCGTCGCGGCCTTTGAGCGAGTTGGTGAAGTGGACTTGCCCGAAGCAATCTCCGAAGCCGCAAAGGTCATCTCCAATCCAACCGATCGCTACTGGACCACCGTCTACATGATGATCATTTGTCTCGCCGACGGCAAAGCAGACTGGCGAGAGGTCGCGTTCCTCAGCACCACACGCGATGCCTTTGGCCTTGATGACGAACTCATGGATCATGCGATGCGCGCCGCATCGCACTTTCCAGCGACCGAGCTTGGCGGCGCGCTTCCATAGCCGCTCCATGGCCCGTTTCCTTTTAAGCGGGCCTCTTCAAATCGCAGAAAGTAATCAATCGATGCGCAATTTAGCACTTCTCCTGGTCGTCCTTGGCTCGGCAGCCTGCGGCTCGCCAACACAAAAGCACAAGCATCCAGTGCCGCTCTCCGCCGAGCAGCACGAGCAAGATGCCCTCGCCCACGAGCGCGCCGCCGAACTCGAAGAGCAAGGCGTCGAGCCCAAACGCAACACCGACGATACCCGCTGCATCGACCAAGGCCAAGAACCGCTCTACAGCGGCGGCGAGCGCACAGAGATCATGATGCCGTGCTGGACGCAAGCCGAGCGCTCGTCCAGGCACATGCGCGAGGCCGAGGCCAATCGCAAAGCGGCCAGAGAGCATCGCGTATGGGCTAAGGCGCTTGTCGAACTTGAAGCGACGACCTGTTCTCGCCTCTCCGAAATCGACAGGACAACAGCGCCATTAACGCACGTGCCCGACATTCTCAAAGTGGAGGAGTACAAAGAGTCGGGGAAACTCTTAGGTGCACGAGTAACGCTCCGCAAGGTTCGATGGCTCACCACCGAGTGGGTTAACGCTTCGATTGCATGCCACCAAGCTCGGGCAGCAAAGCTCGGCTACGATGCTTCGTTCATGCCTCTAAGCCCACTTACGTTGCCAGAGACCGGCACTTCGGTCGCGGAGCAAGCCGATACAATCGTTGTGATTATCCGTTCTACCGATCCGGTAATTGCAGCCCAAATCTACGGACGCTCCGCTCGGATTCTAGCGGAGCAGGAGTAACCGCTCCACGAGCTCGCAGAAGCCCTTGCCCTCCGCGCTCGGCGTTATGTAGCGCGGTTTGTGGGCAAGGTCTTGCCAGCGCTCGCGAACGTTGGCAACACCAACCGACTTCGCCAACGCACCAAAGACAGGTGCATCATTAAGAGAATCTCCTACGTAGACAACACCGTCGTAGGGCGCAGCGATGTCGGGAAACGACTCATTTAGCAGTCGCTCGCACGCCACCCACTTATCGACTCCCGGTGGTCCGTAATTCACATGAAGCGAAGAACGCGAGGCAGCAAACCCCGCTTCTAAGAGAAATTCGACAATTTCATCTGCCGTTTCAATTGTGAGCCGAGCGTCTTCATTCCAATCGATTGCGAGATCAAATTCTCGATACGCCGAGTCGGCAGACAGCTCTGCCCCGGGAAATCGCTGCGCAATCTCGGCGGCAGCCTTCTTCATAGCGATGCGCAGGCGAGCGAGTTCGGCTTCTGGCCGAGCCAACACTTTCTGCAGCCCTCCTTCTCCGGGAACAAAACTCACTCCGCCGTTCTCGGTGATGACCGCAGCAAAGGGCAAGAGGCTAGCAAGTGCATGGCCCCAACCCGCTGGACGCCCCGTCACGAGTACCACCGGAAAATTTGCCGCGAAGAGTGCGTCGAGAGCGCTTTGCGTCTGTGCGGACAATCGAGCATCGGTGACCAACGTGCCATCGAGGTCGGTGAAGAGCGCTTGCACCGGCCCTTCCAAGTCGCTAAGAGGTTTGCTCATGGGGACCGAGCCTACCCTCTGTACGAGAGACCAGCTGGTTGCCCAGCCGATTTCGAAGGACCTATCCCAACCGTGCCTATCCCAACGCTATGCCATTAGCTGAAGGTTGGGAGCCGACGCAGGCGTGGCCATGGTGCGAGTGCGTTGACGTGAGAGCCAATCATTTAGGTCGCGGCCGTTGAGTCGTACAATTCCACCAACTTTAAACACCGGTAGTGGGTCTTCTTCGCGCCTTGCCGTGTAGCGACACCAGCGCTCCGAGCGAGAGAGTTTGTGAGCAATGCCTTTCCAAGTTTCGAAATAGTCGTTCATAGATTCACCTTGTTTCTCATCAAGCCTGTACACAGAGGGTTGCTAGTGCAGCAGCTGTGCCGAAGCTGGAACTGGGCGAAACCAGGGAATACGCGCCGAGATCACGACCAAAGTGTCAGGGTTTTGCCAGACTTGGCGTTGAGAGTTAAACAAGGTGTCAGCTATGCGCCCTCCCGAATGCAGCATCTGTGGCGAGCGATTCGCCCCGACTTCCAAGAGCCTTGTGACCTTTCACAAAGGCGAGCGTGACGAAGCTTGGCACCAGCGGGCCAAGTCGGAGGGCGTTGTGGGCCATCCGCCAAACGTCGCTTGGTTCTGCAAAAACCACCAAGCTCGGGCGACGGAGCTGTGCCATTTGACGCTTAAAGAAGCGAAAGCGGCCTGGGATACCAGCCCAGCCAGCTAAGTCTCGATAGCAAAACGGCAACTCGGCCTGGCCTCCCCCACGAGAGGTAGTTAAACTTCTCGTCTATGCACGCGAAATTGTTCCGCGTCCTTGTTCTCTCCTGTGTTTTGGGTGCCTCGGGCAGCCTGGCCACAAGCAGTGCAAGCGCTCAGTCCGGCAAGGCCAAGGCCTATGCAGGCGAGCTCTTTCCACTCGCCAAGGTGAAACGTGGACAAAAAGGGTATGGCCTTACGACGATGCAGGGCACCACGCCCGAGCGCTTCGAATTCGAGGTCATCGGCGTCAACCGCAACTTCCTGCCCAAGATGGACATCATCCTGGTCAAGTCCGACGATCCGAAGGTGCAAGTAAGCGGCTTCTGGCAAGGCATGTCGGGAAGCCCGCTGTACATCGAAGGCAAACTCACCTGCGCGTTTTCCTACGGCTTCCGATTTAACAAGCTCGCGATCGGCGGCTGCACTCCTCTGCAGTACATGCAAGAGGAAGGCTTTCAGGATCGTCGCGGTGCACCAAATGTAAAATCGCGAAACGGTGGTGCCGTTGCAAAGACAACAAGCGGCAAACGTAGCGCTAAAGGTCTCGCACCGCGCAGCGCAGCAAGTCTTGCAACGTGGCTAGAGATTGCCCCAGAAGGCGATGTTGGTAAGGCATTTAGCCGGACCGCAAAACGCTCGCCATGGCTTCTAAGTGAAACTCTGCCCAAGCGCCACGCCCGTGCAGATGTCGAACACGGCATGCAAGCATCTGCGGTTCCCATGGCACTCTCTGGTTTCTCGGCTCCAGCATTCGAAGAAGCAAAGCGGCTTATGGCGGGGTTCCCTGTCGAGCCAATGCAAGCCGGCGGCACTGGCAGCGCAAACGAAGGCCCGACCGAGTTTCAGATGGGCGGCGCGATTGCGGTGCAAATGGTGCGCGGTGATATGTCTGCCGCCGCAACCGGTACGGTCTCCTTCATCGATGGCGACGGCGTTTTGGCCTTTGGCCACCCAATGTTTCAAGCCGGCGAAGTCTATGCGCCGGTTGCTGCCGCCGAGATTCACACCGTGATTCCCTCGGCGCAAAACGCCTTCATTGTCTCGTCTCCGCTTCGCGAACTGGGTGCACTTACCCAAGATCGTCAAAGCACCATTGCCGCCGATACCAGTCTTAAAGTCGACATGATCCCGATGCACATTCGGCTCAAGTCGGCAGCGGGAAAAAGCATCGGCAACTTCAACGTCGAGATTCTCAATAGCCGATTTTTCACAGCGACATTTGCCGGAGTCGCCGCGTCCAACGCCGCCTCTCTCTACTTAGCCGATCAAGACCACGTCAGCCTTCGCATGACAAGCAAGGTCGAGATGGTCGGGCACAAGCCGCTTATCTTCGTCGACTACTTGCACTCGTCTCGGGGCGCTGCTGGCATCATGGGCGGCGCTCGTGGCCTGCGAGTTATCAGCCCCCTCATGAACAATCCCTTTGGCGATGTCGAGGTCACCTCGATCGACCTCGATGTTGAAGTCTCCTTCGATACAAATACCGCAGACATCGTTGGAGTCTCGGTGCCAAAGGGTGAGCTCTCGCCAGGCAAGACAAACTACGTCACGGTTCGCCTCGAGCCCTTTCAAGGCAAGTCGTACACCAAGCGCATCGCCTTTGAAGTTCCCTCGGAGCTTAAAGGCTCGATCGTGAAACTCGAAGTTGCCGCCGGCGACATTGCCAGCATGTACGTGGCGCCTCCCAAAACCATCGACGACTTGGTCGAAGCCTTCCGCTCACTACTGCCCGGCACGGTGATGGCGGTGACGATTTACTCGGGAGAAGAAGCAGCGGCCATCGACGGCAGACTTGTTCTCGATTTACCGAGCAGTGCACTCAACCGCTTGCGCTCGGCAAGCAATAGCGACTCGCTCACGACGCGCAACGTGCAGTCGCGATCGATTCACCCAGCGAAACGCATCCTCGACGGTAGTGCCAGCATTCTGGTCAAAGTCGGCAACTAGCTGCTCCTTATCTTTATTACTCCCGCTGCCAGGCAGCGTTGTCTCCCACACTAAGGCCCGTCGTGAAAAAAATTCTCTCCGCTGTTTTGCTCGGCTCTCTACTTTGCATTGCCGGTCATCAGGCTAGCGCCTCCATCACGTCCATGTGGAGCGTCGATGACTACAAGAGCTTCGATAAAGGTGATGCAGAAAATGCCTTTGTCACCTCCCTTGGCGAAGTTCGCCCGGGTTGGGGAACCTCCCAAGTCGAACTCGAATTCGGAACCGCATGGTCGTCGGTGCAAGCTGCCGACGGCACCTTCTTTATCGGTTCGGATGACGATGCAACGATCTACAAAGCCAAGGGCAAGTCGATCACCAAGGTTGCAAGCATTCCCGACACCATCGCGGTGGTCTCACTCGTTCTTGGCAAGGGCGATGTGCTCTACGCAGGCACAATGCCTGGCGGCCAGGTGTGGAAGGTCGATACTAAGAGCGGCAAAGCCAGCAAGCTCGCAACGCTTGAAAAGGCCGAGACGGTTTGGTCTCTCACGCGAGCTGGCGATTCGCTTTACGCGGGCACAGGGCCCGAAGGCCTGCTCTACGAAATCTCGACCGCAACCGGCAAGGCGAGCCTGGCATTCGATAGCGAAGACAAGCGCATCATGAGCCTTCTGCACACCGGCGATGATGCTATTTGGCTTGGTACATCGGATCAGGCCCTGCTCTTTCGCCACGATCGCAAGACCAAGAAGACTCGCGCCGTTGCGGATTTCTCTGGCAACGAAGTCACCGCTCTTGCCGAGTGGAAAGGCATGGTGGTTGCGGCCGCCAACGACTTTGAGCCAGGCAAAGCGGCGGGCATGAGCAGCAAAGAGGCAGTGGACAAAGCGGCAAAGAAACCCGCCAAAGGCCAAGAGCCAAAGATGCCCGCAAAGGGAACAAAGCCCGGCGCAGACGCAGCAGAAGTTGCGACGGTTAAGCCTTTGGCAAAGAGCGTTCGCAAAGGCAAAGGCGCGCTCTACCGAGTGCGCGGCGATGGCCAACTCACGCAACTTCACGCGCTCACTGCCAGCTACTTCACCTCGGTCGCTGTGAACAGCAAGGGGCAAGTCTTTGCAGGAGCCGCCGCCAAAGGTCGCATCTACATGGTCGAGGGAGCCGATAGTGTTTCCACGGCGATCGACATTGACCAGCGTTACATCGCCGACATTCACATCGGTGCAAACGATGCGCTCTCGTTCACTACGGGCGACGCTGCAGCGCTGTACAGCACCGATAGCACGGCCGGCAAAGCGACCTACACCTCCGAAGCATTCGATTCCAAAACCCCTTCGACCTTTGGCGCTATCAGTTGGCATGCAAAAGGCGACTTGCGCTTTGAGACCCGCACTGGCAATACCGAAGAACCCGGAATTGGGTGGAGCGGATGGCAGGCTCCGACAAGCTCGGTAAAGACCATCGGCAATCTTGCTCGCGGAAAAGTCGCAAGCCCCACCGGACGATACATTCAGTACCGCGTCACCTTTGGCAGCAAGGATGCCGTCCTAAGCAAGACGTCACTCTTCTACCTTCCAAGCAATCGGCCAACGCTTATCTCCTCGGTGAAAGTGGGAAGTACGCCATCAACGGGACTTGTCGCAGCAGAAGCAGCAAAGCCTCGCAGCCCAATCGTTTCGCTCGACTGGGATGTCGACAATGCCGATAGCGATAAGACAGCCTACAAGCTTGAGGTGCGACGCGAAGGCGAGCTGAGCTGGCGATCGATTCAAACGGGAAGCGCTCCGCTCACCAAGACTGAGTTTAAGTGGAATACCGAGACCTTTCCCGATGGCCACTACCGACTGCGAGTCACCGCAGATGATCGTCTTTCCAACACGGGACGACGCGCGCTTGAGAGCACAAAGACCACACCGCTCTTTGTTGTCGATAACGAGCGTCCGAACATTTCTGGTGTCTCGGTTCGCTACCCGGCGGCAAGCGCACGAGCAACCGACGCTCTTAGCACCATCACCGAAGTCGCCTTTTCAATCGACGATGGACCGTGGCATATGGCCGGCACCAAAGACGGAATCTTTGACGACCAGAGCGAGCTGCTCGACCTTACCTTGCCAGCTGGTTTGCCAAAGGGTTCTCACACCCTGGCGATTCGCGTCGCCGATAGCGCCGGAAACATCGGCTCTACGACGACGAGCTTTCGCACGAACTAACGAGACTACTCGAGGGTAAACTCAACCCCGGCGCCAATCGCCAAGCCGAGATTGGCCTCGACCTCAAGGCCGCGGTTTAAGAAAGCGGGGCCTCCTCGGAGGCTCGCTTCGGCAACCACTAAAACGCGATTGGCGACGTCGACACGAATGCCGGCGCCGGCAGAGATTGGAAGCGCCACCCCGCGCAACTCATCGCCCGAGAATGAGACGAGCTTTAGGCCAAGGCCAACTTTGGCGTAGGGGCGAAACTGCTGCTGCCCAGCAAAGTAGCGCCGCATGCCTGCGCTTATCTCGGCGCCAAAGCCGTCGACAAGGCCATGGTTACAAATGAGATCACTTTGCCGATCGGTAAAGCACTTGGCGTCGCCGCTGCCGAGAGTGAAACTCGCGCCAACCTCAAACCAATCTAGATCGCTAAGCCGATACAAGTAGCGGCCGTCGACGGCTAGGCCGCCAGGGCTAACCCCGCCACCGATCGCTGCGCCGATTAGAACGCCAATCTCTTGGCTATCCGCCGCATCCGGCTCTTGGGAGATTTCGGAATCGTCGGTTGCCACAGCCGCGCTCGCATCGCTTGGCGCCGGCGATAAAACACCGGGAACGTCTTGCGCTTGCACAAGCCCAGGAAACGCCAGGGCACCCGCGAAAAGTACTATTGACCGATACATACGAATACGTCCTCCACATCATCTTCGCGGGAGCTTTTCTCTTTGCAGTCCCAGCCCCCACCTAGAAACTCGCACTGTGCTCGCTCTTCACAGCGATACATGCACACGCCGCCTTCCTCATCGATGCAATGCGCCTCGCTTGGGCACTCGCGATCGCTTTCGCAGCTGGTCGTACACATCCCGTCGGGATAGTCCGAGCCGCGCAAGCAGCGTTCATCACAATCGCTTCGACTTTCGCATTGCGCACCTAAACTTCGAGATACGTCCGACGACGAACAGCCGGGCCCAACGGCGAGCAACAGGGCAAAAGCACCTAATCTCCACATGGCCCCACACTAGTCAATATTTGGGTGCTGGCCAAGAAAGACCATGCTTTGTACAGTACCGGGACCTCACGGGCCCCGTCCCCGAGGGAAATCCAGCGAGCTTCTTGTCCATGAACCAACCACACATCACAGCACTCGCGGCCCTCACCATCTCGGCTGGTTGTTTCTCATTTGGTTGTAATGACAAAGCAGCAACGTCTGAAACACAAGCGGAGTCTTTGACGGCAGCCGCACCAGAAGCACCGCAAGCAACCCAGCCCGCGCGCACGCTCGATCCAAGCTACGTTCCAAACGAAGCTCTCGAACAACTCGAAGGATTGACGCTTGAAAGCACGCTCCCGTGCAGCGATACGATCGAAACCTTAAGGCCGGCACTCGAGAGCATTGCGTCCTTTCGTTTAAAGCTCGTTGCTGCAACAACGGAAGCCGAAGTCGTACAGCTACTCACCGCCCTTTCAACCGAGCTAACCCAACGCTTGCCTTCGATAGCCACCCGCAGCGAGACCGACGAGCTGCGCCGAATCAGTGCCGAACTCACCGCATCGGTTGGTGACTTGGCAGAGAGTTTAAAGCTTGCAAGCGATGCGATTACTGCACAAGACAAGCAAGCCTCTGCCGCCATGACACGGCGGCTGCAAAATGGCGTGGCCAATACGCGCTCCAGCATCGAAAGGCTCATCGAACAATGCGCCGTATAACGTTTGCGCTCACCAGCGCGCTAGCCGCGTGCCTCGCTACAGCGTGCGAGCCCACACCACAGACCATATCTGAGAATTTTCCCTGGCAAGAGGCCGTATCGGATATGCGCAGCGCACTGCTCGGTGCATGCAGTTTCGAGGGCGTCCTCTATGCGGTTGGCGGGCCTTATAGCGACGGTACACTGTACCGCTTTACCGGTCGCCGCTGGTCCCAAGAAGGTTCGATGTTGCACGGCGAGAGGCTGTGGTCGTGTTGGGCTGGCCCAAGCAATCAACTTATCGCTGTTGGGCAAAACGGCACGATCTTCCGGCGAAACAACGAAGGCTGGCATAGGGACCAAGTCCCCGAAGAAGTGCTTGAAGCCGACCTCTACGGCGTTTGGGGCATGCCCGATGGCACTGCAATTGCGGTGGGTGGGGGCCTTCCCTCTCCCCGCGCAGCGTCGGTGATTTTGCACTTTGATGGGGTCTCGACTTGGACTCGCGCAGACGCCGAGAACATAGCCACCCAGACCCTTCGAAGTGTTTGGGGCACCGGAGCCGACAACTACTGGGCGGTTGGAGACGACGGCGCGGCGGCTCACTACGATGGCATCGACTGGCGTCCATCGCCGACGCAAGTCGACGACAGGCTCTACGGAATTTACGGATCTGGACCAAACGATGTCTACGCCGTTGGTGGATCCGGCCGAGGGCTCATCTTGCGATGGAACGGCTCTTCTTGGGTCGAATTTGACGAGCCACCAAGTGCTTTGCGCAGCGTTGTAACGTCGCCAAATGGGCCGCTCTACGTAGCGGGCAATAGTGGCTACGTCGCTCGCTATCCTCGCAAAAGCGGATTGCCCAGCAGTGAGAATAGTACTGAGGCGACGCCGTTTCCTCACTTGCGTATCAACGCGCTTGTCGGCCTAGGGAGCGCAGTTATGGGAGCGGCCTCGACAATGGATACAGACGAGGAAACTGGCGACTGGAAAGGCGGCGTGGTTGGTCACAATCGCTCGTTTGCCGGCGTGGTCTTTGATAGCAATCGGCCACCCGATGCTGGTGTCCCGCTTGGCGATGCGGGAATTGGCGATGCAGGAATTGGCGATGCAGGTCCAACACCTGACGCAACGCCCTAGGCTCAGCCGCGACTGAGATAGAACTCGGCAGCGCGCCTGACCTAATAAAGCGCGCCTGACCTGCTACTTCTTCTTCTTGGCAGCAGGTTTCTTTGCAGCGAGCTTCTTCACTGCAGGTTTCTTAGCAGCAGCGGGCTTCTTGGCGGCGGCAGCCTTGGTCGTCGCAGCCTTCTTCACTGCAGGCTTTTTCGCGGCCGCAGCCTTGGTCGTCGTGGCCTTCTTCACTGCAGCGGGCTTCTTGGCGGCGGCAGCCTTGGTCGTTGCGACCTTGCGCACCGCCGGCTTCTTAACGGCCGCCTTGCGCACCGTCGGCTTCTTAAGCGCAGCAGCGGCAGCCTTATCAATCTCTTTAAGGCGCTCTTTCTCGGCCTTTTTCACGGCTCGAGCCGCTTTGGCAGCCTCGGCCTTGGCCTTGCGTGTCTCTTCTCGCTTAATGCGCGAAGCTTCCTTCTTGGCCTCTTTGGCCAAAAGGTCTTCTTCCTTTTTCTGCTCGTGCAAGCGTTTTGCATTGAGCTTCATAATCTGGCGAAGCCGCTCTTTTGGGTCAAAGCCCTTTTGTGCCGGTGCTCGCTGCGCAACCTTGGGAATATTGGTTGCTGAGAGTTCTTCTGAATCGAGTTTTAGCAGTGTCGCTCGCATCTTAATGGGCGAGGTCGTGGCTCGCAGCCGAGACACAATTGCTGGATTGCGCATCGTAAGACGTGCGAGGCGTCCAAGAATTGGCAAGTGCAGCTTGTCGTATTTTAGGCCCAACAAAAAGAAGATGAAGGTTGGCTTGCCATCGGGCGCGCCAAAGTCGATTCCGTCGTACGAGCGGCCACACACCACGAATGGGCGTTTGAGCTTGCTGGTATCGCGAGAACGGGTGTGAAGAAATGCGATGCCGCCTTCCATTGCCGTCGAAGCCAACGTCTCGCGCTCGACCAGAGAGCCAATGAACCAAGGCTTATCGTTTAGCCACTTCTCGTTGTACGCGCGAGCTGCGAGTTCTTCGATGGCGCCAAGCGAATCTGGCGCGCGCATATCGTGGATGATCGCTTCTTGCGGCATCAGGTCGCCAAGCGGCAATTCCATACCGTCGACGACATCCTCAAAATCATCGTGGTCGCTCTCGAGTTGATCGGCCAGCCAGCCATCAATGTCTGCTGTGCGAAAGCGCCACTCGCCCTCAAGTTTCAGACCGGGAATTGTCTTGTCGTCGACCAGCTTGAGAACGGTATTACGCCCCATGTGCAGGTACGTAGAAAGCTCGGCGAGAGTCATCAGTCGATCGGTGCTGGTCTTAGGGCTCATAGGCACGCCAACTTTATCCCCCAGAGGTTTTGCGAACAAGCCGTGTGGGCGTAGTAACATTGCGCCTTCCCCTTGAGTCGAATTCGCACCCTAGTCGCCACTGAGTTCCTAATGCTCGGCGGATTGCTCGCATTTGTCGCCCTTGCCTACGGCGTGCAGCATCTACTTGGTCTCAGCACTCCAGTAAAACTCGGTCCAGTCTCGGCCCTGCTGTTCTCGGCGCTGCCCGCATTCCTGTGGCTGGGCTACTTTCACAGCCAAGACCGCCACGAGCCCGAGCCAAAGCACTATGTCTTTGCCGCCTTTGTGCTCGGAGCCTTTGTGGCTGGGCCGGTTTCCGGATTCCTCGTCGATCTTGCAACCGGTCCTTCGTCGCCTGGGCTGCAGCTGCACACAGTCACTCTCGACCGCTGGATCTATGCACTCGCAATTGTCGGCATCGCCCAAGAGGGCAGCAAGTACGTTGCAATTCGCTACACGCTCTATCTCTCCGACGAATTTGATGAGCCCCTAGACGGGATCATCTACATGAGTGCCACGGGCATTGGCTTCGCAAGTTATCTCACCTACAGCAGCCTCGTGGCCGACGGTGGTGCCATCTACCTAAGCGCTGGCGCAGCGCAAGCTGTGGTCACAACGCTTGCCCACGCCTCGTTTGCGGGAATCCTTGGCTACGCGCTTGGGCGTGCGAAGTTTGCCAACCCCGGGCCTCTCGGTCGCGGCACTCGGCTCGCCACAGGCTTGGTCACAGCCGCCATCTTTAGCGGCTGTTTCCGCGTGATCATGGATGCCCTCAGCGTCGATGGCCTCGCCAGCTCGCCTTGGCGCCGGGTTGTCTTTAGCTTTGGCTTTGCCGCTGGCGTCTTTCTCATCACCTCAATTCTCATGCGACGTCTGTTGGCGATCTCGCCGCATCGGTCCACAGACAACGAATCTGAGTCCGAGCCCCAGAACAACGCCGAGAAGGTGTCATCGCAATGACAAATCGCCCTAGCCTCTCGCAGCGCCACGACCTTGGCGTCTTAATCGTGGCCCTCGCCATGCTTGCAGGTGGCGCACTTGTTCACCGCTACCGGGCGGCGCCAAGCGTTGTGCCCTACGCCAAAGAAGGGCTTGTCTTCGAGCGCCCTGGCGGCTGGCTTCCAGCGCAAATCCCCGCCGTCTCCGTAAGTCCTCTGGTGCAGCATCAGGCCGGCTTTGGCGTGGCAACAACCATTCCTACTCGAGCTCCCAATACCGTCCACACGATCTACGTCTCCCCGCTTGACGCTCGCAGGCGCATCGAAGTTCGCATCGAAGATAGGCCCGCCTACAGCAACCTGCGCGGCGCTCTCGCGGTTGCGCGCCTGGGCCAATATGGCGAGTTTTATTGGGCTCGTCACAGCGGCAACGCAACCATTGCCAACCGCGACTGGCTTCGCACCGAGTTTCGCTACGCCTTTAAAGCCAACAAAGGCAGCTCTCCTCAAATCGCCGAAGCCGTCGAGTACGCGATCGTGAATGCGGGCAGGCTCTTTGTCGTCACTCTTCACGACGAACCCGACTCGCCTTCCAAACTCGAGCCTCTCGTTGCAAAGACGCTACGGATTTCGACCCGAGAGAACTCATCCCAAGAGCAACCAACCGAGGAGGCCAAGCCATGACCCGCAAGCAACGCAGAACAGCGCTACGCATCAGTCTTGTCTCCCTCCTTGGCATGAGCTTGGTGCTCATTATTCCCGCCCTAAGTGGCGCTCGCTCCCGCAAGAGCATCATCCGGGAAACCATGCCGGCGGTCGCAATGATCCTCGCTGTCGATCTTCGCGAAGGAAAACTCGTTCCCGTGAGCAGTGGCTCGGGCACCATTGTCGACCCAAATGGCTCGGTGCTCACCAACTATCACGTGCTCTTCGATGCAAAGAACAAGAAGCTGCACGACCTTTTTATCATCGGCCTCTTTCGCGCAGCCGATCAAGAACCAGAACTTGTCTGTGTTGGCGATCCATCCAAAGGCCTACTCAAAGAGAAGCTCGACCTCGCGCTTATCCGATGCGATCGCGACCGCTCGGGTGCGCCCTGGCAAGCGAGTTCGTGGCCAACGATTCCAGTTCGCGCCATCGCCACCGATAGCATCGTGCCCGGCGAAGCGGTGTGGGTACTTGGCTATCCCGGTGTTGGCGGAAGCACCATCCACGTCACCGCTGGGCTCATTTCCGGTTTCACTGGCGAGCAAGGCGGCGTGGGCTTTCGCGCCTTCTTAAAGACCGATGCATCGATTACCCACGGCAACTCGGGCGGCACCGCAATCGACGAAGATGGAAACTTTATTGGCGTGCCAACCGCCTTTCGACTCACGACGACAAAGCAAGGCGATGACGTGGTTGCCGCCGGCCGCGTTGGCCTCATTCGGCCACTGGATCACGCCTTGGATCTCATCGAAGCTGCTCACAAGCAAACCGCCGCAGCGCCGCAGACGGCGGGCGTTATCGTCTCTAGCCGAGTTGTGGACGCAAGCGATGGCCATCCTATCGAGGGCGCCATTGTCATCGTCTTTAAGCCTGGCATCAGCGCAGACGACGTCGACTTAGAGAAACTCGATAGCCAGGCCTTGGTCTGGACCCAAAGCGACGCCGCCGGCGCCTTTCGCATGCCCAACGCCATCCCAAAGGGCGCCAAGTACACCGTCGCGGTCGCAGCGCCCGGTTATCTCCCACTCATCGAGACCGGAGTCTTGGCGATTGGCGAGGGTGCAAGTTCGGAAATCGACCCGTGGAAACAGGTCTCCCTGCAGCCCGAATTGCCGTGATGCGTCTTCATCGTGCCGAAGGCCGATTCAGAGTAAGGGTTGTCATGCGGTCGACTCGAGCTTGGTATCTGCAACTCTTACAACGTCGCGAGTAGGGTCGCACCAGTCATCGGAGAACCGTTGTCTTGATGCAGGCATGTACGAAACATCGCCTCGTCGCAAGACGTGCGGGGGCGAGTGCTTACTTAGAAATGGTATAGAGACCTCATGTTCGTTCCCTATCCGTACTTCTTTGCAGCCTTGCTATTCATATCGTGCAAAGGGGGAGCAGACAGGAACGATTCTGCGGACAGTGGGACGGCCAATTGTGGCAATAACATCGTTGAGCCAGCTCTTGGAGAGCAGTGTGACACCACTGTAGAATTGGGCACCACTTGCAATTCCCTTGGGTTTAGCATGGGTGAAATAAAATGTAGTGCATGCCAGATTGACACCTCTGGGTGTGAGCCACTTGAATCGTGCGGTAACGGCACTCTTGACACCATAGAAATCTGTGAGGGCTTTGAACTTCGAGGTAAGACGTGCCAGTCGGAAGGCTTTATAGGGGGGATGCTGACTTGCACCGACAATTGCACCCACGACAGCAGTGACTGCTTTGAGCCTAGCTCTGAGCATCTAAGCGAGTATTGCAACTCTACTACCACCCCTTGTCCCGAAAGAACGGGGCTTCGTTGCGAAATCCTTAGCGACAAGGACGACTGGGGAATGTGCGTTTTGCCTTGCTCTACTCCCGGCACAGTCGATGTTTGTGGGCCAGACAATGGCTTCTTGGGAAGCAATACCGTTGTCTGTGCAGAAGAATGGCTTCACTGTATAATCCAATGCGATGTTGATGAACAAGATTGCGGTGAGGGGCAATATTGCGCGCGTAACAGTTTGAGTAGTTCTGATGGGTCCTGTTTTCCATTTGATAGCTGAGACGCTTTGCTGGGCATGAGCTTGGTGCTCACTATTCCCGCCCTAAGTGGCGGGCGCTCCAAGAGCATCATTCGGGAAACCATGCCGGCGGAATCGACCCGTGGAAACAGGTCTCCCTGCAGCCCGAATCGCCGTGATAAACCTGTAAGTACAATCGGATAGGCACCTACATAAATGCATTCGTAGTAAGCGAGCCTACGCTTTTGACGAATCGTTTAAACGGCTAGATTTATTTATAAATTCCTCTTGCGCAGTGCGTCGAAAACCGTATAGTTCATCTCAGCCGCACACAACTTGTGTTCGCAGGCGGACCGCAGACGGCCTACCCCCCCTTGGCCGCTGCGGTCTTTTTTTGTTGGTGTTGGTGTTGGTTTGGTTTGTTTTGGGGTCGACGGTGTCCCGTTCGTTCACGGTGCGCACTTGCCGGTTGTGCCCACCGGCTTTGTGGTGCCCCTACTCGCAGGCCGATCCCCGCCTCGCCAAGGCAGCCAATTGCGGTGATTGCGCCCGATCGGGGCCAATCGGGGGTGGCACTGGGGTCCGGAGTGTTGCCGGCACTCGGCCCAACGTGATAGTCATTTCGCAACGATGCACATCGCCCACGAACTAATTGACCAAGACGCGGACAACGTTGTCCGACGCTTGTCCCAGAGCGGCTTCCAAGCCTACCTGGTGGGTGGGTGCGTTCGCGACCTGCTACTTAACCGCAACCCCAAGGACTTTGATGTCTCGTCGAGCGCCACGCCGACAGAGATCAAGCACCTCTTTCGCAACTGCAGAATCATTGGCCGCCGCTTTCGCCTGGCGCACATATTTTTTGGAAGCAAAATCATCGAGACCGCAACGTTTCGCGCAAATCCCCGGGCAAAGTCCGATGGCGATGCGGAGTTGCTCATCCACCGGGACAACGTCTGGGGCACCGACATCGAAGATGCGCTTCGCCGTGACTTCACCATCAATGGCCTCTTCTACGATGTCGAAGAAGAAGTTGTCATCGACCACGTCGATGGCATGGCCGACCTTCGCAAGCGACTGATTCGCACCATTGGTGAGCCGGGCATTCGCTTCCAAGAAGATCCAGTTCGCATGTTGCGTGCGATTAAGTTTGCTGCGCGACTTGGCTTTAGTGTCGAAGACGCGACGTACCGCGCCATCCTCCTGCACCGAGCCGACATTAGTAAGTGCTCGCAGCCAAGAGTCTTAGAAGAACTCTATCGCCTGCTTCGCGGCGGAGCTGCTCGTCGCTCTATCGAACTTCTAAGCGACACCGGCATTATCTCGATTCTCTCGCATCACTTGGCGTCGCTGTATCAAGCGCGAACCGATCGCTCCGTGGATCAAGAAGCATCGCTTGGTGCCCAAAAGGCAAAAGGCAAGGCCTCGGATGAGAGTGAGTGGGCTGCAACTTGGGATGGCAAGGCGACCGCAGCCAAGACAGACGATTCGTTGCTCGACGAGAGGCTGCCGCCCTTTGTCCCCTCCTTTGTTGGCGATGAGAACAATTCTCAGGCTCGCATGGAGCTTGCGTGGAACCTACTTGGCCAACTAGATAGGCTGGTTGCCGAAGAGCGTGAAACCAGCAATGCCCTGGCCCTTGCTGCCATGGTCGCTGCCTTTGTCGTACCCGAGCTGCTCGACGACGAGATTCGCCCCTCCGATGCCAGCGACATGGTCACAGAAGTGCTGCAGCCGCTGATCTCTGAGATTGGTATCGCCAGGCGCGATGCCGAGCAAACAAGGCAAATCTTGCTCGCCCAAAAACGTTTGGCTCCTTCGCAAAAGCGCAGAGGCAAGCCGATGGCACTGGTGGGTCGCGAGCACTTCGATGAGGCGCTTGTGCTTTACGAAATCATGGCAGCGGCGCGCGGCGAAGTAGCAGCCGACCTCGACGTTTGGAAATCACTGCAAGCCGAAGCTGGTGGCGGCCGAGATTCTGGTCGTCCCGAGCGCAAACGACGGCGCGGTGGACGCCGTCGCAGCCGTCCATAAGATCGCAGTTCCGTGGCTAAGAAGCGCAAGAAAGACCTCGTCAAGCTTGGTCAAGACCAGCATTACGTTGACGCGGACCTGTACGAGCACGAGTACAAACGCCGACGCGATGACGTGAACTACTACGTTGCGATGGCATCGGGAGAACTCTCACCGGGTTCGGAAATTCTCGATCTTTGTTGCGGTAGTGGACGAGTAACTCGCGGCTTGTTGCGTGCCGGCTTTCACGTCGAAGGCCTCGATGCTTCGGAGCCCATGCTCGAGCGAGCCAGGCTTGGCATCTCAAGGCTGCCCAAGCGATTTCGCGACAACGCAAACCTTGTGCATGGCGACATGAAAGACTTCGACTACGGTCGCAAGTTTCCGCTCATCGTTTGCACCTTCAATTCCTTTGAGCACCTGTACTCGCGCCAAGACGTCGAAGCAGCGCTTGCCTGCATCAAACGCAATCTCGAGCCCGATGGCGTCTTTGCCTTTGATGTGCAAATGCCCGATCTGGCGTGGCTACTAAAAGATCCCGACAAACGCTGGGCGCGCACAAAATTTCGCCATCCGGTAACCAAGCAACGCATCGCCTACTCGACCAATCACGTCTACGATCCGGTGCGGCAGATCGCCTTTATTCGCCTATACTACGAGCCCCTCGAAGAGGGCCCCCTCACAGATACGCACGTCGTCAACTTAAGTCAGCGCAAGTTCTACCCGGCAGAACTTGCCGCTCTCTTGCACTACAGCGGCTTTGCGGTGATCCGTCACCGTGGCGATTTTGGGGGCGATTATTTAGATGAATATGCAGAGAGTCAGGTTCTGCTCTGTCGTCACGCAAGAGATTCGGATTAGGTTCTCTTCCCGTCGCAACGGGCAAGAGTTCGGTTACGAGTTCGAACGTACTGATGGACCTATCGTCCTTTAAATCGCCATATTTAGTGAATGCTGTCTTTGGGAAAGCTGTAACGCAATGTCTGAAAAACTGATGAAGCTCGGTATCGAGCGCGAAACTGCCTATCTCTACTTCGTTCGCGATGGGGCGGTCTGGCGCATTGCACGCTCCGAAGAAGCCGAGAACCGCATGCCGGAACTTGTGAATGACGCCGGCGCTCGCATGTCGTCAAAGCACGTTCTCTACCTCGATGCGGATGGCGATATTTCGCGGGTTCTTCGAAGCGCCACTCCAGACAAACCTCGTCCAAAAAACGCTCCTCATGCGGCTTCTCGATCCGGTGAAGAGCCTGCGGGCAAGGCCGCTGCAGCAAAGCGCGCGAAGGCGCGAAAGAAGGCGCGCAAGGCTCCCGCGAAGGAAGCTGCCAAGCCAGCAAAGCCAACCGCGAAGGCCAAGGCAGCAAAGAAGAAGGCGCCGAGCAAGAAGGTCGCCGCAAAGACTGAGACGGATGCTGGGGCGGCTTCAAAGAGCAAGGCAAAGAAGAACACCGAGAAGGCAGCAGCAAAGAAGGCCAGCGAAAAGGTAGAGAAGGCCGCGATAAAGACTGCGAAGAAGACCTCGAAAAAGAAAGCTCCGGCGAAGAAGACGCCAGCAAAGAAAGCTTCGGCGAAGAAGGCAAGCGATGCCACGGTGGAAGAGACCGCTAGCGAGACGCCGGTAAGCGAGACGGCCGACAAGAAAGCTTCGGCGAAGACGCCAGCGAAGAAGGCGCCAGCGAAGAAGGCGCCAGCGAAGAAGGCGCCAGCGAAGAAGACGCCAGCGAAGAAGACGCCAGCGAAGAAGA